>Ga0316207_10002453_pt1 | contig 19026 bp, 11 predicted proteins | sample 6weekpyrite_MG_FD_204943 | JGI IMG/M metagenome (GOLD analysis project Ga0316207, IMG submission 204943) | Microbial mat bacterial communities from mineral coupon in-situ incubated in ocean water Damariscotta River, Maine, United States -... | ecosystem: Environmental > Aquatic > Marine >...
GTGCCGCCATCTCGAAAAATCCTTACTTGTCTTTCAAGTTTAAGGGTGGCGCTAAGGGCGACAGCATTAAAATCAGCTGGGTCGATAACAAGGGCGAGAAGAGCACTCAAGAAGCGAAAATTCGCTAGTTATTGATGTTAGTGAGTATGAAGAAGGCCGCATTTTTATGCGGCCTTTTTTTATGTATTTATTTCGACAAGATTAACAGGATAAAATTACTCAGTATTTTTAACATCAAGTTTATCCTGTCTAAATAAGTGAATAAAAAGAATATATAAAGTATAGATTAAATGCTGAATTAAATTATTTGGTGTATTAACATCAAGTTAATCTTGTCAAAAAAGATAAATATATTATGAGCAAAATATTTTCAGTTAAACTCATATTTATTTTAAGCATATGTTTACTAAATAAAGCGATTGCTATGCCTGACTTATTAGAATCAATAACTATCAATCCTCAATCTGAACCTAAAGCTGTTGTCATTTGGTTACATGGTTTAGGTGCCGATGGGTATGATTTTGAGCCCATTGTGCCAGAGTTAAACTTACCTGATAGTGCAGCAATAAAGTTTGTATTTCCACATGCGCCGAAAATACCCGTCACAGTGAATGGTGGCTATGTTATGCGTGCCTGGTATGACATTGCAGCGACTGATTTGGGTGAGCAGCAGGATGCTGAAGGAATAAAACGTTCCGCAGAGCAATTGAATGCCTTGATTAAAGAAGAGATAAAAGGCGGTGTTCCAGCAGAAAAAATTATTTTGGCAGGATTTTCACAAGGCGGTGCGATTATATTGCAAGCCGGTTTGCGTTATCCAGAAAAATTGGGTGGCATTATGGTGTTATCAAGTTATGTGCCATTAGCGGATTCATTGGCGGCAGAAAAACATTCAGCAAATCAGGATGTATCTATTTTTTACGCGCACGGGGAGCAGGATGATGTGATTCCAATTAGTTTTGCAGAACAGTCGAGAGATTTATTGGTAGAGCAGAATTATTCGGTAGAGTGGAATAGTTACCCCATGCCGCACGCGGTTATTCCTGATGAAATAGATGCAATCAGTAATTGGTTAAGAAAAATTATTTTAGAATCAGAGTAGCAGGGAAATTTAACTAATTATTTCTGCCAGCAAAGAATCCGATTATTGGCAGGCATTTCATAATCATTTTTTAAGCTTAGCCCGCATTGCTCTGCAAGCAGATGTAATTTTTCAAAATCACGAATACCACTTAATGGGTCGCGTTGTTTGAGCCATTGATCGAAGCGCGCATTACTCTCGCTGGTAAAATTTCCTGCATAATTAAACGGGCCGTAAAGACAAACAGTCGCCTTATCAGCAAGACAATGTTTAAGGCCCGCAAACATCGTTTCAACTGCTTGCCATGACATAATGTGTACCGCATTGGCGCTGAAAATGGCATCGTATTGTGACGTTGGCCATTGACCTAAAACATCTAGTTCAACAGGTGCTAATAAGTTTGGTAAGTTTGCCTCATGAATCCAGGCATTGAGGCCATCAATTTCTGAAGGTCGGTCACTACATTGCCAATGAAGGTGTGGCATTTGTTTTGCGAAGAACACAGCATGTTGTCCCGTGCCGCTGCCGATTTCTAAAACATATTTTTGCTGAGAAAATTCCTGCTTCAGTACATCAAGAATGACATGTTTGTTTTGTTCACAGGATTCGGCAAAAGGTTTGTTCATAGCTATGCCCATAAAAAAGCCGACGATATAAATGGTCGGCTTTTTAGTTGGTGATAAATGTGCGATTCACTTAGTTAACGATGCGCCATTGCCCATTTTCACGACAAGCGGTACCTGTTGCTGTTTCACGACGACCATCAATGACAACTTCGGTGGTGTAGTCTCGACAAGGACCGCTGTCGTTTGCGTAGGTGCGTGTGGGTGTGACGGTGTATTCATTGCCGCTATCAGGGTTGCGCCATGTGCTGGGCTGATTAGTTGGATTGCTTTCGATAGCATCGTTAGCACGGTAGCGATCATTTTCATCCATGGTTTTGCCAATCTTGCCGCCAAAGTAACCACCAAGAATAGTGCCCGCAATAATCGCTGCCGTTTTACCGCGTCCACCTCCGACATTGGAGCCAAGTACGCCACCGACGACGGCACCAATGACGCGACCGGTATCTTCCTGAGTCGGTGAGGACTGGCAGGCTGAAAGACTAACGACAAATAATGCAGCGATACCTAAATGAGATAATTTTTGTGTTACTAATTTCATGACGAATTCCTATAGGAAAGCAATATTTCTTAACTTATATGACCAATTATAGTGAATACAGTTCATATTAGCGCGTAAGAAATAACATACAAGGACTTAGAACATTGCCATAGAAAAACCTTTGAAACGTGTATCAAGAAGAGGACTATTACCACGTGCAGCCATGTACCAGCCGGCGGTGGTTTCTGACAGCCACATTTTTGGTGTAGAGCGTGATTTTGTGAAGAGGATGACTTTTTGCGAAGGCTCATTGTTATCAAGTAGCCAGGTATTGTCGACAACGACAGCCATATGATTTGTAACAGGACCTTGTCTGTGCAAGCTGTCCATACGAACACGCAGGATTCTTGAGGGGTGAATACCGCGTTCAATCAATGTGTAGTAGAAACGATGGCTAAATGTTGTGCAATCACCGCGATATAGATCATCTTTGCGTGCATTATTTATTTCCTCCTGCGTGGGGTACAGGTCGAAGCGGCCGTAAACTTCGCTGTCCTGTTGGTAACGGGTTGTTGCCATGACGTGTTGGTAGACATCGTTAACAATTTCTTGCGTTAACGCAGGTGACATATTGCGATCAGACTGTGTTGTCTTAGAAACCGTTTTTATTTTATTGCGACGAAGTACCTCTTGCCACGGCAGTTCGGCAATACCGCAAATTTGCTTCTGGCAGAATTCGTGATTCACAGTAACTGGTTTGGATATGCTGTTATTATGTGCTGAACATGCAGCGAAAAGCAGCGAAAATGAAAGTAATAATAAATGACGCATAATGACTCCGTTTCAGTACATGTAAATTCTGAAACGGTGACAGGCCAAAAAATATGCTTTGAAGTATACATTCGGTTCTGGCAGTTCCGCTGTCATAGAGTTTCCCCCTTAGACCGGTGACTTTGCGAGCCAGAGTTTTCACTCTGGGCAGCCCTTTTCAGATGTTGTGAAAGTTGTATCGGATAGATATTTCGAATTTTGAGGGTTCTGAATCAAAAATCTGCGTTATTAACAAACGTTAACGATTCGGAGAGAATTGGCGGAAATTAAAAATTGTTCACTTGTCTGTGTAAGCTAGTGTTAATTAATAGATAACCTTCTTAAGCCATTTATATATAAAGAAATAATGTCAATTTAATTATAAGGAAATGAATTTTGGCGAGAAAAAGATCAGAAATATCCTACACAATAAGCCTTATCAGCTGGTTGTAGGGGTAATTGCTGAAGTTTAAACTATGTCTAGTTGTAACGGTTATATATATAAGGTTACGAATGAGTCAGTGGAGTGGATGCCTTTTTGGGGAATAAGGTGGCTTGGCTGATTTTTTAGGGGGAATGGTGTGAACAATTTTATTGGCAGAAAGTCGCCCGTTAGGGCATTTTTTTTCTGTCTGTGTTTTTTCAATATGTCGGCGGTGTTAGCCGTTGATCCAGTTACGCCAGGTGGCGTGCGCACGCCTTTCAAGAAAGACACGCTTAGCGCGCCGTCATCTGATACTGCTCCGGCCATTAAAACGGAGGCGACACCAAGACCCAAACAGGATTCGTCTAAGCGTATTCAAGTTAATCGGTTCGAGATTACCGGAAATAAGGCAATTCCGACTAAAGAACTGATTGCACAGATTGCCGAGCTACAGGGGCAAAAGCTGAGTTTAGAAGAAATCTATGCAGCAGCCGATGTGCTGACTGATTTTTATCGACTCAAAGGTTATTCACTAGCGCGGGTAACAGTGCCTGCACAACGAATTAATTTAGGCATTATTGAACTGTCTGTTGTTGAAGGCATATTAAGCTCGGTGAAATTTAACGGGCTAGGTAACTACAACGAGACTGATTTACGTAGTTATCTGGTATCGCTTGAAGAAGGTAAGGCCATTACCTTATCGGATTTGGAGCATGATTTATTATTGCTCAATGATTTACCCGGTTTAACAGCACGTTCATTAATTAAGCCAGGTCCGATCTTCGGAACGTCGGATCTTTACATTGAAGGTGAGACGGCTCCCTTTCAGGGCCGCATTAGCGTTAATAATCATGGTCGCGTTGAAGTAGGCGAATGGCGGCTAGATGGTGAGTTTATTTTTAATAACCTCACGGGTAACGGTGACCAACTGAGTTTGGCAATAAGCAAGTCAGAACAAGGTTTGCTGAGTTATTCAAACATAGGCTACAACATTCCTGTCAATAATCTGGGAACACGAGTTGGCCTTAATGTTTCACAAATTGATTACAACGTGGGTGGTGAGTTTGGTGCGTTGGACATAGATGGTGATACGACGGATGTGCAGTTAACAGTAAGTCACCCATTAATTCGCTCGCGACGTGAGAATTTATTAATTGGATTAGGCGTGGGTCGAAATGATTCACTATCTCGAACACTTGGGACGGTAACTCGAGATAATGATATTAGTCTGGTTGAGTTAAGTTTGTTGTATAACCGGGTCCATGCAAATAATTCGATTTCGACCATCTCGGCACTGTTGTCGACGAACTTTCGAAATAATCCTGATGGATTGCGTAATAATGCACAAAAAGCCAAGTTAATAGTTGACGGTAATCATTTGCTATCTCTGGATAATAACTGGTCAGTATATTTACGGGGTTTGATTAGCCTGACACGGGATCCTCTGGTAGACAGTGAAAAATTTAGTATTGGTGGGCAAGGCAGTGTGCGAGGTTTCCCATCAGCTGAAATTCGTGGTGACTCAGGGTATGTGATGACGACTGAGTTGCGTCGCAGATTTAATTGGGATGGGCAGTTGCCCGGTTTAGCGCGATTATTTTTTGATCATGGTCGTGTGTTTCGTAAGTTGCCAACGGCAAGTGAAGAGAGTCAGGAAAATTTATCGAGCGTAGGAGTCGGGGTAACACTGGTGCCGAATAAGAATTTTTCTGTCGATATGGAATATGCCAGACCCGTTGATGCGCATGCAACATCGGATTTTCGTGATGGTGGAAGGTTTTGGATTAATATCACAACAGTATTTTAGTGCAGTGAATTAGGGGTAGTGAACTGTACGGGGGCGATATGAACAAGCTGGAAATAAAACAAAGACTGACAACATTGGCGATGCTCGCGGCAACGCCAGGTTTGGCTATGGCCGATCCGCAAGGTGCAAATGTTGTTGCGGGGGCAGCAACGATTAGTCAGCCTTCTACACAAGGTACCGTTATCAATCAAGGAAGTGCGAAAGCCATTATTAACTGGCAAAGTTTTTCTATTGGTACAAATGAATTTGTTCAATTCAATCAACCTGACGCCAGCTCTGTTTCTTTAAACCGTGTTGTCGGTGCGGATCCATCATCAATCCTGGGTAACCTGTCTGCCAATGGCCAGGTGTTTCTCGTTAATCCAAATGGTGTTTTCTTTGGCGAAGGTGCCAGTCTTGATGTGGGTGGTCTGGTTGCCAGTACACTTGATATTGACAATGATGATTTTTTAAATGGTAACTATGTTTTTACGAAACCATCTAGTGTTGATGGTAACTCGATTGTTAATGCCGGCGTAATTCAGGCACGTGAAAGCGGTTATGTTGTTTTGATGGGCGATCGTGTCGAAAACAGTGGCAGTATCAAAACAACGTTAGGACAAATAGCATTATTGGCTGGTGGTGAAGTTACGCTGGATATTAATGGCGATGGTCTGGTTAGCTACAGTATTGATTCTGCTGCAGCGACAGAGTTAGCAGGTGTTGATAATAGTGGTGAACTGATCGCGGATGGTGGTCGAGTTATTTTAGCCGGTAAAGTGAGTGATGCCTTAGTGGCAACGGCGGTGAATAACAGTGGCTTGATTCAGGCAAATGGAATTGAAGAACGTAATGGCGAAATTTTCCTGACTGGCAGTAGTGATGTTTATAACACGGGCACCATCAGCGCATCCGGTGAGTCAGGTGGTTCAATTTCAATTCAAGGTAAACGCGTTGCGCAGCAGGGTGAGGTACATGCCGATGCGACGCAGGGTCATGGCGGTAATGTATCGATTACTGCGGATGAGATCGTTGCCCTAACTCAAACAAGTTTAACAACGGCCAATGCAGGCAACCAAGGTGATGGCGGTGACGTTATTGCCTATACCACTGGATCGGCTATTTTTAAATACGGTGCACGGATTGAAGCCAAAGGTGGCACCGAATCCGGTGATGGTGGTTTTGTTGAAGTCTCCGGTTTAGAAAATGTAGAAATTAATGGTTTTGTTGATGCCTCGGCAAGTAATGGTGCAGCGGGTACATTCCTGATTGATCCAACTGATATTACTATTGTGTCAGCAGATGATGCGATGGTACCGGATTTAACAGATCCGGGTATGGGCGATCCGCGTGTTTTTAGCAACGATGACTCAAACAATAATGAAATTCTTGATACAACCATTGAAGCGCTTCTGGATGGTGGAACGAGTGTTACCTTAGAAACCGCCAGTAGCGGAATGGCAGATGGTGACATTACGGTTGATGCACAAATTGATAAAGCGGCCGGTGGTGCAGCAACATTAACCTTGAAAGCTGATGATGATATTATTTTGAATCAGGATATTGTTTCTACCACAGGTACGTTGGGTGTCGTACTCGAGGCCAACGGTAACGTAACGTTTAATACCGGTGCGGATATCATCAGTAATGGTGGTGATGTCACCATAACAGCAGATATGGATGCTAGTACCAACAATGAAATCATTAGCATGGCGAGTGATTCAATCATCAACGCCGGTGCTGGCGCAATTAATTTGAATGCTGATGGTGATATTGCTTTAGGTCAGCTGACAACATCAAGCACGGTTACGGTCGTTACAGGTAATGGTGCAATCACGGATGCCAATACTACAACAAATAATATTACTGGCAGCACAGTTACCTTAACTTCTGATAGCGGCATTGGAGCAGGTGACGCTTTGGAAACAGCCGCGACATCACTGGATGCTTCTGTTCTTGGAACGGGTGATATTGAGCTTGCACAAACGGGTGGCGTTGATCTGGCCGGTATCGATACCAATGACGGCAGTATTATGGTGACTGCATCCGGTGCAGTGACAACAAGTGCAGATGTTATTGCGACTGACGGTGATGTTTCAATTACAACTAGCTCGAATGGTGCTATCACGCTGAGTAATGATGTCACCGCAACTACGTCAGCAAATGGTGATGATGTATCTCTCACAATTACCGCAGGTGGTGCGGGTGTATTAACCCAGAATGCCATGACCGCTATTCGCGCCGATGCCAATGGTGATGATGCTAATGCGACATTAAACCTGACTGGCGGCAGCATTGCACTGAATGGAACAACCACGTCTGAAATTGAAGACACAACAGGCGGTGCTGTCGAAGAGGCACAGTTAACACTTACAGCAGGCAGCGGCGGACTGACAACAACAGGAAGTTTGCTGGCAAATGTTAAAGATGACGGGAATGCACGAATAGCTATAAGCAGCGGCGCTTCAAGTACGATTGGTGGTACTGCGACGGCTAATGTCGTTGATGATGGTGACGTCAGTATCAGCATTGATAGCACTGCAAGCACAGTAATTAATGCCGCCATTCTGGCGGAAACCGGAGGTGCAAATTCAACAGGTAATGCAAGTATTACTCTCGATGGTGACACCGCAGTTGATATTAATAGCGCTGTAACAGCTTATGTGGATGATGATGGTAATGCGTCTGTCACAATAGGTGGCACCGGTGCAGTTACCATTGGCGCAGCCGTATCGAGTACCGTTGATGGCAATGGTGATGCCAGTATTGATATTGGCTCAATAGGTACAGAAGTCGCCTCGGCCACGATTGAAGCAGCCGGCTCATTGGCGCTTACCGAAGGCAGTAGTGGTGACAGTGAAACACTCTCTGTTTATTCTGCCGGTGCAATTAACACAGGCGGTGGTTCACTCAATGCCAATGATGGTATTACTTTATCGGGTGCGAGTATCAGTGTTGCCGGTTTAACTTCATCAACTGGTACGGTGAGCGTTACAGCAGATACTGGAGATATTGTTACAACGGCCATTAATGCAGATGCGATCAGTATTACCAATACAGGTGCAACCAATGGTGACGTAACAACAGGACAAGTTGATGCCGATAATGGTGGCATCACTGTTAATGCTGCAGGCGCATTATCATCAGGCGCGAATACTGTTATCGCAACAGGTGCCATCGATCTGGATGGTGATAGCGTCGTAACAGGTAATATTGATTCATCGGGAAGTACCGTAGATGTTGACGCAGCAGTAACAAGTATCGCTGTGGGTACGATTGATGCAGATGATGGTATTACACTGAACGCAGCTAGTAGCCTCGATGCTGGCGCGATGACAATAAGTAATTCAGGTGATGTGTCGGCGACAGCTGGCACAACTATCGGCTCGGTGATGACACCGTTCGGTTCAATCACCGGTGCAACAAATATCAGTTTCTCTGCCGGTGGTCTTGTTTCAACCGGTACTAATGTTTACACCGCAGATCGAATCAATTTATCAGGCACGGGCATGACGGGTGCAAGTTATAATATTGACACCGACACCGCTGACCTGCGACTGACGGGGGGTATTGCCAGCGCGACGGTAGATAACACCGCTTATAGTAGTAGCATGACACCTGCTGCCATCACATTTAGTGGTAGTGGTTTTGCTAGTCTGGATATCGACACTGATGAAGACACCAATGTCAGTGGCGCACTTTCTTCTACAGCAACCGTTGATATTGACAGCGGTAGCGGTGCTCTTGATATCGCAAACAGTTTAAGTGCAGATAACGGGATTACATTAACGTCAACAGGCGCATTATCAACCGTTGCCTTGAATGCTGAAAATATTGCAGGCGCAACAGTAACACTTTCAGGTGACACTGTTACTACTGGCAATATCACCACTAAGGCAACGACGGGGATTGTGAGTGTCACAGGCACAGCGTCCAGTGGCATGGTCATTAGCACGGGCAATATTGATGCGGGAACAGTCACACTGGATGCACCAATTATTTCTGCGGGTGCAATTACAGCGAATAGCTTTACCATTCAAGATGGTATGGCCAATGCGACTGATTTAACTTTAACAGGCACATTGACAAATAACGCCAGTCTAACGTTGAGTGGTTCACTTGATGTACAGGCCATAAATGCAACGACCGGCATAAGTCTTACTGCTAATGATATTTCGGCGGGGGCACTAACGACTACAACGGGTGCCGTGACTGCGGTCTCTACAACGGCTGCACTTGGTACGGGTAGTGTCTCTGCAGACAGTATTTCACTGACCGCAAATGGTGGCTCGGGCAGTATTTCTACGGGTCAGTTAACAACAGATGTAGGTGCGATCACATTAACTTCAGCAGGCACTGTTTCAAGTGGTGCAAGCAGTGTTACCGCGACAACATCAGTGGGTATTTCTGGTTCGAGTATCACCACGGGTGATATTTCTGCTACGGCTGTGGGTCTGGATGCGGCGACAATAGACGTTGATGCAGTCACTGCAACGGCGGGCTTAAGTGTTCTCAATGCCGATGATTTTACCTCGGGTGGAACAATTAATAATGGTGGCGTGGCGCTGTCTATTAGCACGACAAATTCTATCGATACACAGGCCATTACAAATGCCGCATCTGTAACCTTGACATCAGATACAGTGAGCACAGGGGATCTAACGGCGGCATCAGGAAATGTTGCTGTCACGGCGAATAATGGAACGGCTGATACGGGTAGTATTACAGCAAACAGCGGCAGCGTTAATGTAAGCGCAAACAGCGGTGCAACCACCATTGTGGGTAATGTCAGTGCCGGCACAGGGATTACGCTGTCGGGTGCAGGCGTTAGCGCATCGGCGGGCGGTAACTTAACTACGACTACAGGCAATATCGTTGTCAGTGTTCCTATGGGTGATGCAAACGGTATTAGTTTGGGCAATCTATTGGCAACAGCGGGAACGGTTTCTGTTGATGCCGATATGGGTGATGCCACTGTCGGTGATGTGAATGCCATATCCGGAACCATCAGTGGTGAAAATGTTTCGGTTGGAAGTGTGGTTGGTAACATCGGCGTGATGGCGAGTAACCTGTCACTGGGCGGAACGTATACTAACGGCACATTCTCGGCAACAAATACCTTAACGCTTGATACAACGGGTGTTATTAATAATAGCAACGTGTCACTCACCGGTACCGATGTTAATATTGATGGGACGATTAATGCGCTCGCCACGGGCGCGGAACAAGATGCCAGTGTGACCATCAACGCAAGCAATGACCTTTCAATAAGTGGCACAGTGACGGTTTCATCACAAAGTGGTAACGCCACGTTTGCAGCTACGGCAGATTCAGACGGTGACATGAGTGGTGATTTTAATCAGACAGCAGCAGGTGCAATCACTGTTACGGCAAGCAACACGCTGATAGGTTCACCTACTCCTGAGGCGGGTACGGGTAATACCAGTATTAATATTGCGGGCGCGAGTGTGCAGCAATTAGGTAGTCTGACAACGAATGCGTCAAATGGCACAAGTGCCACGTATAACCCAACCACACTGCTGTATACGCCTATTGGGGCAGTTGCTAATCAATCAACAATCACTTTAACCTCAACCGTAGGCGATGTTGAAACAAATACAATTACCAGTAATTATTCGGCAGATGGCTTCTTCGGTGCAATAACCGGCACAGAATCAATATCGATTGATTCAGTGGCAGCCGTCACTGTTGGCGGAACGATTCAAACATCCAATACAGCATCCACGGAATCTGTTTCCATTACGGCGGCAGGCAATGTAGATGGCGCGGGTACTATTTCATCTGATAGCGCAAGCATTACCACAACCGGTGACATAGGGAGGGTCTCTGATAGCCTGAACATTGATGCCAGTTCAGTTGTCATTTCTGGTGCATTGTCGAATGCATGGTTAGGCCTTGATCGCGTAACCAGCACGTTAAATCTTGGCTCCGGTATTACTAATACATTAGATATTACAGCAGCAGGTGATCTCAGTCTGGCAGGTACTACCACAGCAACAGATATCATTTTAGATGTTGCCGGAAGCGCAAGTGATGGTGGCAATGTATTAACAGCAAGTTCAGTGACTCTAAATGGCGCAGGAAACTATGGAACAACCGCTGCCCGTTTTGATATTGCTGCTGCTGACATTAACATTGATGAAGCGGTTAGTTCTGCGGCAATCAATAGTAGTGCAGTCACAACAAACCTTAATTTTATTAACACAGGTCATGGAGATATTGATGTTACCGGAAGCAGTGACTTAAGCGTCACAGCATCAGCGTCTATCTCTGCAAACACCTTCACCACCAATACGAGTGGCAATCTGGATATACAGCAGGATATTTCAACAACCACGCCACTTGTATTAACAGCCAATGGAATAACCAGCGGCAGCAATGTACTAACCGCCTCCTCAATAACATTGAGCGGCACAGGCAGCAGTAATGTTGATATCGATACTGATACAGCAACAGTAAATCTTGGCAGCGGTATTAATAATGTGACCCTGGATACGACCGCGGCGGCGTCTGTAGACTTGAATTTAAATGCGGTAAGTTTCGGTGCTGTAACGGTAAATAGTGATGCGCTGGCTATCAATGGTACGAGTGTGACGACAGGTAATGTTGATATTGATGCGACAGGTGACGTGAGTATTAATGCCACTCTTAATACAGGTAATACAGTGACTCTGGATACATCAGGTCAGCTTATTAATAATGCAGAAGTCAATGCTTCAAGTATTGTTATCGGTGCAACCACAGCGGTTTCAGCGATGTCGGGTGCTGGCCAATATAAAGCAGCTACGGTCACTATTAATGCAACCAGCCCGGCTACAGTGAATGCCGTGACAAATACGGGTGTATTGAATGTAAATGGTGGTAGCAATCTTGATATCAACAATAATGCCTTTGTTGGTTCAACCGCTTTTACATTCGGCGCAACAAATTACACATCACTGGATTTGAAATTTGGCGGTAGCACAAGCTTGCTAGGCAGCGATATTACAGCAACAATGGTTAATATTAACGGTCAATCAGCGTTGAATTTGAATCAGGCATACACTGCTTCAATGATTAATCTGACCGCAGGTGGTCAAGTTAATGTTGGTGGTGTGCTTACTGCGCCAAGCATCAATCTTGTTGGTAACGGTGCGGCCAGTTTTGGTAGTAGTGCTTCCAAGTTAATGACAAATGCCAATAACATTGATTTGGGTGTCGGCATTAGTGATGTCTTTATTGATAACGCCGCGAATACAGGTAATGCAACCCTGAACTTTAGTGGTTCGAATTATGGTGTTGTCGATTTTGATTTTGGCGGCACGGCATCACAGGTCGGAACAGCGACAACATCAACCGTACAAGGTAATGATTTTCTTGCATCAGCATTAGCTCTTTCTGCAAACGGAAATCTTGTTGTCACGAATGGTTTTGATGTGAATGGTGGCACAGTCCCGGGTGTTCTTGGCGATACACTGTTAACGGCGGCAATTGCTTCGGTTGGTAGTTTGGTTAATGCAGGTGGAAGTAGCGATCCAAATGCGAGTTTTATTTCAACTGATGCGGTAACACTGAATATAAATAATCTAAGCCAGAGCAATCAGTATCTATTGATTAAAGCTGACGACATTACTTTTACGGGTACAAGTGATGCATCTAACTTGCTGGTGCAATTAACACCATTTACGATTAATCAGACAGATATGTTGGGTAATACAACATTCTCCAGTTTGAGCTTAAATAAATCAACACCAGGTACGGCTGACTTTAACTATACTTTTGATGATCACTATGCACCGTTTACAGGAACCACGATTGCGTTGGGCGAACAGGGTTTTGATGGTGCAATTACCATTGGTACTCTGAATGCAGCGGCAAAAAATCTATTATTCCTAAGCGGTGGCACAATAACCGGCTTTGATAACATAATAGGCACAGGCCTGCTCGGCACGGCAGATGAACTAGGTGGCTTCTTTGTAGTAAGACCTGTTGTAACCACCATAACAGCCGACCAACTGGGTGTTTTTGGTTTTAAATTTGGCGCACGTGTATCAACGATTGAAGTGAATAATAATTTTGATGCAACAGGCGAAGATGACAAAAACAAGAATGACCTTGAAGTAGAAAACGGTGGTGTGAATGATGGGTCTGAAAAACAGTGTTCATAAATAAAAGCATAAGAGACATTAAGCATGAAAGAAATTAATTCACCGACAAAGCGAGCATTATTACTCTCGTTGCTTATTGTTACAGCCATTTCGAGTTGGCAGGTATTTGCTAAAATTCCTTCAGCTGGGAAAATTGTTTTGGTGACTGGGAAAGCAGCAGCGCTGTCATCAGACGGTAAAACGCGAACATTAAAACGCGGCGGCCCATTTTATGAAGGCGATACGATTGAGACGCAAAGAAAGTCATTTGTAAAATTAAAGTATACGGATGGCGGTGTTATGTTGTTGCGCCCGACTACAAAACTGGTTGTTGAGAAATATAAATATCCCAAGACAGGTGTTGGAAAATCAGTTACTAACCTGGTTAAGGGTGGTTTGCGAGCTGTAACAGGTGTTATAGCAAAACGAAATCGCGATAATTATAAATTAAAAACCCCGGCCGCAACAATGGGCGTTCGTGGTACTGATTTTACAGTACGATTTTGTAAGGGTGATTGTACTGATCTGGAAGACTATGGTGCACCTGCGCCTGATGATGGTTTATATACGGGGGTGAATAAAGGCGGCATTGTTTTAGCAAATGCAGCGGGTTCACAATTATATAATGTAGGCCAGTTTGGTTATATCGCCGGAAATAATTTTAAACCACGTTTATTACCTTCCGCTCCGGCTATTTTTGTTATAGACAGCTTGCCAGATCCTACCGCAAGTAATGATAATGACTTTATTGAAGGTAATAGTTGTAAGTAATTTTAAGCTTCATATAAAGAGAATAATAACATGGAATTAATTTCTCCCCCTGGATATGGAGCAGTCGTTCCATTTAACAAGGAAACTCATTCTCAGCTCGGAATTATTGAAGAGCAACGTTTTTCATTTTCTAAAGATTTAAATGCGCTGTTTATCACCGTTACTGAATTTGTCCAGGCGGCAAAAAACTACCCTATTGTTTTCAGTGCAAATGAATCCGCAACCGAATTTGTTCCAATGTTGGTCACCGGGCTAAGTGCGGGTGAAAATCGCTTTGTAGATGACAAAGGCAATTGGGAGCAAGGTGTGTATGTGCCTGCCTACGTACGTCGTTACCCGTTTTGTGTTGTAGAAATAAATAATGAAAAAGATTCTGCTGCACAGCAACTGATTTGTGTTGATGAATCAGCATTGAGCAATGAAGCACAACCTTTCTTTGATAACAATGGTGAGCCAGGTGAAGGCTGGCAACAGTTCCAGAATTTTATGCAGGAGTATGAAGCATCACGAATTGCGACGATGGCTTTTACAAGTAAATTAGTAGAGCACGATTTGCTAGAGGTGTTTGAAGCGAGAGCTAAACACACCTCTGGTGAAGAGTATCATATGATTAATATGTATCGTGTTAATGAAAAGAAATTAAATAAACTTTCTGCAAAAGTGTTAAAAGAATTAATGGCTAAAAATTACATGTATTTTATTTACGCTCACCTGATGTCGCTGGATAATTTTCAGTCATTACTGGACAGGCAAAAAACAGATTAATGTATTGTCGTAAGCAGTTGCTGGTACTTTTCTGAATGATGAATCCGATCAAGTAAAATATTTTTAAATACATCAGGATCTTTTATGTGTGTCATTTCGCCTTCTTTTGGGAAATGCTTATCATGCAAACGAGAAAGCCAGAAACGCAATGCCGCTGCACGTAGCATCATAGGCCATGCATCAATTTCTTCATCTTGTAATGGTCGTTTAATCATATAACTTTCAAGCATGGCTGAAACATGCACAGTATCAAGTGAACCATCAGGTTTTGAGCACCAGTCATTAACGGTGATCGCAAGGTCATAGAGCTGTACATCGTTGCAGGCATAGTAGAAATCAATAATACCGGTTAAATTATCAGCTTCGAATAAGGCGTTGTCTCTGAAAAGATCAGCATGAATAACGCCGGTAGGTAATTTGTCGCGACGATGTTTTGTTTGAAAAGACATTTCAGCATCAAGCAATTCACGTTCGTCAAATGAAAGATGTTTGTCTAATTTAACCGACATGTCATGCCACCATGAAGGCCCTCGCGGGTTATCACGGTGTTCGGAAAATTGATGGCTAACGGCATGGAGTTTACCGAGATTTGAACCGAGTGCCTGGCATTGATTGGCATTTACTTCGTTAACACCTTTGCCACTTAGGCGCACAACCAGCGCGGCGGGTTTATTTTTTAGGGTTCTAAGAAAACGGCCATTTGTGTCTTCAATGGGATGCGCGCTCGGAACTTCGTGCTCAGCAAGGAAAGCCATTAAATCAAGAAAATAGGGTAACTCAGCAGCAGAAAGCTCTTCAAAAATTGTCAGAACATATTTGCCTTGCGTGGTATTGACGAAATAGTTGGTATTTTCGATACCATCGCTGATACCTGTGTAATCAATCAGTTCACCAACATTGTAGTTGAGCAAAAAAGCCTCAAGCTCGTCCTGCTCGATAGTCGTGTATACAGACATAGAAAAAGACTGACGTTACCAGCTAAACAGGATCCACTGCGGTACATTTAAACCACGTTCAATATCATTTTGCGTGGTTTCGAGTGAGCCATCACCATCTGTATCAATCAGGTAGTAGGCAGGGCCGCCGACAGGGGTAATTTTTACAGCATAGACCTGACCGTTGATGCTGTATTGTTCTTCAGTCGCATCTTTACGTTTAATGATATTAACTTCAGGTTCAATGCTTTCGCCGCTTTGAAGTTTGGGTGGTGGCGGTGGAACAAGCAGATCTTCTTTGTCAGCCGCATTAGCAGTTAGGCCCAGAGTCAAAAGTACTAACGCAAAGATAAGACGAGGGTGTTCCATGATAAATCCTTATATTATATATATTTCAATAACTTAAAGCTCTAGCAGTATTTCCTGCTCTTCAGCAGAAGGCTCGAATCCACGTGCATCATAGTGTTTGAATATAGCATCTACGACATCTTGTGGCTCGTCTATTACCTTGAAAAGACCAAGATCTTCTTCAGCTATTGTACCGGCTTTTACTAGTGTATTACCAAACCAATCGATGAGGCCTGACCAAAATTTGCTATCAACCAGAATAACCGGAATTCGACGGCTCTTGCCCGTTTGAATGAGGGTTAAAATTTCAGCTAATTCATCCAGAGTGCCAAAGCCACCAGGCAGTACCACGTAGGCAGAGGCGTACTTAACAAACATCACCTTGCGAGAGAAAAAGTGTCGAAAATGCAGGTCAATATTCTGGTAAGGATTATCTGTTTGTTCATGAGGTAAATCGATATTAAGGCCAATACTTGGTGACTTGCCTGCGAACGCCCCTTTGTTAGCGGCTTCCATAATGCCGGGTCCGCCACCACTGACAACAGAGAAACCTGCATCCGAGAGCAACCTGGCAATATCTTCGGCCAACTTATAAGAAGGGTGATCGGGCTCGGTTCGTGCTGAACCAAAGATACTCACAGAAGGTTTAATTTGTGCGAGTTTTTCAAAACCTTCGACAAATTCAGCCATAATCTGGAAAATTTTCCAGGATTCGCGTGTTAGCTGACCATCATTTATAGGGCGTATGCCGGGCAACAGTGGGGATGTGTTTTTATCCATAATCTATTTTCCTGTTATCGACCTCTGGGACTGTTTCCGACATAATATCGGCAATCGGGATATCATGTCCTTCTTATAATAATAGCCAATCATATCCATTACGGATACTTACAAATCTATGAGTAAAGAATCAGCAAAACCACTTGTGTTGGTCGATGGATCATCCTATCTCTATCGTGCATTTCATGGCATGCCGAACCTGACAAATTCACGTGGTGAACCGACAGGGGCAATTTATGGCGTGGTGAATATGTTGCGTAGTTTATTACGCGAATATGAGCCGGAACATATCGCAGTTATATTTGATGCCAAGGGTAAAACGTTTCGTGATGAAATGTACAGTGAGTACAAAGCCAACCGTGCACCGATGCCGAGTGAATTGCGTAGCCAGGTAGAGCCGATTCATGAAATTGTTAAGGCAATGGGTTTGCCATTAATGATTGTTGACGGTGTTGAGGCTGATGATGTAATTGGTACGCTTTGTGTGCAAGCCAGCGAAGTGGGTATGAAAACATTGGTATCAACCGGTGATAAAGATATGGCGCAGCTGGTTAATGACTCGGTTACCTTAATTAATACCATGACAAATGTTGTATCTGATCCAGCCGGTGTTGAAGAAAAATTTGGTGTACGACCAGAACAAATTATTGATTATTTAGCATTGGTAGGCGACAAGGTTGATAACGTACCCGGTGTGCCTAAATGTGGACCAAAGACAGCAGTAAAGTGGTTAACAGAACATGGTGATCTTGAATCAGTCATCGCTGATGCAGAGAATGTAAAAGGTAAAATTGGTGAGAACTTACGTAATAGTATTGAACAATTACCGTTGTCAAAAGAATTAGTCACGATTAAATGTGATGTTGAACTGGATGAAACGCCTGAAAGTTTAAAACGTAGTCAACCGGACAGTGAACACTTACGTGAGCTGTTTGCTCAATACGAGTTTAAAACCTGGCTATCTGAACAGATTGAAAACGGCGCATCAGCAGGTGGTGAAAAAGCACCGAAGAACATTGCAACGCAGTACGATATTGTTTTAGATAAAAAAGAATTCAGCAAATGGCTTGAGGTATTAAAGCAAAGTAAACTTTTTTCATTTGATACTGAAACGACCAGCTTGAATTACATGCAGGCAGAAATTGTCGGTGTTTCATTTTGTGTTGAAGTTGGTAAAGCTGCTTATGTGCCACTGGCGCATGATTATGATGATGCGCCTGAACAACTTTCACGTGAATGGGTATTAGCTCAATTAAAACCTTTGCTTGAAGATGCCGGGCAATTAAAAGTGGGGCAAAATTTAAAATACGATCGAAATGTGTTGGCGAATTATGATATTAATTTAACAGGTATTGCGCACGATACGATGTTGCAGTCATATGTGTTGGACAGTACCGCAACACGTCATGATATGGATTCTTTGTCTTTAAAATATTTATCGCATAAAACGATTAAATTTGAAGAAGTCGCGGGTAAGGGCAAGGCGCAATTAAGTTTTAACCAAATTAATTTAGATGTCGCAGGACCGTACGCCGCCGAAGATGCGGATATAACGCTAAGATTGCATCAAACACTGTGGCCAAAGCTGCAAACCGAATCTGATTTAAAAGCTGTTTATGAAGAAATGGAAATACCATTACTCACAGTGATTGCGGATATTGAGAGGCAGGGCGTGTTGGTTGACGCAGATATGCTGGCTTCGCAAAGTGAGGCGCTAGCCTTGCGAATAGATGAGATTCAGGATGCCGCATGGAAAGAAGCCGATGAAGAATTTAATCTGGGTTCACCAAAACAAATTCAGGTTATTTTATTTGAAAAAATGGAATTGCCGATCATTAAAAAGACACCGAAAGGACAGCCATCTACTGCCGAGGCTGTACTACAGGAACTGGCCGACGATAATTACGAGTTACCTAAATTAATACTTGAACATCGAAGTTTAAGTAAGCTCAAATCAACGTATACGGATAAATTACCGTTAATGATTGATGACAAAACAGGTCGTGTGCATACATCGTATCATCAGGCAGTGGCCGCGACCGGACGTTTATCATCAAGTGACCCGAATTTACAAA
>Ga0316207_10002454_pt1 | contig 19009 bp, 11 predicted proteins | sample 6weekpyrite_MG_FD_204943 | JGI IMG/M metagenome (GOLD analysis project Ga0316207, IMG submission 204943) | Microbial mat bacterial communities from mineral coupon in-situ incubated in ocean water Damariscotta River, Maine, United States -... | ecosystem: Environmental > Aquatic > Marine >...
ACAAAGCGTTCACCGCATAGTATTTTTATTTGTTTAGTTGCCTCGTAACCATCCATTTCCGGCATCAGCACATCCATAAAAATAATATCGGGTGATTCTGCCTTAAATTTTTCGATGGCCTCAATACCGTTTAAAGCAATTACAATTTCATAACCATTTTTTGACAAATGTGCTTGTAATATTAGGCGATTAGTAGCCTCATCATCAACAATTAAGGCCTTACCTCTCGAGCTCGAATGTTCATCCGCTGCTTTTAATGCGAGACTATTCACATAAAATCCTTATCAACCAGGCAACGTCTTCTTATTCAATGGTAAAGACTTTATCAAAGTTTGCTATTGTTAGAACACGTTTTACTTCATCATTAGGACTTTCAATAACAACATTGCTATCGGCGTGTTTTTTTAACAATAGCAACATACCTAATGCCGAGCTATCAAGATATTCTGTTTCACTAAGATTAACCCGATACTTTTCAGCATCGCTACAGTCTTTGTATGCATTTCTGAAATCTTTATGTACTGAAAAATCAAAGCGTCCGTCAATTTTAATATTGACAATTTTACCGTCATCACTCTTTGAGATTGCTACACTCATCATCCTTCTCCTATATTAATCACCGTAAATGACTTACAGTTTTACTTTGTTTAAAGTGGTTACAAATAACGAGGTGCTACTATCAAAACTATAGAATAAGAAATTGCTTAAACGTCATTTGCCAGAAGTAAAATACTGTAGGTTTTAACGGCTTGGTTAGGGCAAACTTTAATATTTTAGTGGACTGCTGCCACTTGTATTAAATAGTAACTGATTGAAAAGTAAACGTATTTTTAAAGAATTGCGAAATTATTAGCCACTTTGTTAGCTGGCCGATCAGTTTAATCTGGGTATTCAAAATACACTGTATACCAACCAATATGTAGCAGGAATTCAACTCTGGACAGATACCACCAGGTATCTTCTGATAATTGAAGATACTTGTTGCATGGAAAATAATCCCAATTTATATAAAAAGGATAACCCGGCAGGGAGTTAACAGTTTAGTCGAGCCGGGTAGTATGAGTATTTGTTAATGATGCCAAAGGCTTAGATGGTAGGGTTTTTGTTACTGATATCAGTTCAGTTTGAAATACTTTAGAGGTGTTCGCGCTTGGTATTGAATATATGACGATACTAGTGACAATCCAGATAATTGATATTAAAACTATTTTTCTTTTAAGTACTGACATCCAACAATCCTTTAAGGCAAACAACAAAGGCTGCGAATCATACAGGGCTGAGCATCTTTTGTCTTGTAGGTAATTCACTAATTACGTGTAGGGAATATCCTACGTACGAATCTCATATCTGGTTTAAATTATTCTGGTTCCATTATTTCTACTGTAACTGTTCTATCAATCGGCGTAATTCTGGGATACAGGAGCCACAGTTAGTCCCCGCCTTTAATACCGCACCAATAGCATCAACATTTGTTAAATTCTGGTTGCGAATAGCATCCGACAAAGTATTTAAACCAACACTAAAGCATGAACAAATAATTTTACCTATATCATGTTGGCCAGAATCGGGTTTACCCGTTAACAGGCTAATTCTTTCTTTATCATCCAGGAAATCTTTTGAGACTAACTGAGCTAACCAGTCTCGCTCTGGAAGGTGCTGATCTGGCCCGATAAAGATACAACTCTCAAGGTGACCATTTTCAATCCGTGCACCTCGGTATCGGCTCTGCGCTTCATCCAGGTACTCTACCCATTCCACTTTACTGGCGTCCTGGCAGAGCAACTGTCTTGCACAGTTTGACCAGTCTGCTGCGGCTTCTTCTCCAGCAACCTCATAGCGCCAAAGTCCACGTCCTCTAGAAACCGACCAGAAATTGGCATGTGATAGCGATAACTTACGTCGTGATAAAATAAAGCCATACCAGGCCGGTTTATACTCTGTAATATTGATAGCAGTATGTTTGAATTCCGGTTGACCGGAAACAGGATCAACCTGCATATCAATTAACTGACCAACTACGCCAGAACTTGAAAACTGATCATTCCAGTGGATGGGTATAAAAGCTGTTCCTGGCAGCTGTGTATTGCCGATATCGGCACGCACAATCATCTTGCTCCGCTCGCTTGTGACAACTACCAGGCTATTATTCTCGATACCAAATCGACGTGCGTCCTCAACATGTAGTGATATATAACTTTCATGAATATGCCCCGATAAGCGTGCTGACTTACCAGTCCGTGTCATCGTATGCCAATGATCTCGCACCCGACCAGTATTTAATTTTAAAGGATAGTTTATAGATATATCCTCTACCGGCTTATGCTCTGGCGATGTGATAAAGCGAGCTTTTGTTGATGGAGTATAAAAACGTCCGTCAGCAAACATGCGCCTGGTATCTTTTAAAACGCCATTGTTCGATCCTTTAGTAATAGGCCATTGTAGCGGACGCATGTTGTCATAACTTTGCTCATCTAAATCTTTATACGCGCTGATATTAAAGTCGCGTTGATGGCTTTCATTTCCAGTCGCGCTTAACGCTGCATGTTCCCTCAAAATCTCATACGGTCGTCCATAATTAAAGGCTTCTTTAAATCCCATTTGTTGCGCAAGTTTTGAAATTATCCACCAATCTGGTCGTGCCTCACCCGGGCTGGGCAAAAAAGCCCGTTGTCTGGATATACGACGCTCACTACTCGTTACCGTACCATCACGTTCACCCCAGGTTTGTGCTGGAAACAATACATTAGCAAACTGGGTAGTATCCGTATCGCGCATACAATCCGATACCATTACAAACTCACATTTCTTTAAAGCCTGTCGAATAAACGTTGTATTAGGTAAACTCACGGCAGGATTTGTTGCCATTATCCACACAGCTTTAATCTCTCCTGTATCGATGGCTTTGAATAAATCGATAGCTTTAAGACCTTCCTTATTCGCAATCGTTGGTGAATCCCAGAACGTTTTTACCAGATGACGATCTGCTTCATTATCGATCGACATATGAGCAGCCAGCTGATTTGCCAAACCACCGACTTCACGGCCTCCCATGGCATTGGGTTGTCCGGTAATTGAAAAAGGCCCCATCCCTGGCCGACCAATACGCCCGGTTAACAGGTGACAGTTTATAATGTTGTTTACATTATCCGTACCATAAGACCATTGATTAATCCCCTGGGAGAACAAACTGATCACTCGCTCGGTGCGGGCAAAGAGTTTATAGAACGCTTTAAGTTGCTGTGTATCGAGTTGACATTTAAGCGCAACAGTTTCTATATCACCTGCAATCGCTTTAGCGTTTTGTAAACAATCTTCTATACCTTCAGTAAATTGCGAAACAAATAAATGATTTCGTTCATCATGTTGTTCCAGATAATTGAGCAGACCTTTAAACAGGATATGATCAGAGCCTGGTGTGAGTGCCAGATGGATATCCGCAATATCACAAGTTGCTGTTTTTCTTGGATCAATAACCACAACCATTAAGTCAGGATTATCTTTTTTTGCCTGTACGATACGTTGATATATAACAGGATGACACCATGCGGTATTTGATCCGGTTAATACGATTAGCTTGGTACGTTCCAGGTCTTCATAACTACACGGTACTGTATCTGAACCAAAAGCACGCTTATATCCTGCAACAGCAGAGGACATACATAAGCGAGAATTGGTATCAATATTAGCAGTACCGATAAATCCTTTTATCAATTTATTTGCAACATAATAGTCTTCTGTCATCAATTGACCAGAAACATAAAATGCAACGGACTCCGGGCCATGTGCATCTATAATCGCAGCAAGGTTTTTTGCACTATACTCCAGTGCATGTTGCCAGCTATATTCTGTTCCGTTAACGACAGGGTATAGAACACGTCCGTCCATTCCGATGGTATCAGCAAGCGCTGCACCTTTGGAACAAAGACGACCGTAGTTTGAAGGATGTGACGGGTCACCTTTAACAGAAACTGAACCTGTATCATCAATGGCTGCAATCACACCACAGCCAACACCACAATATGGACAAGTTGTTTGAACTTCAAATGCCATTAGAGAAATACTCAGCTAAAGATTTTCTAAAATTCTAGCACGAAGAATTTTTTTAGTGTTAGTTTATTAATGCTCGCCTTTCGTTCTTAACAAACCGGCTAGACGATTACCCTGTTTTTGAGGGCCACCTCGCGGAAAAATTTTATGCAAATAACTGCTATTGCCACGTTCTTTACCCCAAACATCTTTAAAATGCTTGACCATTTTACGCACTTCACACTGGACACGGTGTTCTTCAAAATAATCCCGCAGAAAATTAACGACTTCCCAGTGTTCTTCGGTTAACGTAAGTCCCTCTACCTCAGCTTGAGCTTGCACAAAGCCTTCACTCCACTCATCCATATTCACGATATAACCTTCACTACAGGTTCTTACTTCTTTTCCGTTAACCATAACGGTTCTAATTTGCATATTTGGATACATAACTTACGCTCAAAAAATTAATGATTTGGTGAAACACCTGTTTGAGGCATTTCAGCTAAGCCGGTTTCTCTTGCATGTTCTTCAAAACCTTTATTACGCCAGAAGAATGCACCCGGCATGGTCGTTGGAATAACCAATACATAAAAGAGTGCACGACCAAATATAGCACTCGTTAAAATAGATACGGCCAGTAATATGCCAGCAATTACGCCTTCAGAACCACTTAATCCATAACTAAAAATATATCCGCTAGCAACAATGTTAATTAATAACAAATAATTACGGAATAAGTAAGACTTGCCAAACGTTGTGGTCTGCTCGTAATGAGAAACCGCACCTTCACTGTGGCTGTGTTTCATATCGTTTGCATGGAATAACAAACCAATAGCTTCTAATAACAAGCCACTAAAAATAATAGCTGCTGAAAAACTGATCGATGCTGTCGCAAGTTCTAAACCATGCATCATGGAGTCAACCAGTACGATTAATAAACCACCCAGGGTCAATGCACTACCAACAAAACTGCTTGCCGTTTGCCAGTGGTTCCAGTACGGACGTGCAGGAATACGGTACAGTTTATACATATAATAAAAACCACCCACGCCACCTACTAAAGCAGCAGCAGCCGCCAGGTTCGCTATCAACGCTGTAATGCTGTTTTCGAAATAGGCAAACACGACATAACTGGCAATCCCGGCAAAAAACAGTGACACACCTGCTATCTCCCGGCTAACAGGCGATAAGCGCCAGTTATAAAAACCACGATAAAATCGGTGCGGACGACCAAGATGCAAATTTAATTTTGCCATTCCAAAACTTAGTAATGCCAGCATGCTAAGCATTAATGGAACATAACTATTAAGCAGGTTAGCAGAAACACTTGCCACTCCCGCTTCCTGCCCTAAATACTGAGTAAACAGGTATATAAAAAATGCTCCAATAACGGTTTGAGCACTGAGGGTAAACGCAATATGGGCATTCTCGTGTGAAGTTAATAGTTTTCTTAAGTTCCAGAATTTTTTAGTTGATTTACGTTGTTCATCAACCATTGGTTCGTATTCACCGGTTTCATCATTTCGATGATACTTTAACGCTGTCGTATCGGTACGCGACATATCCCTTGGTAATGTTTTAGTTTGCTGAAAACGAATATTCGGATTGGTTATGTCTGTGGTTGGAAAACCTGGAATCGATGTTTTAAGTTGCTCTCTGTTTTCTGGTGTTGTTTCTATTACACCAAAATCGAGCGCACCGGCCAGACACGCAGAGGCGCAGGCCGGTTTAAGCCCAACTTCCAGCCGATCCACACACATATTACATTTATGTACATGGCCTTTTTCGGTATCAAGTTGAGGCGCATTATAAGGACACACCCAGGTACAATAACCACAACCAAAACAAATATCCGGATCTTGTAAAACGGCTCCATACTCGGCAAATTTTGTATATGCGCGTGTTGGACAACCTTTTAAACAAACAGGGTTATCACAATGGTTACAAGCCATGGATATATTTAATCGGGTATAACTTGGGTAAGTTCCACCTTCAACATAGCCTACTGCACGGTAAGCCAAATATGGCGGCAAATCATTCTTTTCGCTACAAGCTGATTCACAGGCATGACAGGAAATACAGTTATCTGCATTAAAGTAAAAACCATGTTGTTTATAGCGGTCTGGGTTATCACTAACAGCTGAATCACCATTGATATTTAGAGTCTTACCCGTTAGTTCTTTATGTTCATCGGATAAATCTATTTTCTTACCATAGTGATTAACATCCGGCGCTTTTGCCTCCGGTAAGTAAGCGTATTCGGGTTCGTCTTTACGTACTTTAAACATCTGTCTATATCCTAAAACCTGTGCTTTCTATATTCCGTTATTCTCACGATAACGTGAATACTATAAATTATTAAAAAGCGCGCGCTTCTTTATTTCTAATTGCGGCTGCCTGTTGATCGGCAACAGCTTCTATCTTAACCGCACATTGTTTAAATGCTGGTTGACGTGAATGTGGATCTAATAAACCAAGTGATAATCGATTAGCACATTCATGAAAGTGGAAAGGTATAAAAACCATATTAGGTGGCACCCGTTGGGTTAACTGAACCATAACCACACCATCACCACGTCGTGAGGTTAAACGTGCATAACCACCGTGAGTAACCCCTAACTCTTTGGCTGAGTCCGGATTCATTTCCATATAAGGCGTTGGACTAAATTTGTTTATATTACCCACCTTACCGGTACGCGTACGAGTATGGAAATGTTCCACGACCCGGCCACTGTTCATCCAGAACGGATACTCATCATCCGGTACTTCGTTATTATCAATAAACGGTAACGCCAGTAATTTGGCTTTACCATCAGGATGCTGAAATTTACCATCAGTATAAAGACGAGGGTTACCAGTTTCATCACCTTCGGTACAGGGCCATTGCATCCCTTTCTGAGTTTCTATTTTTTCGTAACTCATACCAGAATAATCAAGCATGCGACCTTTTGATAACTGACGTAACTCATCAAACACTTCTTCTGATGAATCTGGGAACTTGATTTTTTGGCCTTGCTCAAAGCGTTTAGCCATCTGGTTAAAGATCCATAAATCCGCTTTGGAATCACCATGCGGTTTAATAACATTGCGAATTAAGTTTACCCGACGTTCGGTATTGGTAAAGCAGCCTTCTTTTTCTGCCCAGACGCCGGCAGGAAAGTACACATTGGCATACTGGTTTGATTCTGTATCCTGATAAGCATCCTGTACTACCAGAAAATCTAGCTTTTCCATTATCTTGCGGATTCGAGCAGTATTAGTCATCGAGGTCATTGGGTTAGTGGCAATAATCCATAGACCTTTTATTTGTCCGGTTTCAATTGCCGGGAAAATATCGGTTTGAAACAGGCCGCGTTTCTTGGGAAAAAATTCTGGGTCAATTCCCCAGAACTTCGCGATATCTTCTCTATCCTGTTCTTTTTCTAATGCACGATAACCGGGTAGACCGGAACAAGAAGACCATTCGCGCGTACCCATTGCATTACATTGACCAGTAATTGATAAACTGGTTGAACCTGGTTTACCAATGTTGCCAGTAATCAGGTTTAAATTGTTAATCCCACAAACACCGTCAGAACCATGGGTACTTTGATTTATCCCCATCGTCCAGATAGACATACCTGCACCGGCATTGGCATAAGTTCGAGCAACATGGCGAATCGTATCTTCGTCTATGCCACAGATTTTAGACGTACTTACCGGGTCATATTTCTCAACTGTTTTGGCAAACTCTTCATAACCACTGGTACTTTTATCAATATAAGCACGGTCTTCAAGTCCTTCGTCCAGAATAACGTGAGCCAGAGAATTTAATAACGCGAGATCGGTACCCGGAGTAACCGGCAAGTGAATATCTGCCATTTGTGCAAACATCGTCACCCGCGGGTCAACGACTATCACAGGGAAGTTTCGTTTTTCTAATGCCTGTTTCAGTCGCCAGTAAATAACCGGGTGCTGTTCTGGCAAGTTTGAACCAAATGCCAGTAAACAATCAGTATGTTCAAAATCATCATAACAACCAGGCGGGCCATCCGAACCAAATGAACGTTTATACCCTGATACCGCCGATGACATACATAAAGTGGTATTGCCATCGTAATTATTGGTACCAATCACACCACGAGCGAGTTTACCTAAAGTATAAAACTCTTCCGTCATGATCTGCCCTGTGGAGACTATTGCAAAAGAATCGCGACCATGGGCTGACTGAATACGTTTAATCTCAGAAGCTACCTTATCAAGCGCAGTATCCCAGTCTGTTTGTTCAAAAGCATCATAATAGTTTTCACGTATTAATGGCTTATCGCCACGACCAGGAATATTAAATAGCTCATGTTCAAAAATGCCTTTTAAACATAGCTTGCCACGGTTAACGTCTGCACCGGCAACGCCACGCGTTGCGACAGCATCGCCGTTTTTATCCAGACCAACTTCAATGGAACAACCGGTTGAACAATAACCGCAGGTAGTATATTTCCAATCTACAACGCCTTTATCAGCAATCTTGATAGGGTTCTTCTGGTTGCGACCGAACAGCATGAATTAACTCCGATACTAAATTAACGATATGATGTTATTACGACTTACTTGAAATAATGGATATCTTCACAGCAAGTCTTTAAAGTTTTAACTATTAGGACATCCCTCATCAGGGGTCACCAATAGCATGATAGTGTCGCCATCTATTTTAATCGGAAAGGTAGCGGCACAACCTTCATCGGGCGCGACTGCCTGACCTGAGTCAAGATTAATCATCCAGTTATGTAAGGGACAGGCAACTTTATTGCCATGCACGATACCCTGCGATAATGGGCCCTTTTTGTGAGGACACTCATCCTTAACTGCAAAAACTTCATCACTGATAGTACGAAATACCGCAATATCGCCCTTGTCAGTACGTACCACTCGCGCACCTTGCTTGGGGATATCGTTTAAAGAACCTACTTCAATCCAGTCACTCATAATTTTACCTGCTTCAAACCTTAATAATTAAATACTGCTTACGCGTTAATTTCTTTCAGTGGTAAAAACTCATGTTTTTGTCCACCATCAACACGTTCTTTCCACGGATCGTCCTGTGCAACCGATTGTGCAACATAAAAACGTTCCGCATAGAGCTTACGCTTCTCAGCATCTTCAACGATTTCATCTTTAATACGTTGTAGTCCAACACGCTCAATCCAGGGTGCCGTACGCTCCAGATAATGTGCATCTTCTCGGTAGAACTGCATATAGGCCGCTGCATACTCCAGCACTTCTTCTTCTGTTTTAACAGCACACAGGAAATCGGTTGCACGTACTTTAATACCACCGTTACCACCAACGTGCAGCTCGTAACCAGAGTCAACACAAACGACACCAAAGTCTTTAATGGTTGCCTCTGCACAGTTACGTGGACAACCGGACGCGGCCATTTTAAATTTATGTGGCATCCATGAACCCCAGCTTAATTCTTCAAGCTTAATACCAATGCCTGTTGAGTCCTGAGTACCAAAACGACACCACTCTTTACCAACACAGGTTTTAACTGTACGTAATGCCTTACCATAGGCATGACCCGATACCATGCCGGCATCGGTAAACTCTTTCCATACATCAGGTAGTTCTTCTTTTTTCAATCCATATAGACCTATACGCTGACCACCGGTTACATGCACGGTATCAACATTAAATTTCTCTGCTACATCCGCAACAGCTCGCAATTCCTGAGGTGTTGTCATACCACCCCACATACGAGGAATTACCGAGTAAGTACCATCATGCTGAATATTGCCATGCGCTCGTTCGTTGATAAAACGAGACTGACTATCGTCATGATATTCTGTTGGCCATTGGCAAAGTAAATAGTAGTTCAATGCCATACGACATTTAGGACAGCCATCAGGTGTTGCCCAACCCAGTGCTTCACGCACTGCTGGCATATCTTTAAGTTCTTGTGTTTTGATTTGCTCACGAACAGAGTCATGTGTATGTTCGATACAGCCACACATTGGTTTTAAATGCGGTGCCACTGAGTAATCACCACCAACCGTGTATGCGATCAGTGATTCAACCAGACCTGTACAGGAACCACATGAACTCGATGCCTTGGTATGTGCGCGCACATCATCGAGTGTGAATAATTTTTTATCGACTATAGCGTTGACAATGTCGCCTTTACAGACACCGTTACAACCACAAATTTCTGCGCTATCCGCCATTGCAGCAATACGGTTATCATCACCATGCCCCGAGTCGCCCAGGTGTGCCTGACCGAATAAAATAGATGAACGGAAATCGCTGATGTCTGTCTCATCGCGCATCAGGTCAAAATACCAGGTACCATCAATTGTATCGCCATACATCACAGCGCCTTTAACAGTATTGTCCTGAATAACTAACTTACGATAAACACCGCGAGCCTCATCTTTAAAAACCAGGTCTTCGGTATTGTCATTGCCGGTAAAATCACCTGCTGAGAATAAATCGATACCCGTTACTTTCAATTTAGTTGAGGTTAAAGTTCCTTCGTATAAACCAATACCGTGTTTTGCTAAATGATTGGCACATACCTTTGCCATTTCAAACAATGGAGCAACTAAACCATAGGTTTCACCGCGATGCTGAACACACTCACCAACAGAATAAATAACCGGGTCAAATGTTTGCATTGTGTCGTTAACAACAATACCCCGTTCACAGTGAATACCAACTTTTTGAGCCAGTTCGAAATTAGGCCGGATACCGACAGCCATAACAATCAAGTCAGCATCAACTTCAGTACCATCTTTAAAACAAACTTTTTCTACTTTGCCATTACCTTGTATGGAATCCGTTTGTGCGCCCATTAAAAATTCAAGGCCACGTTCTTCTAAATTAGCCTGTAACATTTTTGCAGCCGGCTCATCCAACTGACGCTCCATCAAGGTATCCATAATGTGAACAACTTTCACATTCATACCCTGTTCCATTAAACCGTTAGCAGCTTCTAAACCAAGTAGTCCACCACCGATGACAATCGCATTCTTTTTAGATTTGGCGGCATCCAGCATCGTATCAACATCGGCAATATCACGAAATGCGATAACGCCTGGCAGGTCATGCCCCGGTAATGGAATAATAAATGCGGTAGAACCCGTGGCAATTAATAAACGGTCATATTCAACGATCTTACCGTCATCACCAGTAACTGTTCGACTCTTGCGGTCAATATCAACAGCTTTTACACCTTTATATAAGGTGATGTTATTGTCTTCATACCATTGAAGGTCATTCAGCATGATTTCATCAATGGTTTTTTCACCCGCTAACACAGGCGAAAGCATGATCCGGTTATAGTTACCATAAGGCTCTTCGCCAAAAACTGAAATTTCATAGGCATCTGGCGCTATCTTTAATAACTCCTCAACTGTACGCATGCCAGCCATGCCATTGCCAATCACAACCAGTTTTTCTTTCATGGTAAAACTCCGTTATATAAATAATGGTGAGCTTGCACAATCTGGGACCATGCAAAAGTTCTAAATTCTTTCTCTATATCGCACTCACTTTCTAGCAAGTGCTATGCCACGTATTAGAGAATACTAAAATATACTTTAACTCTATGATTCATAGATAAAAATACCTCTTGATGGAGAGAAAAAGTAGTGCAAGATAACATTTACCGCACCAATATGGTGCCATTATTACCGGCCATGCACTGTATTAGATTATCGTAAATTTATACTAATATAAGTCTCTACTAATGCACTAAATTAGCATGCAAACGGGTATGCCTTGGTATCGACAGCACTATTAATGTGCATCAGAAATTAGCGATAGCAAAATAAATCAATGATTACAATGAGTTAAGTGGTGGCACATATATTGCTAAAATCCCATTATAAAAATTTTAACGAGGAAAAAATCATGTCAACGGAGACAAATAAATTAAACCTGTTTTCATTCAGTGGAAAAATGCGCATTCTACATATGAGCTGGTTTGCCTTCTTCTTAAGTTTTGCTGTTTGGTTCAATATGGCTCCTTTAATTGGTTTCATGCGTGAATCACTTAACTTATCAGATCAACAGATCAAAACCTTACTGATCCTTAATGTTGCTCTGACTATACCCGCCCGGATTATTGTTGGGATGCTTGTTGATCACTTCGGTCCCCGTCGCATGTATTCTCTTTTACTTACAATTGGTGCATTTCTCTGTTTTGGATTTGCAGTTGCACAAGAGTACGAACAACTCGCCTTAATGCGGTTTTTACTTGGTTTTGTTGGAGCTGGTTTTGTTATCGGTATACGCATGGTAAGTGAATGGTTCCCGGCCAAGCAAGTTGGTGTAGCCGAAGGTATCTACGGTGGCTGGGGTAACTTTGGTTCTGCCGGTGCGGCCATGATTCTTCCTACTGTTGCCTTATTTTTTGGTGGTGAAGATGGCTGGCGTTATGCAGTAGCGTCAACCGGTGTTCTCGCTCTGGTTTATGCTTTTATTTATTTCTTTAGCGTATCAGACACCCCAAAAGGTTCTACTTATTTTAAACCTAAAAAATCCGGTGCGATGGAAGTCACCAGCAAGGGTGACTTCTTCTTATACATTATTATGAATATTCCAATGTATGCTGCACTGGCTGTTTTAACCTGGAAACTTAGCCCTTCAAACCTGGGTATGCTGAGTGAATTAACCAGCGTTTTTATCTATTTAACACTGGCAGGTATTTTTGTATTCCAGACTATTCGTATCTATCAAATCAATGGTCACATTTTTAAACAGGACGTTCCTGAAATCGAACGCTATAACTTTAAGCAGGTTGCAGTTTTAAACCTTGCTTACTTTGTCACGTTTGGATCTGAACTGGCAGTTGTTTCTATGTTGCCGTTATTCTTTATGGATACTTTTGAATTATCAATTACAACAGCGGGCTTACTCGCTTCGGGATTTGCATTTATGAATCTGGTTGCTCGTCCAGGCGGCGGTTTATTAAGTGATAAATTTGGTAGACGTAAAACACTCATTATTCTTATTGCTGGTTTATCTGTCGGTTATTTTGTACTCGGTAATATTTCTGCAACCTGGCCTGTATGGCTCGCGGTTGTAGCAACAATGTGTTGTTCTTTCTTTGTTCAAGCCGGTGAAGGTGCCGTTTTCTCTATCGTACCTTTAGTTAAGCGCCGATTAACAGGTCAGGTTGCTGGTATGACAGGCGCTTACGGTAATGTTGGTGCGGTAATTTTCCTGACGGTATTATCATTCGTATCTTCATCAATTTTCTTTTTCGTCATTGGTGCAGCTGCAATTGTAACATTAGTCATCGTTGCCCTGTTTTTAGATGAACCGAAAGGTCATATGGCTGAAATCCTACCTGACGGGACAGTACAGATGATTGAAGTTGAATAATCACGCCTTTATAAGGTAACCTCAAAGGCTATAGATAAATAATCTATAGCCTTTTTTTATGGTATGGTTTTTAGTAAAGCATGAAAAAGAAACTCGAAATAGAATCTGCTCAACAGTGTCTCGCCGGTGGCAAGGAAGATAATGAGGATTCCTGCGGAATAAAGGCCACCGAAGGGCAACAATTGCAAACCAAGGGTATTGCTATTGCTATCGCTGATGGTATGAGTGGGAGTGATGCCGGACGTGAAGCCAGCCAGGCTTGTGTACAGGGGTTCTTAACCGATTATTTTAGTACACCAGAAACCTGGACGGTTCAAACATCGGCACAAAAAATAATTTCTGCACTCAACCATTGGCTACACGGTAATGGCCAACGTAAATACCAGTCGCATAAAGGTATGGTAACAACACTTAGCGCGATGGTATTAAAATCAAATACCGGTTTTATATTCCATATTGGAGACACCCGTATTTACCGCTTACGTGGTAACGAATACACACAATTAACCCATGACCACCGGGTACAGATCAACGAAAACAAATCATTATTATCTCGCGCTGTCGGTATTGATGTCAGACTTGATATTGACTACCGCAGTATTCCACTCGAAATTGGGGATACGTTTGTAATGCTAACAGATGGTATTCATGAATTTGTTAGTGACAAGCGGATCGTTAAAATAATTCAAGCCAGTGAAAACCTCAATGTTGCCGCCAGGTTAATTACTGATGAAGCCATTAAGAATAAAACAAATGACAATATTACTTGCCAGTTAATCCGTATTACCTCATTACCGGGCGAAAATGAAGAAGAGTTCTACCAGAAATTAACGGAGTTGCCTTTCCCCCCGATTCTGGAACCCGGTATGATTCTGGATGGCTATAAAATTTTACGGCATTTATTTTCCAATAAACGTACTGAAGTCTATCTTGCCGAAGATACAGAAACCAAACTCAATGTCGTTTTAAAAGCGCCTTCTGTTAATTACGACGATGATGCCGAGTATATAAGTTTATTCCTGCATGAAGAATGGGCTGGCAGACGTATAAGCAATTCGCATGTTATGAAAGTACATGAAATACTGCGTAAGCGTACCGCTTTATACTACATTGCAGAACATATAGAAGGCCGCACACTAAGACAATGGATGGAAGATGAACCCAGAGCAAATTTAAACACTGTACGTGATTTTATTGAACAAATAACCCGTGGTTTACGGGCTTTTCATCGGCTGGAAATGATCCATCAGGATTTGAAACCTGAAAATATTATTGTCGATAATAATGGAACTTTAAAAATTATAGACTTTGGTTCAACCAAGATTGCCGGTATCGATGAAATTAGCACCCCTATCAAGTTTAATAATATTTTAGGGACGATAAATTATACCGCGCCTGAATATCATATCGGCAGTGTGGGTAGTAATCGTTCGGATATATTTTCTTTAGGTGTTATTACATATGAATTGCTAAGTGGGCATTTGCCTTATGGCAAGGAGCTAAGCGCAAGAAATATGCGTAAAGTTAATTATATTTCAATTAAGCGCTATAATCCTGAAATACCTGTCTGGGTAGACAAAGCAATTGAAAAAGCCGTTAGCATTAACCCCGAACAACGCTTTAGCAAGCTATCAGAATTTATTTATGCCCTGAATAATGCTGATTCCAGCCTGGTAAACAGTGACTACATACCCTTAATAAAACGTCATCCAATAAGAGCATGGCAATTGATGAGTGCATGTTTGTTTATTACTAACCTGGTATTAATTTACTTGTTACTTCAGTAAAAATTTTACCTGGCATTTAACACCTGCCGCCAGATTATATTTACGATTAGTAACTTGTACCCGCACACCAAATGTTCCACTCGCTGCATCGATAACACTATCGACAATAGTTACTTTTCCAGTCACCTTTGTACCCGCAGGAATAACAGGATAGACCTCGGCTTTGAAACCTTTTTTTATCGTACCAAATTTTTCTACCGGTACAATTACTTCGACGTTTAGGGGATCGATCTGAGCCAGGGTTAAAACAGGTTCAGACGTCACATATTCACCTGACGAATTATGCCTTTCTACTACTACGCCTCTAATCGGACTATAGATAGTACGCATTTTTAATTTCACCTGCTTTTCCTCAAGTTCTAATGCAGAAATACGGTTTTCAATTTCCAGCTCATCGTTTTCCTGTTCAGAAATTAATTCTTTAGCTAATAATTCTTTATTCCTTTGTACCTTTCGTTCACCAAACTCGACCTTTGTTTTTGCCAATGCTACAGCTGCTTTTTCGATACCATCACGTAATACTGCAAGTTTTTGGCCACGGCGAACATAGTCACCACGTTCGATAAAATAACGATCTATCACTCCGGCAACTTCACTGCTTAACGCCACCTCTTCATACGGCTCAACAAGGCATTCATAGCGATCATCGTCTATCACCTGAGATACCGGCAAACTGAGCAGCGGATCATTTGCACTACTTACAGCAAGCTGTGTAAACAGTGCCAATAAAACTGTAAATCGTAAAAAAAACATAGTTACTCCTGTCGTCCAGAGAAGGAAAGTAATTCACCTTGCTGTCTGTCCATTTTTAATAAATCGCGACGCATTTGGTAATGCAATTTTTCTACTCGCTTTTGCGCCCAGCTCATTACCCATTTTGCCATAAATTGAGATCTAAACCATTTTTTCATTAAAGCAATTTTTGCAACTTTACAACGCCAGCCACCACGTCGTCCATCAACCAGGTTATCTTCAAGACTCAGTATATATTCAACATTTCCAGGATCGCCTTGCCGGGCACAACGACCCGCTAGTTGTCGGTCAATTCGCGCGGCATCATTACGTTCAACTATTAATACATATAAACCACCGCATTGTTTAACAGCTTGCTGTAATTTTATATCAGTTCCACGTCCGGCCATACTGGTCGCAATTGTAATACGACCCATTTCACCGGCTCGTGCGACAAGTTCTGCCTCATCATCATCCTGCTTGGCATTAAGCACCTGATGCGTTAACCCCGTTTTAGTAAATGCATCACTTAATGCTTCCGAAGAGGCAACTGACGCTGTTCCCAAAAGAATTGCTCGCCCTTCATTGTGTAATACTTTCACCCGGGCAGTCACTGCATCAATTTTTTGTTGCCGAGTCAAATGTATAGAACTATCCATAAATGTTCTTTTAGAGACTTGTCGAGTAGGTATTCGGGTACATCGTATCGAGTAAACAGACCATAATTCGTCACGTACTTCTTCAGCCGTTCCGGTCATACCCGAAAGGTATAAATAACGACTAAAGAAACGTTGATAACTCATTCTTGCAAGTGTTTCTCTTGGTGGCGTTAGTTCACAACTCTCTTTCAATTCGATTAATTGATGTAACCCATACTCCCATGAACGATCGGGCATAACCCGCCCGGTATACTCGTCAATGATCATTATTTTTCCATCACGCACTAAGTAATGCTCGTCTTTTATATAAAGATATTCTGCAATTAATGATTGCGTGACCATTTCTTCCCGACGTAACCGGCTTGCCCATTCAGGCCCAAGAGCGTCACTTAATTCAATTAATTTTTGAGAACCAGCTTCCGTTAAGGTTACTTTGTGATGGCGTTTTTCAACTTTATAATCATCATTTATCGTAAGCTGAGCAGCTAATTGTGTTGACTGTTCAAATAACAATATATCTTGTGGCGCTGACTCAGTTGAAGCACTAATAATCAGAGGGGTACGCGCTTCATCTATAAGAATACTGTCAGCTTCATCAATAATGGCAAAGTGTAACCCTGGCAAACGTAGTTCCTGCATCCGGGAATGCTTACCATAGAGATGTTCTGCATAAAGACTCAATGCACCATCTTGTTGCCCTAAAGCAATTCGATCTCTTAAATAATCGAAGGTAACATCTTTATTCGTGCAATAAATGACATTCTTTTGATATTCGGCAGGTCGATCTTCATGTTTCACGTCCTGGTTAACACAGCCAACAGACAAACCTAATGCTTCAAATAAGGGCCGCATCGTATCTGCGTCGCGATGGGTTAAATAATCATTAACACTGATAACATGGACAGGCACACCGGCCAAAGCAACCGTTGCTGCTGTTAATGTTGCTGTGAGTGTTTTGCCTTCGCCTGTTTCCATCTCTGCGATCATTCCTCGCAGCATGGCATAAGCCCCCATCACCTGAACAGAAAAATGTTTCATTCCCAGAACACGCTCAGAAACTTCACGAATAAGTGCAAAACTCTCTGCAACAGAAGCATTGGAAAAACCATCTCGCATTAAATTTTGTTGAACTAACAAACGACGTTTAACAATCTCCTTATCGGATAGTTTCGAATATTCATTTTCAAACCCATCAACTAACAGACTAAATTTTTTCATCTTCCTGGTTCTTAACTGACTCGATGAAAATATTTTTTCTTGCCAACGATGCCACCATTGATCCAGCCCTGAGGGATTCATATCTTCACGCTGTGGTCTGATAACTTGATCGACCGGTGCAAGTGGAATACTGTTAGACATCAAACTGACTTAAGAATAAACGACGTAGCGCACGATAGGCGCGTCGTGCAAGGGGTTCAGGATTATGTTCAAAACGCACATAAACACGTTCACCAATATTTTTAACGTAATCTCCACCTCCCAATCTAATATCCAGTTGGAACAAGGTTTCATAGGCTTCATCACCCGTTCTAGACGATGGATCAAGTGCAAATATACCTCCACCGTCCACACTTAGAGCATTACTTGGTAATTTCTTTGAAGCGGCAGGAACGGCACGTAATATTTCAGCCTCGATATCAGTATGTATATCTTCAGACACCCTTGCGATAACTTTACGCGTCTGTCTAATTCGATCAACGTCAGAATGTGGAAGCGCAACACGTACCGTCGTATTGGTTGGATCAATAACATAACCAAGCACATCTCCTCGTTGAGTGAAACGCTCAGCCATATCCCTGGCACTCTGAGTTAATAAGAAAACGCCATCTGTCGGACTTTTAATAGTTAACGCCGCATACTGCTCTTGAGCATTTTTGAGCTCCCCCTGAACCTGGATAATCTCATCTCGCAATATCTGAGCCTCGGTGCGGTTACTAACACGCTTATTATCATAGCGCGCAAGATATTCTTTTAAGCGCCCCGTTAACTCAATCACATCTGTTGTTAACTTTTCAGAGCGACTGATTATTAACGGCATTCCCTGTTTTACATAGCTACCGGGTTCAACCAGTACTTTATCAATGGTTGAATTAGTCCCCATTCTTACTTCAACCTGTTCAGGCACCCAAACTACTCCTTCAGCTACCGTGGATGCGGGCATCGGAACGACAAAAACAAGCACAATTACAAACATTACGACCGAACCTATCCAGCCCCAGGCCCAATGTTGGTGTGAGCGAAACTTTGCATCGGTTAATATACTTTTAAATAGTTTTATAAGCGGCATAACCAGGCTCGACCATAAACTCCATATTGCCAGGATGACACCAATAACAAAGAACTGTGATGCAACGAATAACGCAATGGTAAGTGCTAAAAAGATACGATAAAAATAGGCCGCTATACTGTAAAACCCCATCCAGGGTGCTTCACCTTTTGCAT
>Ga0316207_10002455_pt1 | contig 19007 bp, 12 predicted proteins | sample 6weekpyrite_MG_FD_204943 | JGI IMG/M metagenome (GOLD analysis project Ga0316207, IMG submission 204943) | Microbial mat bacterial communities from mineral coupon in-situ incubated in ocean water Damariscotta River, Maine, United States -... | ecosystem: Environmental > Aquatic > Marine >...
GCATAGGTTAACGATGATTGTTCAAGCATTTCTAACTGATGAGCGCTGTGAATCACCGGTTCCAAAGAATAAGCTTGAAGCAATAATAAATCATCAATGTCAAAAAAACCCTCAAGCAAAATAATGGGTTGGTGAATACCAGACTCTCGTAAACTAATGGCCTCTTCAATGCTTGCGACTGCGAAAGCGTCAGCGTTATTTAATGCGTGCGCCACGAGTTGCATACCATGGCCATACGCATTTGCTTTAATCACAGCGATAGTTTTAGAGGATGGTGCCACATCGCATGCTAATTGCAGGTTGTGCTGTAAAGCACTGATGCGAATTTCTGCTCGTAAAGGACGACTCACTCAGAACCTTCAAAATTCCCAGCATAAGCATCTGGCATGAAATTTTCAAAACGAGTAAATTGACCACGGAATGTTAAACGCACTGTTCCAATCGGACCATTACGTTGCTTGCCAATAATAATCTCGGCAACACCTTTATCAGGGCTGTCTTCGTTATAAACTTCATCGCGATAAATAAAAGCAATAACATCCGCATCTTGCTCAATTGCACCTGACTCACGCAGATCAGACATAATAGGTCGTTTGTTGGGGCGTTGCTCAAGGCCACGATTGAGCTGTGATAACGCAATAACCGGCACTTCAAGCTCTTTAGCAAGCCCTTTCAAGGAACGTGATATTTCAGAAATTTCCGTTGCGCGGTTTTCCTGCCTCGAACCACCACCCTGCATCAACTGCAAATAATCAATAATAATGAGGCCTAACTTGCCACCGTTCTCGCGTTTTAAACGTCGCGCACGAGCACGCAATTCTCCGGGTGTTAAGGCAGGTGTGTCATCAATAAATAGAGGAGCTTCAGATAAAATGCTCACTGCTGAACTTAACCGTGGCCAATCATCTTGTTCAAGTTTACCGGTACGGATGCGGTGCTGATCAATGCGCCCTAAAGAAGACATCATACGCATAGCCAGTTGTTCACTTGGCATTTCCATACTAAATATTGCAACAGGCTCATTACTTTTAATGGCAGCATTCTCAGCAAGATTCATTGCAAAAGCTGTTTTCCCCATTGATGGTCGTCCGGCAACGATAATAAGGTCAGAAGGTTGAAGACCTGATGTCTGCAAATCAAAATCATCAAAACCGGTTGAGATACCTGTTATTGGACTCTTGGAGTGAAACAACTCATCAATGCGATCAATACTCTTGTTGAGCAAGTCTTTAATATTTTCAAAGCCTTTACGACCTCGAGAACGCTGTTCTGCAATAGCGAGTACATCTCGCTCTGCTTCGTCAAGAATGTCACCACTGTCCTGCCCCTGCGTATTAAAAGCAGAATCACTAATATTGGTACCAACCGAAATCAACTGACGTAGAACTGAACGTTCACGCACAATACCCGCATAGGCTTTAATATTTGCCGCACTTGGCGTGTTTTGCACAATACCACCGAGGAAAATTAGGCCACCAATATTTTCTAACTCCCCCATATCATTTAAATATTCAGATACTGTGACTGCATCGTACGGGTCTTCTTTATTGGCTAAGTAGGTAATTGCTCGGAAAATTAATCGGTGATCGTGGCGATAAAAATCCTGTTCTCCAATGACTTCTGTGACGTGGTCATAACTTTCGTTATCTAACATCAAGCCACCAAGTACCGACTGCTCGGCCTCAATGGAATGTGGGGGAACCTTGAGCGCTGCGGTGGCTGGATCACCACCACCTAAACTAGCTGTGTTTTGTGCGAAATCTTGCATACGGCAAAAGCAAACTCTCAGGTAACTATCGTTATTATATTTGGTTTATTCTCAGCACAATCATAACAGAAGCATTATCGTGCGGATAAAGAAATCTTACGCGTTTGGGGTTTTTCAGCAAGGCACAAACCTGTGAATAGGCTGTGGATAAAAAAATGTCTAAAAATCAATAACAAATAATATGCCCTACCCCGATCACCGACCGAGGCAGGCATATTGGATACGAATTACTCGGCAGAAACCGTGACAGTCAGCTTCGCATCAACATCGGTATGGAAATGCAGTGAAATTTCAAACTCACCCGCATTTCGAATTGCACCATCAGGCATACGTACTTCAGCCTTAGATACTTCGACGCCGGCTTGGGTAATTGCTTCAGCAACATCAATATTGCTCACAGACCCGAATAACTTACCTTCATCTGATGCTTTACGAGTAATTGTAATACTCAATTCAGCCAATTTATCTGCACGTGCTTGTGCTGCAGATAGCTTTTCAGCAGCTACTTTTTCTAATTCAGCGCGGCGCGCTTCGAACTCAGCAGTATTTGCTTCTGTTGCCGGGATAGCCTTACCTTCTGGAATAAGGAAGTTACGACCAAAACCAGCCTTAACATTTACCTTTTCGCCAAGGTCACCCAGATTTTGTACTTTCTCAAGCAGTATTATTTCCATGCTTAAATCCTCCGGATGTTAGTGTGCGTCTGTGTACGGAAGCAACGCAAGAAAACGAGCGCGCTTGATAGCCGTAGACAGTTGACGTTGGTAACGAGCCTTAGTGCCGGTAATACGGCTAGGCACAATTTTGCCATTTTCAGTAACATAGTTCTTCAATGTGGCAAGATCTTTGTAATCAATCTGTTTTACGCCATCAGCAGTAAAACGACAGAATTTTTTACGACGGAAAAAACGTGACATCTTTATATTCCCCTTGAATTCGTGTAACCGAAGTTATTCGGCAGGTGCTTCAGCATCAGTTGTTGGCACTTCATCAGCTGCTGCATCTTCAGCAATAGCCAAATCATCTTCAACGGCTGGTGCGCGATCTGCGCTACGTTCTCTATCGCGGTTGTCTTTTTCTTCCTTAGACTTCGCAAGTGGAGATTGATCAGTAATTGCTTCGTCACATTTAATGACTAAGTTACGAATCACTGCATCGTTGAAGCGGAATAACGACTCAAGTTCATCTAACACATCTTGAGAACATTCAATGTTCATCAGTACGTAATGCGCTTTATGAATTTTGTTAATTGGGTAAGCAAGTTGGCGGCGGCCCCAGTCTTCTAAACGGTGGATTTTGCCATCTTTAGCTTCAATAGTACTACGGTAACGCTCTACCATAGCAGGGACTTGCTCGCTCTGATCAGGGTGGACCAGAAACACGATCTCATAGTGTCTCATCGACGCTCCTCTCGGATTGTAGCCTCAAACGTTATTGTTAAAGGCAAGGAGTTAAACAAATTGTATTCCTGCCAGACCTAGGATCTTGCAGGGAACCGAATTCTACCCATGAAACAGCTACATAGCAACGGGGAAACAGGTAAAAACAGCGGTTTATAGTGAAAAAATAGGCCATTACGTCAAAATTGACCTACTTTTACTAATAATAACGACTTGTCGCCTTCTCATGACTCACCTATGATGTATCTAACTTGCATTAATAATAACAGTAAGGGGATAACTCGTGCCCAGCGGTATAAATGAATCTCAGCTCCAAAATATCCCATTATTTTCAGGACTCTTGAGCGGAGAGCTTGATGAAATCGCTGCAATCACCTCCAAGCGTAGTTTTCCAAAGAACAATGTGATCATCAACGAAGGTGATGAAACTGACTCCCTCTACCTGATTATATCGGGGAAAGTAAAAGTCGTTTTAAGTGATGAAGATGGCAAAGAAATCACCATTTCAATTCTTGAGCCGAATGATTACTTTGGTGAACTTGCGCTTATTGATGATGAACCGCGCTCAGCACGCGTCGTGACAATGGAACAGTCCCAGTTTTGTGTCATTAATCAATCCGACTTTAATCGCGTATTAGACAATAATCCCAGCTTGGTACGAAACCTTTTAAAAGGGTTATCAAAACGACTTCGTGAAGCTAACAAAAATATTGAAAGCCTTGCACTTATGGATGTGTATGGTCGTGTAGCACGCACACTTTTACAGTTTGCAAAGCCTGAAGAAGATGGCTCTAAAGTTATTCGTGAAAAGCTTACCCAAAAAGATATTGCTAGCATGGTTGGCGCATCACGTGAAATGGTCAGTCGTATTTTTAAGGACTTAACTGCAGGTGGTTATATTACCGTTGAAAGCGGCAAAATAACTATCAATGAGAAACTACCAGCCCATTATTAGTCACTAGTACGTTGGCGTAGCGCCTCATAAAGACAAACACCGGTTGCTACTGACACATTTAAGCTTTCAACATTTCCAGGCATTGGGATCGTAACCAGGTGGTCACACGTTTCACGAGTTAATCGTCGTAATCCCTTACCTTCTGCGCCCATGACTATACCTAATGAACCGGTTAAGTTTTGCTGATAAACACTGGTACCTGCCTCACCCGCTGCACCAATCAACCAAATGCCTCGCTCTTTTAAATTTCTCAAGCACCGCGCGAGATTGGTTACGGTAATAAAAGGCGTCGTTTCTGCCGCCCCACTTGCCACTTTTCGTACCGTTGCATTTAACGTAGCAGCATTATCTTTGGGTGCAATGACGGCATGCACGCCTGCAGCATCAGCCGTGCGCAGACAGGCTCCCAGATTATGTGGATCTTGCACACCATCGAGTATTAATAAAAATGGCGGCTTTTCTAAACTATCTAATAATTGATTTAAGAAATTTTCATTTCGTGTTGGCGCCATACGGCAAAGGGCAACAATGCCTTGATGACGTGTACTATCTGCTAACTCGTCAAGCTTTTCACGCGCGACATGTTGCTGCTGAATACCCTGACGCAATAAAGATTCCGAAATAGCATCGAGACGTTTATCCTTGCGGCCAGTTAACGACCAAACACTAAGAATACGTTCTGGTTCAATTTGTAAGATAGCCTCAATAGCATGAAACCCGTACACATGCTGTTCAGACATTAAGCCTTCTTCCCAGTCTTTTTATTGGGTTTAGACTTCTTTTTGGTTCTGGATGCATGCTTGCTTGTTGTCTTTTTCTTTTTAGCGGTTTTCTTCTTACTACTTACTTTTTTCTTACTTGTCGGCTTTTTCTTGTTACTGGTTTTCTTCTTCGAGGACGATTTTTTTGTGCTCGAACGTTTCTTGGAATTCGATGATTTTTCGCTACGAGGTGCTGACTTCTTACGTCTTAGTGTAGTTTTCTTTTTACCATCACGTTTCTTTCCTTTACGGACAGACGATACTTTACGCTTAGTATATGGTGTCGATTCTGAAAGAAATTCTTTCATTACAAAATCTATCTTACGATCATCCAAATTAACATTGGCTACTTGTATTCGTACTCGATCGCCAATTCTATATACTCGACTCGTATTTTCACCGACCAAACAATGTGCAATAGGATCGAAATGATAAAAATCATTTTCTAGTGCCGTTACGTGAACCAAGCCTTCAACATAAACTTCATCAAGTTCAACAAAAACACCAAACCCAGTTACTGAACTAATGGTGCCTTCGAACTCGTCGCCCACTTTATCAACCATGTATTCACACTTAAGCCAGGCAACAGCTTCACGTGTAGCTTCATCTGCTCGACGGCCAGTCATCGAGCTATGTTCAGCAATACGTTGCACTTCTGCTTTACTGTATTTAAATGTATCAGCCTTACCGCCAGCAATAAGATGACGAATTGCACGATGTACCATTAAATCAGGGTAACGACGAATAGGTGAAGTAAAGTGCGCATAATGCTCAAGTGCCAAACCAAAATGACCATTATTGTCAGTTGTGTAAACGGCTTGTTGTAACGAGCGTAGCAAAACCGTTTGAATTAAATGAAAGTCAGGACGACCGGTTATTTTTATAAGCAATTGACCATAGTGCTTAGGCTCTGGATCATCACCTCCACCCAAACTTAAACCTAATTCAGAGAGGAAGTCACGTAAATCACTTAATCGCTCACCTTGTGGTCCGTCATGAACCCGAAAAGGTGTTGGCATTTCATGTTTTAATAAATAGTGTGCTGCGGCAATGTTTGCATTAATCATGCACTCTTCAATTAATTTATGTGCATCATTTCTAACAACAGGAGTGATTCGTTCAATTTTCTTGTCCGCACCAAATTCAATGCTGGTTTCAGTTGTATCAAAATCAATGGATCCACGTTTGTCACGTGCTTTACGTAGAATGGCGTAAAGGCCATAAAGATTTTCGAGATCTGGTACAAGCGCTTTGTGTTTTTTTCGTAACGCGGCATCTTTATCAACTAATATTGCCGCTACATCGGAATAAGTAAATCGAGAATGAGAACGCATAACGCCACGCATAAATCGATAGTCACCTAATTTACCTGCAGAACTAAAAAACATTTCACAGACCATGCAAAGACGATCTACATTCGGGTTCAACGAACAAAGGCCATTGGATAAATTTTCTGGCAACATGGGAATGACGCGTTGGGGAAAATAAACTGAATTTCCGCGTTCAATGGCTTCGACATCAAGAGCATCACCTGTTTCAACATAACTAGACACATCTGCAATCGCCACCAACAAACGCCAACCTTTGCCGTGCGGTTCACAAAATACTGCATCATCAAAATCTCGCGCATCTTTACCATCAATAGTGACTAAGGGCACATCGCGTAAATCTTCACGATCTTCAATATCTGTTTCTGGAATCGTGTCTCCAAATTTTGCAGCGGCTTGCATCACTTTGTCTGACCACTCATGCGGTAAGCCATGCGAGCGGATAGCCACATCGATTTCCATCCCTGGTGCCATATGATCACCAAGCACTTCACTAACTCGACCAATGGGTTGTGAGCGTCTGTTAGGTTGTTGCGTAATCGTTGCAACAACAATTTGTCCAGGCTTGGCATCGTTACGCTGATCTGTTGGAATATGAACATCTTGCAAGCGCGTGTTGTCCGGCACGACAAAACTAACACCTGACTCTTCAAGATAGCGACCTACAACACTTTCGTTGTTACGCTCAATCACTTCAACAAGTGCCCCTTCACGACGTCCACGTCGATCGACACCCGTAATTCTCACAATCGCACGGTCACCATGGAGGATGCTTCGCATTTGCCGCGCAGTAAGAAAAACATCTTCACCACTTTCATCCGGAATTAAAAAGCCAAACCCATCTGAGTGTGCTGTAACTCGACCCGTAACGAGATCAAGGCGCTCTGGTAGGCAAAATCCGCCACGGCGATTCCGCAACAATTGGCCATCTCGCTCCATAGCATTAAGCCGACGTTGCAAAGCAATGTGATCAATATCTTCATCAAGGCCTAGCTCATCGGTTAAATGCCTAAAATTCAGGGGTTTTTCAGCGTTTTCAAGCACTGATAATATAAATTCTCGACTTGGGATTGGACGCTGATACTTCTCAGCTTCTCGTTGTGAATGCGGATCAACCGACTTGTTTTTTTGTTTGCTCATATCGCTATTGTGACACTCTAAATAGAGTTAGGGAAATTCATGTATCAAATTGACATCAGAATGAGCAGTCGGTAAAGTGCGCCGCTCTTGCCGAAGTGGTGAAATTGGTAGACACGCATGCTTCAGGTGCATGTGGGGGTAACCCCGTGGAGGTTCAAGTCCTCTCTTCGGCACCATTCATATTCACTTTTAATAACCAATCGCTTACATTGTAGAACTTGCCATTTTCAAGCTGGTTTTCGCAAAAATTGGCCTATTTAATCGTTAACTCTTTCTTTTAATGCTATTTCACGCAAGCCTTCTATTGCTTGATCCATAAATGGGTTATCACTTTCAGTTGGGTAGACCATATAGGCCGGATGAATATATTCGGGTGAACCAGCGACTCGATATAAGCGCCCTGCATTAATAAAAGACATCGCCATGCGAATGGGTAAAAAGCAACTCCCACCATTAGCCAATATGAGTTGCACACCGAGCCAACCAATGTTGGCAATTTGCTGTGGTCGCTCCATATCTGAATAACTCTGTGCGTGTTGGTTATAAAAACCAGGTCCCCACTCTATGTATATGTAATCCTCCCCTGGCCCAGTATCATCAGGGCGAGTGCTCACTAATACCAGGACTTCATCAAAAAGATGCTCAACAATAAGACCGGGGCTGTGGCTAGGCGTGTACATGACAGCAATGTCTAACGTGCCTTCAATCATCCGCCGCGTTAAATCTTCTTCAAAGCCAATTTCGCTCCGAATAACAACATCACTCGCGCGGCTACGCATAAGCCCTACCCAATTAGGCAAAAAGCCTTCCCACAATGCAATTCGGCCACTGATTCGAATACTGGCGCGAAAACGTTCTGGTAAGCTGATTTCATCACGCGCTTGTTCAGCTGTAAGCACCAATCGTTTGGCGTATTCGAGAAAACGCTTCCCTTCGATGGTAAGACTGGCACCTGATCGGTTGCGTACAAACAGGCGGACATTTAACTCTTCCTCTAACCGCTTTATGCGTGCACTGACTGTAGATTGGGTCAAATGTAATTGCCGAGAGGCCTCAATAAAACTGCCATTTGCCGTAATCACTAGAAATGTTCGAGCTTGGTCAATATCCATGTGAAACCCTTTATATCGAATATATCGATATTATACTCTATTATATATCGTTTGTTATTACCTATAATTGACTTATATTGTAAATACACACTGAGATAGTCGTCATTGCACCAACATGAAGCAGTCCTCTATCTCGGCGAATTGTAATAATTAAGGTTTCCAAAACCCTTTTCTAAAGGTGATATTTTGATGGGCAGCAACACAATGAAGTGGCTTGGCAGATTAAGTCTTGGTTCGAACAAAACCGGCCATCTTGAAAAATGGGTTTCCGGCCTAGGTGGTCTTGCGGGAATGCTAGCCGTTATCATGATTAACAATCATTTCGTTGGCTCAAATGGTGCGGTACTTGTGGTGGCTTCTTTGGGTGCTTCTGCCGTATTGCTGTTTGCCGTTCCGCATGGTCCGCTATCGCAGCCTTGGCCCGTGATTGGTGGGCATACTGTATCTGCCATCATCGGTGTGGCATGTGCGCAATCAATTTCTGATCCAGTTTTTGCTGGTGCGGCAGCTGTTGCTCTATCGATCACTGCAATGCACTACTTACTTTGTATCCATCCTCCGGGAGGTGCTACAGCATTAACTGCAATCGTTGGAGGCGAAAGCTTTCATTCACTCGGCTATGAGTATGTGCTCACCCCAGTACTCGCCAGTGCAGTTACCATCGTTATTATAGCGATTATATTTAATTACCCGTTTGCTCAACGCCGTTACCCCACTTCATGGACGAGCATTAGAAATAACAAAACAACATCACCAGCAATAACGCTAGAAGAAGACAGAATCACGCGTGATGATCTTGAGTCAGCACTAAAATCAATGAACCGCGTGATTGATATTAGCGGTCACGACCTTGAGCAAATCTATCGCTCGGCTCGACAACAAACTCAAACCGTCACTATCGACCCATTCAAAATAAAAGTTGGTCAATGTTTCAGTAATGGTCACTACGGACCTTTATGGCAAGTTCGAGAAGTAATTGATATGGCTCAGCCACTAAAATCATCAAGTGACAAAATAATTTATCGCATTGTTGCCGGCAAAAATCTCTACAAAACAGACAGCGCCAGTGCAGATGATTTTTCTCATTGGGCGCGTTACGAAGTTTTTTTGAATGGAGATACATGGTTACGCATGGAAAACACTGATTACACAGTTGAAGAAGGAAAAATGCAGGAGTCAGTATGAAACATTCAAATGTAATTAAATTATTACCTGAAGATTTTGCTAATGCATTAAAAGAAATCGATACCTATATGGATATCAGCATCGATGATCTGGTGAATGTAACCGAAAGAGCAAACAAATACGCGCGCCAGCGTTTGCAAGAAAGCCATCTTGTTAACGAAATCATGAGTCGCTCTGTCAAAACAGTAACTCCAGACTGTTCACTATCCGATGCTGCACATTTGCTCGTCACACATCGAATTAGCAGTGTTCCCGTTGTGAACGAACAAAAACAACTTATGGGTATTATTACCGAGGCCGATTTTCTTCGTGCACTGGGTGTACCTGCTCATTATCCAACTCATAGTATATGGCATACTCTTGAAAATATGTTTTCAGGCCCAATCGAAATAACAGAGTACAGTGGCTGCGTCGGTGACTTGATGGTCACTGATGTCATTACCGTTACTGCTGAGCAATCACTTCATGAAGTTCTTGAACTAATGAAGAAAAACAAAATAAAACGCATAGTTGTCTGTGACGAATCTTGGCATGTAGTCGGCATGATTACACGATCAGATTTAGTAAGAATATTCTTCGATAAAATTAAAAAGGCCTCAACTAAATCTTCAATGTAGTTATACAACTTTTAAACCAGCGAAGGAGATTATTATGTCAATTCAAATTAATGGTCATCTTTTAGAAACTGACGATCAAGGGTATCTTGTCGATCCCAATGACTGGGACTTCGAAGTTGCGGAGCAATTTGCTAAGCAAGCAGATATTAAACTTGGCAAGGATCACAAAAAAATACTGCAATTTATGCGGGATTATTATGATGAACACCAAATTGCTGTGGATGCACGCTTTGTAATTAAATATGTTGCCGAAGATCTTGGCTATGGTGAGCATGCAAGCAAATATTTATATGAGCTGTTTCCTTACGGATACATGCAGCAAGTGTGCAAAATTGCGGGCATGAAACGCCCTAGAGCATGGAGTGTAGGTTAAGCTATAGCCAAATTTGCGATAAAACGTAAAGTTATTCTTTAGTTAAAATCGCTTCTTTAGGCAAATCAATTTTTAGACTTTTAAGTAAAACACCCTCCGCATTCAAAATACGGTAACGTGCAAACAAATTATCAAATTCAGCACTTATGTAAGATTGTTTGGCTTGAAACAACTCATTCTCAGCATTTAACAAATCTAACAAGGTACGTTGACCAATATTAAATTGTTTTTGATATGCATCACGCGTACGAACCGTCGCGTTAACATGCTGTTTTAAATACACCAATTGCTGTTCAGTTGCATCAAACGCATTCCATGACAAACGCATAGTTTCTACCACTTGTCGGTAAGTGCGATTTCTAACTTCTTTCGCTTCATCTATCAAATGTGCTGTTTGACGTTTACGCGCAGCATCACCGCCGCCATTAAGCAGGTTATAACGCATACGAACCATTGCCTGACTGTCATTGTTAGTACCTGTCTGGCCATCAAGATCATTGTTCCAACTTTGGGATAATTCTAGATCAAACCGAGGGTAAAAAGTGTTTCGGGAGGCTCGATGTTGAGCCATTGCCGCTTCGACATCTGAGACAGCCGATTTTAGCGTTGGATGTTTTTCAATCGCCTGCTTAATCGCATCATCTTTAGATGATGGAATCCCTTCTTTCTGTTTAATTGGTTTAATTGGAGTGCCAACTGGCGCTTCACCAACGACCTTAATATAAGTAGTTATGCCATCATCGTAATTACTTTGCGCCGCAATTAAATTTGAATTTGCTAATGCAAGACGACCACTGATTTGTTCTAAATCTGCGCGTCTACCCACTCCGGCATCGCTACGGATTTTAATTTGATCAAAACTGCGTTTATGCGCATCTAGATTTTCCTGAGCAAGTTTAAGCAACGTGTCGTTACGTAACAGATTAATATAGGCTTCAGCCGCCTCAAGTGCGGTATTTTCAGCGACACCGTGAACCGTGTAAGCAGTTGACGAAACACGCGCTTGTTGTCTTTCTACTTCATGTTTCGTTGCAAAGCCATCAAACAACATTTGTCTGGCACTAATTGAACTTTCTTGGCGCGTTAGGGTTCGGTGTGTATTTCCTGACGAACGTGTTGAAGAATTACGGCTGCGCTCTGAACCAATACCTGCATTCAGATCGAGCGTGGGTAAATAACCCGCTTTCGCGCCTTCCACTTCTTCATTACGTGAAAGTCTTTCATTAACTTGAATTAGCACATCAGGGTTAGACGCTAATGCTTTTTTTATTGCACTCTCAATGGTAAACCCATTAGTGATTGGCGTTGGTTCAGGTTTAATTATTTCAAGAGCAACTCTTGAAGCAACCTTCGCCGTGGCACGAATAACTAATTCAACGCGGCGATTCTTAGCACGTCCTTTTCGGGTTGCATTCGATGCGATCGGTGCATCGGGGCCGCGGCCAGTGACTTGAATCTGTGAATCATCAAGTTCTAGTAACAGTTTTAAATAGTCCGCAACGTTTTGTGCACGACTTTGCGATAAGACATAATTGTCTGAGTACAGCCCTTGTGAACGGGCGCGGATAATCGAAGAATCTGTGTGTCCCGACACGCTAATTTGAATAATCGTTTTATTATTATATTGCGCAGCAATTTTACCAAGTTGTTGTTTGTCCTCGTTGGTAAGCGTAGCAAGATCACTGCTGTACGCTGGACGGAGTGTGAACTGCTCTGATTCATTATTAAGGTTTGATGTTGACCGAACATCGTTAAACTGACCAGGTTCTTCTGCTGACAAGGGGTTCCCATTGAGTAAAATGGGTAGTGATAAGGCCACTGCAGCCGCAATTTTATGAAATTTAAAACTCTTTTTTCTATTCTTTACCACGAAGATACTTCCTTCCAACAAGCAACCCATTAAAAAACAGAAACTTACAATAAAAACATAATATCATATGTTAATATGTCGTGTACTGATTTGTATTATAGGTAGATTATATTGATTGTAAATTCACAAGCCTACGTATTTATACACGTAAAAAGTGTGCGAAATTACCACCCCCACCACATTTGATACTTGATCCCCACAACCAAACATCAAACCACCTTGATTTTTATAGATATTTAAACATTTTCAAGGTATTGCGAGCAATTATAGACGATTGTATAAGAAAAGAAACATACACCAATAACCTCGAAGAACTCGAGGTTATTGATTTACGGTTAAGCATTATAAAGCACTAAATAGTAATTAAAACGCCATCATCATAGAGTTGTTGCACTGACACAGTTGCATCAATACCCGTTGAGGCCGAGCTCCCGAGGGCCGTTTCATCGTGTAAAACCAACAAAGCCGTGCCAGCTCCGCCGCTGCCCGTGGTATCGATACTCAATGTCACATCGCCAGTACCCGCATTAAAGCTTGTGCTCACAAAGTCATTAATATCAGATACGCCTTCTACATATGAGGTATTAGCTAGGATGTCAGAAATATCGATTGCATCGCCTTCAGTGCCAGCATTCAGCCCGCCTGCAATATTGTCGAAACCATAAACGGTATCAACGCCATTACCCACGTCGGCAAAGTTGAACACGATACGGCTATGCGAGGCGGAGTCATCAACGATTATATCGTTACCGAGACCACCAATTAGTGTATCGTTACCGCCACCACTTATGAGCGTGTCATTACCCGCCAAACCTTCAAGGCGATCATTTCCTGTTCCACCACTGAGTGAATCGTCAAAGTCAGTACCGAGAACGATGTCATCGCCTGCGCCGGCGTCTATTATCACGCCATCTGTAGGAACAGACACTGTATCAGTAACTGCGGTAGATGTTGAAGCTACTGCACCATTCGCTCCATCGGAGCCATAAGTTACTGTTTCGGTACTACCATCACTGAAAGTAACCATAAACGTAACTCCGTTTGGAGCAAAGTCATTACCGTCATTCCCTCCATCAAGATTATCTGTATCAATGCGGAACGTGAAATTATTTCCAACTCCAAAGTCACCATTGAGGAAATCAATAGTCAGTGTAGGAAAACTGCCCGAAATACCACTAGCAGGAGTAAACTGCATATTAGAAAGAGCAATTCCGTTTGTTGAAGATACATTCAAGTCATCACTGCCATTAGGATCGAATACCGCATTATCGTCCGAGCCAGCCTGTAGATCGATGACAATACTACTTACAGTCACTCCGGCTAGTCCACTGTCATAACTGAAGCTGAACTCCCCATCAGAATTACCGGTATCACCTGTATCTCCTTCAGCAACAGCGCCTGTTACCACCGCAATGCCATTGATGGTTGTCGTCGTATTTGTTGGCCTACCAATAATCAGATCTGCATCAGCTGTTCCGTTGAAGGTTCCTTGGTTAATAATTACATTGGTCTTATCAACCGTAAACGTGGCTGTAGAATCTATGCTGTCACCATCATTATCAATCAATACGTAATCAAAAATAGTACCGCCAGATCCTGATGGAATCGTAGGTGGTGCATCATAAGAGTACGCACCGGTGGCAAAGTTTATTTCTAAAACCCCACCGTCTGCAGCCGTCACAGTTAATGTGCTTGTTGATGCATTATATGAAGTTGTATCTGTTCCACTTCCAGGAATGGTTACCGAAACCGTATTCGTCGTATTGTCATAGCTGTACTGGGTTCCCGATGATGTTGTTATTGATTCTAAATAACCACCATCTGCACCGAATACAACTCCAGTCGTTAACGATCCGCTTAGGAAACCGGTTGCAGTCGTATCAATAACCGTACCAGACAGAACGCTATCAAGTAATGCGAAATCAGTCACTAACAACGCTGGACGTTCTCTCACTGCTTGACCATCGTAAGCGATTGGCTCAAGTTGCGCTGCTGAACCTATGCCAGTACCAATCCCTAGTGCAAAAGAATTGATCTCGTTGGTCTCAACGAAGTTTTCCCACACTTGTTGTTCTGTTGCATCAATCCTTCTACCCACAGTATTTGGGTTACCATCAGAAAGGAAATATGAAATATTCTGCGCATTAGTAATCTTGCCTGCATCACCGTAGCTTCCCTGAATGGCACCTAATGCTGCATCATAGTTTGTACCACCACCAGGTGTTACTAATGGATCATTTGCAAGCATCGAGCGCGCTTCTGCAACGGTTACCCAGGTAGCGCCAGAGCTATTAGTGAGCGTCGTGCCGGTAACTTCAAATACAACCAACTGCACCATGACGTCACCCAATGCATCATAGCTATCTAGCAATGTATTAATTGACGCAACCGATGCAGCAAGCCGGTTATCAGGGTTAGCTGCACTGTTCGATGTATCAATAGTTCCATCATTGTTCACATCAATGCCCGATGCGTTGCGCATACTACCTGATACATCAAGCGTAATAACCAAGTTAGTATCAAGCGTATAGAAGGTATCTGATACAGGTCCTGCTACGGGTGAATCATCTTCGATGCTTATAGAAATTGCGTTTGAAGTCGTTGCCGTTTGACCTCCCGATGTTGCCGTGACATCAAAACCTAAGTTCAACACATCTTCTTGGCTTGTCGTTGGGTGGTCAAAGGCTCCTGACAACGTAAACGTATAACTGCCAGCCGTATCAATGGTTAGTGTAGCAACAGTCGTACCACCTGCTGTACCGGTTAAAGTCGATGTACCTGCGCCTGTCCAATTAATGGCAACGCCATTCGACGTAAATGCCCCATCAGCAGGCGCTGTTAACGTTACCGCAGTAATGGTGTCTCCATCTGGATCTACAATTGATACTGTACCTGAAGCTGTCGCCGAATCGGTTGTATCTGAAGGCGTACCAACTGTATCGACATCACCTCCTACTAAACCTTCTTCCGAAACAGCAGACGTTGATGAGCCAATAGTTGCCGGGCCGCTACTAAACACTTGGATATCAATCGTAGATGAATCAACTGCCAAGTTATTCGGCGCCGTACCACCTGTGGTTAAATCAGAAGCATTTTCGATTGCTACAGCATATAAACCAAGACTGTAGTTGTCTAAGCTACCTGTATTAGGATCTGCATCAGGCGGCGCGTTCAAAAATACTCTTGTTGCTGCGTTACCCGTTGTTGTGTTGATTAACGCATCTGCATCAACAATGAGATAATCACCTGCAGGTACACCATATATGTTACCTGCCGCTAGCGTAGTAGGTGTGCCTGTTACAAGCGAGAATCCTGCTTGTATTTCTAACAATAAAAAGTGCGTTTCTGAGCCGTCGGTAAAGTCACCAAACGTTGCATTCAGATTAACTGCAAATTGATCGCCTGCTTCAATTACATTAGATGAATTAGGTAACACGACCAAACTTTCAAAACCATCGCCTGTCACATCACTAACATCAAGTGAAGATTCTATGCGTACTTGTCCCGTATCGATATTAATTGAGAAGACATTCCCAGTAACCCGATCTGTTGTCCAAAGCAAACCACTAGGTCCATAACTAAGTGAATCTGTCGCACTAGTTAAAACAATTGGATTACCCATTGGGTCTAGTAATTCAGTTAACACTGGGTCTATTGACGGATTATCACTAATGTTCGTCACTTCATATATATGATTCTCAGAACCAACATTAGCAATTGCGTAAAATTTACCTGTATCGGAATTATATGCCAAGCTATTAAGAACTATACCTTGCGATGTTGTGCCAAGTGAAACAGATTCAGTTCCTACTGGAGCGTTCAGGTCATTAATATCAATACGGAATAATTCACTATTACTACCGTCCTTAGTAAACGCATACATAAAGCCATTTGCGAATGTAGCGCCCATGTCAGCAGTAGTAGAGAAACCTTGAAGCTGAGTTCCTAAGCCTGTTGCAGGGTCAACTTGTAAAATAACCCTGTTACCACCTGTATTAGCAAAGGCATACAACAAACTATCTGTTTCGTTATATGTAATCGCTTCGATATCGTAATTTTGGCCACCAACTGGGTCAAGCTGGCCTACCTTCGTAACTGCGCCAGACGTCAGATCGATTTGGTATAATGTTGATTCATTTGTCACTTTATCCCCGGCGATAGAATACGCAAATCCACTGCCTGAGATAGTCACCGGTGTTGTACCACCCGTTCCATCACCAATCATTGGCGTATCAGCCACCGCATCAACTGAAATCGTACCACTCGCTGACGCAGTCGCAATACCATCGGTAATCGTATAGTTAAAGGCAACTGAACCATTACTATCTGCTGTCGGGATAAAGGAAATACTAGTGATATTTCCGCTCATATCAACAACTGTACTTAGCGTACCTTGTGTTGGATCAACCAAACTAATAGCCGTAACGGTTAACGTATCACCATCAATATCAGTATCATTTGCAAGCAATGTAGCAGGGTCAATAACTAACGTTGTGTCCTCAAGCGTTGATAATGCGGCACTGACTGCAGGGTCAGTGTAATTATCGTCGACTGCAACAGGTGGATCATTATCACCCGTCACATTAATCGTTAACGTTGAAGATGCATTACCACCATTGCCATCGTCGTTAGTGTAGTTAAAGACATCTTGAACAACTTGGCCTTCTGCTAAACCTTGCACCGCAGCAGAACCATTGTTTAGCGTATAGGTGTAAGTACCATCAGAATTCAATACCAGTGAACCGTAGGTACCCATAAAGGTACCGGGTGTTGAAACGGTTAAGGTATCACCATCAGGATCGCTATCATTAGTCAGCACATTACCCGTTGCAGTTAAGATTCCATCTTCTTCTACTGCTCCAGTATCAGCGACAGCTATAGGTACATCGTTTGTACCTGTAATATTGATCGTTAAAGTTGATGATGCATTGCCACCATTACCATCGTCATTGGTATAATTAAAGATATCTTGAACGAGTTGACCTGCTTTAAGCCCTTGCACAACTGGCGATGCATTGTTCAAAGTATAAGTATAAGAACCATCACTACTAATAGTTACGCTACCGTAAGTCCCTACGAACGTGCCTGCTGTAGAAACAGTTAAGGTATCACCATCTACATCACTATCATTCGTTAATAAATTACCGATGGCTGTTAATATGACATCTTCTTGAGCTACCCCAGTATCTGCAACTGCAACGGGGCCATCGTTAACACCATTAATAGTGATACTGACAGTCGCCGTATCAAAGCCACCGTTACCATCAGTAATTTGATAGGTAAAACTATCACTTGCACTTGCACCAACTGCTAGCGCATTAAATGTCGCGGAGGTTGTTGGATCGTAACTGTAGCTACCGTTTGCATTAACGGTTAGTGTTGCGCCACTTGCAAGAACAATAGCCGTTGCAACATTACCTGCCACACCATTTACAGCACTAACTGTAACTGCGTCGCCATCGGCATCACTATCTGGTGCACCGCCTGTTGTATCTGTAATGACATTACCCATAATCGCAGTGTCTTCGTCTGTTGTGTAATTATCATCAACAGCAACCGGGATTGTGTCGTTATCAACAATTGTTGTCGTGACACTATTGTTCGCAGTATCAATACCAACTGCTTCAAACGAAGTATTCGTATCTACAACGCTGGCAATAGTAACAATAATATTCTCAGCGCCTTCAGCAATCGAATCATCGATCGTTGCTAAGGTAAATGTATTGGTACTTGTGCCGCCTGCGATCACGACACTTGCAACACTAGTGAAGTCGGTGCCATCGGTGGCGGTACCTGAGTAAGTTAAGTTAACAGTCACACTGTTGCCAGCAGGTACGCCGGTGTCGAGTGACACCGTGTAAGCAGTTGTAGTGTCGCCTTCGTTAACACTTGCAGGACCTGCAATACTTGCAAGCACCGTTTCCGCATCAGTTTCTGTACCCGGTGTACCCGAGTCATCCGCGATCGTTGTGGTGACACTGTTGTTTGCCGTATCAACACCCACTGCTTCAAACGAGGTGTTGGTATCAACCACCGAGTCAATCGTAACAATGATCGTCTCACCATTATCCGCGAGCGCATCATCTAAGGTGGCAAGCGTGAAGGTATTACTGCTTGTGCCACCTGCAATCACAATGCTGCCTTGGCTGGTGTAGTCGGTGCCATCCGTCGCAGTGCCAGAGTAAGTGAAGTTAACCGTGACAGAGTTGCCAGCAGGTACGCCGGTATCCAAGCTAACCGTGTAAGCCGTTGTTGTATCACCTTCGTTAACACTTGCAGGACCTGCAATACTTGCAAGCACCGTTTCCGCATCAGTTTCTGTACCCGGTGTACCCGAGTCATCCGCGATCGTTGTGGTGACACTGTTGTTTGCCGTATCAATACCCACGGCTTCAAATGATGTGTTCGTATCAACGACTGAGTCGATAGTGATAATAATAGTCTCACCGTTATCAGCCAACGCATCATCTAAGGTTGCAAGCGTGAATGTGTTGCTGC
>Ga0316207_10002456_pt1 | contig 19004 bp, 16 predicted proteins | sample 6weekpyrite_MG_FD_204943 | JGI IMG/M metagenome (GOLD analysis project Ga0316207, IMG submission 204943) | Microbial mat bacterial communities from mineral coupon in-situ incubated in ocean water Damariscotta River, Maine, United States -... | ecosystem: Environmental > Aquatic > Marine >...
TGACCCTTTCCCCGCCGCCGATGTTTATAGTTACCTAAATTTTAGAATGCGCGCCGTCGGTTATCGTGGCCCTGACCTGTTCACCCCCAGGGCTGCAAGTAATATTGAGCGTAAATCAAATGGCCTCACCCGCCGCATTAATATTCTTGCGGACAAGGCACTACTCGCGGCTTTTTCTGATGGCGGGCACGATATCAGTTCTAAACATATCAAACTTGCGGCTCAGGACAGCGACTTTGGTCAGGCACTTAACTGGCAACCGGCCATAAAAGCTTCGATTGCGCTGGCAATTGTTATTACCTCCATCTGGGTCGGCACCTTACTCCCCGGCCTGTTTGATGCGCCGCGCAATACACTCAGTGCTACTCAATATCAAAAACAGCCAGGCCTTTTTGTTACGCAGCAAAATGAAACGGCTGTCTTAAAGGCCACAGATACAGGTATCTCCACGGCTCAGGACGCGAACTTCTCTACTGACTCGCCTGCGCTGAGTTTACTGCAACAAAGACTTAACCAAACCCAGCACTGGATACAGGGCGCACAGGATGAAAACTACACCATTCAACTGATACTACTCGATATGGACTCCAGCCATGATGTGACATCTTTCCTGGAAAAAGCCAGCCAGCTTCTTAATACGGATCAGCTCTACATTTATCAGGCCGCTATCCGCGGGAGAATGGTGTTCAGTGTGCTATATAGTGAGTATACACAGCGTAAACAGGCCATACACCAACTTCAAAAATTATCACCCTGGCTCAGGAAAAGTAGCCCCTATTTGCGCAATATTAAGGGGATTAAGGCTGATATTCGTAAAACTCAACGAGCAATTAGCCTGTCAGGCGGGGCAATACATTGATTTTAAGCACTCTTGGTCAAACTTTTATTCACCGCTCAGCGATCCGCCTGTGTGTTCTTACCAGCTGCATCGCACTGTTTTCCTGTGGACCCACTCGCCCTCCTCAAAGCTCAGAGGGGCATATCACCAGCCCTGGCTACTCCCAGGAAGATATACCTGAAACAGTGAGCCAGACGACGCTTTTGCCACCTCCGGTTAAGCGTGCCCAGCTTGAAACCTATACCGTTGTCGTCAGTGGTGTGTCCGCAAAAGACCTGCTATTTTCCATGGCCCGCGATGCAAAAATTAACCTCGATATTCATGACGACATAGAGGGCACTGTCACCTTAAATGCGCTGGACCAGACCCTGGAGCAAATTCTTGAAAGAATTTCGCAACAGGTGGATATTCGCTATGCGCTTGAGGAAAACACCCTCAGGATTCGATCCGACAAGCCTTACTTACATAGCTACAAAGTTGATTACGTTAATATTTCAAGGGAGTCACGGGGCGTTGTTCGAGTCGCAACCAATATTGGCTCAACCGGCCAGGGGAGCATTGGCGAACAGACAGCCGGTGGCGGTAGCCAGGGTGGTAGCCGTAATGAAAACAATAGTTCACTCACTGAGGTTAACCTTAAATCAGATAACAATTTCTGGGACAGCTTAACCCACAATATCATCGAAATATTAACCGGTGCAGAGGACGATTCTGAAAACCAAAGCTCATCCTCACAGAGCGGTAAAGATGATAACAATGATGTTATTGTTAACCGTGAATCCGGTATTATTATGGTGCGCGCCACCTTTAAACAGCACCGCGAAATTAGCCGCTTTATAGACCTGGTTCTGGGCAACTCCAAACGCCAGGTTATGATTGAGGCCACGATTGCAGAAATACAGTTAAGTGACCGTTATCAGGCCGGGGTTGACTGGTCATTAGTTGCCTCAGACCCAACATCAGGCGTGGATATTTTAACTAACCTGCGCGGAAGTAATTTAGGCCAGTCACCCTTTTCCTCCCTGACACTGAATGACAGCCTCAATGGAAACCAGGTGAGTGTAACCTTAAGGGCACTCGAACAGTTTGGTGATGTCCAGGTTCTCTCTAGCCCCAAGGTTATGGCTATTAATAACCAGCCTGCCATTTTAAAAGTGGTCGATAATATCGTTTATTTTGAAATGGATGTTGATACTTCTATTTCTGAAACCCAGAGCCTGACAACATTTGAAACCGAAATAAAAACTGTCCCCGTTGGCTTTGTTATGTCAGTTACCCCTTATATAAATGAACATGAAGTGGTAACCCTAAATATTCGCCCAACCATTTCACGGGTGATTGATTCGGTAGAAGACCCTAACCCGGCTTTTAAAAATGCCGATGTCATTTCAGAGGTCCCGGTCATACAGATTCGTGAAATTGAATCCATCCTGACTATCAATAGTGGTGATACCGCTGTTATTGGTGGCTTAATGCAGGATACCGTTAATGATAAATCCCAGGGCGTGCCTTTCTTATCTAATATTCCACTACTCGGTTCCTTGTTTCGCTACGAAGATGATTTGCGTGAAAAATCTGAGTTAGTTATTTTTATTCGCCCCGTTGTTATTAATCATGCCAGCCTCACGGGGGATTTATCGGAGTTTCAGAAGTTTTTACCCAGGCCTTTAAATGCACCCGAGCATTCAACCGAGCCTGTGAATCAACAAACATCACAGAAAAGCATTGAGAATTAACCGGTGAAACTATGAGCCTGTTACTTGATGCCCTAAAAAAAGCGTCTGATGATAAGAAAAAAAATATCAACAGTGAAGCGCTACCCGAAATAGACGCAGATGTTTCCCAGACCCGCGATACTGCTGATGCACAGGATGCAAGTTTACATGTCGAGCTTGAAGATCAGCCCCTTGACCTGGAATTACATGAGCCGCCAGACGATTCAGAAGCCCCTCAACTCGATGAAACTGCATTAGATGAATCGGCATTCACTGAGGATGACGAACCTTCTATTGATATCGACCTTGATGAGACCCTGGAAGCTGAAGATAATAATCTGCAAAGCCCGACAGAAACCAGCCTTGCTACACCTTCAGCAAGTTTGCCGGAAAAGCCGGAGCCCGTTAAAGATACAACGGACGATATTAATACGGACGATATTAATGACGTGGCAGAAGCCGCTTCAATTGATATTACACCGCCTGACAACACTGAAACACTCGCAGAGTCCTCAGCAGAATCCACAACCAGCGAAGTTGTTAAACAGGTTTTACCAGAAACTACGCCAGAAATTTCCGAGCGTCAGGCAGAAAAAAACACTAGAGAAAACAAAATTAAAAATGAACGCGCACTCAGCGCACTCATTAATAAAAGCAATCATCATTCCCAGAAAGAAAAGAAACGACAGCTTATAACTGTTAGTTTACTGGTCGTTCTTATTCTTATTGGCTCTGGCATCTACTTTTATCTGCAAATGCAAACCTCCTCAACTGATTTATACACCGCAGAAAACTCTAAAGAAGTCATCCATAGAAACCCTGAAATTAATAATAGAAATAATACTTCGCCAGTTAAAACCGATGAAGCCTCAGCTATTAACAAAATAAAGCCATCGGATACAACCGTATCACAACAAGGCCAGCAAACAGATAAGGCCCTGCAAGATAGATCCATCGTAAATAAGCTCCAGGATAATCAGCTACAGGATAATAAGTTTATAGAAAGCCAGCTTAAACCCGCCATTTCTAAACAACAAACATTAGCTACCGCTATTAATAAACAAGCTCGCAGTGACATATCCATTGTACGCAGCCAGAAACCCGACCCTGTACACACATTGCTTAGCCAGGCTTATGAGCAATTTAACCAGGGCAATTACCCGGCGGCAGAGACTTTATATAACAGGGTATTACAAAGAGAGCCTAAAAACAGGGATGCCCTGCTGGGCGTTTCTGCTATTGCGGTTAAACAAAATCGCTACGAACTGGCTCGACAAAAGTATCAGTACTTGCTCAAGCTTAACCCAAGAGACAGCATAGCTACCGCAGGTTTAAGCAGCATAAAAAATTTAATGAATCCCCAGCTAAATGAGAGCCAGATTAAATTTTTGTTAAGCCAGCAGCCGGATGCTGCTCATTTATATTTTGCCCTGGGTAATATTTATTCTAAACAGAACAAATGGGCACAGGCTCAGTCCGCTTACTTTAGTGCCTGGTCAGCGAAAAATAAAAATGCAGATTACGCCTATAACCTGGCGGTTAGTCTTGATCGACTCAATAAAAAAAATCAGGCACTGGATTTTTATAAACTGAGCCTTAAATTAATGCCAGAGACAAACAGTAATTTTTCTTCTCAGGCGGCCATGAAACGTATTAGTTTACTGCAGGGTATTGTGCAATGAGCCAGCCTGCAGATATGAGCATAGCGGATCTTGGTTCTGCCTTACGCGCCAGGAAAAAACGTCTCGGTGAAGAACTTATTGCACAGGGCCTGATCACTGAAGACCAGGTAAACATTGCACTAAAAGAACAGAAAAAATCATCTAAGCCCCTGGGTGAAGCACTCGTTTCCCTGGGCTTTGTGACTGAAGCAATTTTACGTGATGCACTCGGTGAAATGCTGGGCCGTGAAATAATCGACCTCTCAAATGTGGTGCCTGATAATGAAGCCCTGCAACTTATTCCCAAAGACCTGTCGGTGCGTTTTAATATTATTCCTATCAGTTATGATCCTCAGAATAATACGCTCTCGGTCGCCATGACCGATATTTATAATCTGGTTGTGCTTGATCGCTTACGCGCAACCGCAGGTAATAGAATTGAGATTATTCCTTTGCTGGCGGGTGAAAGTGAAATATCCGATGCAATTGACCAGTTTTACGGTTATGAATTATCCGTTGACGGCATACTACATGAAATAGAAACCGGTGAAGTTGACTATGACAGCCTGGAAGCCGAAGGTGATACCTATAGCCAGCCTTTAGTCAGACTCGTTGACGCCATTTTATCTGATGCGGTAAAGCAGGGCGCATCTGATATTCACTTTGAACCTGAAGAGGGTTTTCTACGTTTACGTTATAGAATAGATGGTGTGCTCAGACAGGTACGTAGCTTACACAAAGACTACTGGTCTGCCATTGTTGTGCGCCTTAAAGTTATTTCAAATATGAATATCGCCGAAACACGTGCCCCCCAGGATGGACGAATCAGCCTGAATATTCGTGGCCATCAAATAGACTTTCGTGTTTCCTCACAACCGACCACCCATGGCGAGAATGTTGTTTTACGTGTTCTTGACAGGGCCAAGGGCATTGTTGATATCAACGACCTGGGTTTACATGATGATTCTTTATCCCAGTTAAAACTGATAATGGCCAGGCCCGAGGGTATTATCCTGGTTACCGGTCCCACCGGCAGTGGTAAGACCACCACACTTTATTCCATGCTTGGATATGTTCGTTCTGAGCAGGTCAATATTATGACCCTTGAGGATCCCGTCGAATATCCAATGGATATGATTCGACAAACTTCAATTAATGAAGTGCTGCGTATGGATTTTGCAAACGGCATACGCTCATTAATGCGCCAGGACCCGGATATTATTTTAGTCGGGGAGATCCGTGATTCTGACACCGCTGAAATGGCATTACGTGCCGCAATGACCGGTCACCAGGTTTACTCTACTTTACATACTAACTCTGCTATTGGCACGATACCCCGCTTAATTGATATTGGTGTTAAAGCTGAAATTCTCTCCGGTAACATTATCGGTATCCTCGGGCAAAGACTGGTACGAAAACTCTGCTCAAAATGTAAAACCTCGCACGCTGCAGTATCCATTGAGAAAAAACTTCTCGGAATTGATGAAGCCCAATCATTAGACATTTATGACCCGCAGGGTTGCGAAGCCTGTGATGGTATCGGCTACCGGGGACGCATCGCTATCCTTGAAGTTTTAAAAGTAGATGCGGAACTAGATGAACTCATTGCTGAACAGGCCACCATGGGAAAAATAAAAAACCTCCTCAAGTCTAAAGGTTTCAAGACCCTGGCGGATGATGCCATACGCCGCGTTCTTGAGGGCACCACATCTCTCGATGAAGTCACACGTGTCATCGACCTCACAGACAGGCTTTAAATATGGCGACTATCTATAAATATAAAGCCATTGATGCAAAAGGGAAAATACGCAATGACGTCATTGAAGCGGACAATCTGCTGGATCTTGAGCAGCGCCTCAGCGGCATGGGTATGGATCTCATTAACTTTAAGGAAAAAAGAGATAGTTTATTCAAATTAAAATCCAGGGGAATTAGCCGAAAGGATCTTATTAATTTTACATTCCAGATGGAGCAACTCACCAAGGCGGGGGTATCTATTCTCGACGGACTTGATGACCTTAAAGACTCCGTCGGTGAGGGCAGGCTTAAAGAAGTACTCTCTGGGCTGGTTGATGAAATCCAGGGTGGTAAAACTTTCTCAGGCGCACTGGCTGAGTTTCCAGAAATATTTGACACGGTTTACATCACACTAATGCGTGTTGGTGAAGAAAGCGGGCGCATCTCAGAAGTGCTGCATGATATGGCTGAGACATTAAAATGGCATGATGAGTTAATTGCTCACACGCAAAAGATTATGATTTACCCGGCAATTGTGACCGTTGTTATCACCGCAGTGGTGTCTTATTTAATGGTCGCACTTGTTCCCCAGCTAATTCCTTTTATAAAAGACATTGGCGGTGAAATACCCATCCACACGCGCGCTCTAATAGCCACATCAAACGTGCTCGGCGACTACTGGTATATTATTTTCAGCATGCCCTTCATTCTCTATTTTGGTATTGGACACCTGGCTAAAAAGAAACCTGAAGTACGCATGCTAATCGACAGGCTCAAACTTAAGCTTTATATATTTGGCCCGCTTATTTTTAAAATAAACCTCGCCAGATTTTCAAACTATTTTGCCATGATGTATTCCTCTGGGCTTACGGTACTCGATGGCCTGAAAATTTCTGAATTACTTATGGGTAATGCAGTACTCACGAAATCGATTAAGGATGTCAGGGAAAACATAGCCGATGGTGCAATGATCTCAGACAGTTTTGCTTCTGTGGGCATATATCCTCCTTTGGTAATTCGCATGCTTAAAGTCGGTGAAAATACTGGTGCGCTGGATGAAGCGCTTTTAAATGTTAGTTACTTTTACAATCGGGAAGTTAAGGAGAGCGTCGATAAAATGGAAGCCGCAATGACACCCATGTTAACCGTTGTTTTAGGTGCTGTTATGCTCTGGATTATGTCCGCGGTACTTGGCCCGATTTACGACTCTTTAACCAAAATACAACTATAGTTAGTTTATTGTGAAAAGAATATTTTATTTTTCAGGCTATCGACTTACCGTTTTTCAGTGGCACAAAGAAAAGCTTGTGGCAAGGTACGCTTTTAATCCGGGGGAACAGGGTGTAGAGAAATTCAAGGCATATTTACTGGCCACTGACAATATACCGACAAGAATACTGGTAGACCTGATTGAGGAAGACTTTAAAAAAGAGACCGTTCCACATGTTGGTCATGCGGATAGAAAATCAATTGTTAGTCGCCTGGTCGAAAGACATTACAGAAAGAGTAAAGATTATACATACTCTACCGTGCTCGATAGACAAAGCCATGGCCGCAAAGATGATATATTACTTTATAGCGTGCTTAGTAATCCCGACATACTCGAGCAATGGCTAGAACCCATCAGGGAAACCCAGACGGCAATATCAGGCATATGGTCATTGCCGCATCTTTCTTATCGACTATTTAACAGGCTTGACATTAAATCCTCCAATGCCATTCTGGTTTCTCAGCAGGTACCCAGCAATATACGCCAGTCTTTCTTTAAAGACGGGCAATTCCAGACCAGTCGTTCCGCTGTCGTTAATCTTGATGAGGCCAGCATAGGTGAGTACATTGCGACAGAAGTAGACCAGACTATTCGTTTCTTATCAAACCAGCGTCAAGTCGGCTTTGATGAAAAAATTGATATCTTTATTCTTTGCCGTAGCTCTGATTTACGTGATATCAAGGAACACTGTTCTAGCACCAACTTGTTTAATTATCATTTTAATACTATTGAGTCTGTAAACAGCCTTTTTTCCTGCGATACTAATAATGCAGATTATTGTAGCGATATGTATTCATACATATGCGCCTGTGAGAAATTACCTGTCGGTCATTATGGCAACCGATCTCTATTTTCTTATTTCTATCAACACCAGGCATCAAATGCGCTTTATGCACTGAGTGCTTTGCTATTAATATTCTCATTTATATTTTCATTTTCACTTTTTTCACAAATCAGGAACCTGGCTACAGAAACAGAATCTCTACAGCAAAAAACACAACAGATCAATATTCAGTACACTGACAGACTGTCTCATCTGGAGAAAAAACTACTTGAAACAAAGATGATGAAATCGTCTGTACTTTTTTCTGAAAGAGTTGAGTCTACAAAAATCATATCACCACAAAACTTTATGGTAGATGTCAGTAAAATATTAATGCACCCTGATATTGATAATGCAAAAATTACCAGCATTAAGTGGCACCTGACTCAATCCAGTAAACCACCTTCTACTTCAGTAAACTTAAAATCTCAGTTAATCGATTATGCCAATAAGCAATCGATACAACAGTTTGCCAATATCAATGGTTATATACGCCTTTCTCAAAGCAGCCTGAGAAAATCAGTTCAAACAAGCAATGCTATTACATCCGCATTTAAGAAGAACAAACAAACCATACTCATTGATGTTAATAAAGTCCCTGTCGATGTGAGGCCTCAATCAAGTATTGAGGTAGAAACTGGCCTGTCTAACAATAACAGATCATCTATTGACCAGACAAAGGGACGCTTTGAGTTAAGTGTATTAATGCAGGGGAGGCATCAGTAATGTTAGCTGTTTTTATTAACATGAAAACCCAAATTATTATTTTTAGCTTCGCTTTTATTACCGCATGTGTTGTGGTCATTATTGGTTTTTCTGCAAAGGACGCTTCTATAATGGACAGGGACAATGCTTTAATAAAACTTAAGCAAGCAACAAACCGATATTATACGGCTCTAGAGCGAGAACAAACGCTTTATAAATATGAAGACAAATTCAACAAATTAAAAGAATCAAATATCATTGGTGATGAGGATCGCCTTCACTGGGTTGATATCGTTGAGTCTGTATCTAATGAGCATAATATACCTTACATTAAATATAACATTGAACAACAGCTTAAGCTTAAATCTAACAAGCTTTCAGCCAGCTACCCTGGAATCGATATTTTCCAGTCATCTATGATATTACGCATGCAACTTCTTCATGAAGGTGACCTTTTTAATTTATTAAATGGTATAAATTCTCGTACAGATAGTTTATTTGATATTCAAAGTTGTGCTATTACCCGTAATAGTAATACCTCAGAATCAATTATTGACTCAACGACTAATTTAAATTTTTCTTCTATTTGTAAACTTAACTGGTACACCATTAAGAAAAAATCATCATTAACCGATCGCCAAACCTGATAATTAATGTCATGAAACATACAACTATTTATTTTTTTACTCTACTCATATGCCAGACATCTTTAGCATTTGGCTATGATACTGCTGATAAACTCCATACACTATTTACTTCGCCAGGCATTCGTATTCAATTAGATGAGATACGTAATTCAGGCGCTTTTAACAAAACAACAGCAGAGAACACTCATTTTAATCTTCAACAGAAAGTTAATGTTAATATGCAGGGCATTGTTATCCGCAAAAACCAGCCCCCCATCATTTTTGTTAATGACAATAATACCCTCAATTCGCCTGTGATTAGTAATGATATTTTAATTCATACTAATAATATGAGTTCCAGCTCTATAACTATACCCCTAAAGGCTCGGCAGAAATCATTGAAACTTAAGCCGGGTCAGCAATGGAATGAATCTGAAGGTAAAACAAACGAAAGCTTTCAAGTTAACACGAACAAACCAGACTCGAATAGTGTTCTTAAAAATATCACCTCAAAGATAATGAAATAATCACATGCATTATGGATACCTATGAATTCTATTAGAACGCAACAGGGCATTGGGCTCATCGTTTTCTTTCTTGCAATCATTGCAGCAGGGACTGTATTTTTGCTTGCTAATAATGCGCCTGAAGATGGCCGGGTAACAAGTGAGAATTCAACCACTGCCTCACTTGCAACTGCAAAAAGTGCACTTATTTCATACGCTACTTCATATTACTTACGAGAGTCTTCCACGGGTACTTCCCATGCGGGTATACATGGACTACTTCCCTGCCCTGAAAAGTCTACTTCTCCAGCAGATGGAACAAGCGCACCCAACTGTGGCACAACACACGCCAGTAGCCTGGGGCGTCTACCCTGGCGCTCTTTACAGATTCAACCGCTTACCGATTCAAATGGCGAATGTCTCTGGTACGCTGTTTCCGGTGGTTTTTTTAATTTTCCAAAATCACCACTTACAAACGATGACACGCCTGGGAAATTTCAATTATATAATCTCAATGGTAGCCTGCATAAAGGCGCAACAGCCGAGGACAGAATAGTCGCACTTGTTATTGCCCCTGGTCGGCCTCTACCTGGGCAGAACAGACTAGCTGCGGTCAGTGGCTTACCTTGTAAAGTGTCAAAAGATAATGTTGTGGCGGCCAGTTATTTAGATAATTACCAGGGTATCAATAATGCTTCCGTTAATGGGTCTACAAATGATCTTATTGAGCAATTCATACAGGCAAACGCGCTCAGTGATAATACTTCACTCAATGATCGTTTTATAACAATCACTTCAAGAGAAATATTTGATGCTATTAAGCAACAGACTTCGCTTTATGAAACTAAGATGCTAAATCTGGGTATAGAACTCTCTAACTGCCTGATAGATTATTCAATTGCCAGTAACGATTCTGTTAACCCACCTTCAAGCTGCAAGACAGATTGTGATGCAGCACGCGATTTATGTTTTTTAAGTGCAAGCACAGGTAAAGAACGTGCGGCCTGCAATCGCGCCAGAAACGATTGCAGAAAAAACTGCCCCTCTGGTGGTGGAGGTGGTGGCGGAAAAGGCAAAGGTAAAGGCGGTACTGGCGGTGGCGCTACAACAACTACGGCATTCCAGCTTCCCTGGCCAGCCCCTGTTGACCTGGCTATGGCAGATTTTAGACCGAATGCCAGCTACCTTGATATGGATGCAGCAACAGCAGGGTCTCAGGGTTATCTTGGTCGACTTCCCTATGATATTTCTAACTCTGATGCGGCTACTGGTAATAGTTCATCAACCAATACATTACTGGATTTCTGCGGTATAACAATGGACTCTGAATCTGGCCTTTTATGGCAAAACTGGAAAGATCACTGGTTCTATGTCATTGGAAAAGATTTTGAACCTGGCAGTACGCAAGCGAGTACAAACTGTACTCAATGCCCGTCCTACCAGGCTAGCACTAATGACTATGCTGCTATACTTATCTTTTCATCAGAGCGATTACCTGGCCAGTTCAGGCGCACTAATGAAACAGAAAACCCTGATCCAGCTTTTGCCCAGAGCAAGTATTCCATAAATAACTACCTTGAAGGAAGTAATGCCAGCAATTATATCGACTCGGTTGGTGACGGTACCTATGCAAACTATTTGCCCTCTGACACGCCAAATGATCTTCTATTTTGTATTAAGTCTGATATGTCTTCCGTGAGCGGAGTTTGCCCATGAACAGGTATCATACACAGGCAGGCTTTACTTTAATTGAGGTTGCCATTGTCTTTGTCATTATTGCCGCTTTATTAACCTATACATTTATGCCACTCAGGGCACAACTTGAAGCCGCCAATATTAAACAGGCACAGGCTAAGCTCGCTGAAATTGAACAGTCATTATATGGGTTTGCCATAGCTAATGGACGCCTGCCCTGTCCAACAATACCCGGTAATAACGGTATTGAAAACCCAGATACGACGGTTAACCATTGCGCTGGTAATGTCGCAATTGGCGGCTATATCGGCTTTGTACCGGCGACAACACTTGGGGTCAAAGGAGAGGTCAACTGTGATGGTCTGTTAATAGACCCATGGGGAAGGCCTTATATGTATAGCATTACAAACTCAAATGCTTCTGGCAATGGTGACTTTGTGGTTTTTGATGGCATTCGACTTGCCGGTGGCCCGACGGCTGTTACACCTGACATTAAAATATGTAATGACTTAACTCAAAACTGTAATGCAGGTGCCGGCTCATTCTCAACAGATGAAGCCGTAGCTATTATTTTTTCAATGGGGACGCGAGAAAGAGCAAATAGTGCTGATGAAAATGAAAACGCAGGTGAAGGTGCCGCAATTGCTAGCACCTGTGGTTTACCTGCTTATCAGGTCGGTAGCGACATTTTTTATTACTCTGCTCAACGCATAGAAGTTGCAGGACAGGAATTTGATGATATAGTCACCTGGATTTCTCCAAACATCCTGTATGCTAAACTTTTACAGGCCGGTTTTACACTTAACTAAATAACAATTATGCCTACTGAACAACTTTTTGCCTGGATAGCCTCAGTCCTGACAACACTTATTTTTATTCCACAAATTTATAAAGCCTTTAAAACACGCTTAACCAATGACATTTCAATGTTAATGATGATACTCGCCGTTATGGGTAACACCGCATGGTTAGTTCATGCTTCTTTAACATCTAATATACCACTGGTAGTTTGCGCTTCACTGATTATCATTATGAGTATTGTATTAATTCTTTTTAAATATGCCAATGAGAAGCCTGGTCAACACTCCTGACACCATGATACTTTTTAACAACTACGACTACTTAACGTATAGCCACCTGCTGCTTAGCAAGCTCATTGTATTCATAGGTTATGTCATTCGTAATCACTAATAACTTATCCGCTGACATTTTAACCATTAAAGGGATAAACTCACCCTCTCTCTGCAAAGTACTTTTTTCTAATATCGAAAATTCTTTTCTAACTTTTTTTAGTTTTTTATTTATTTTGGCTGTATTTATTGGAGCTTTTTTAAGTTCATGTAATGCTTGCCTGAACTCATTGATAGATGATGAAAAATCACTTTCATAGGCCGGGCTATTAAAGCCCCAACTTTGTAACATATATAGATTTGAAATTCGCTGTGACAACATTCTTTGCCTACCAGAAAGGTTAACCAGTCTGCCAGCCTTTGTTCCTGACTCATCCTCTAACATCAGCACAACTCGATGTGAAGCCGCCAGTACTTCTTCTGCCTGTTTTCGCAATTCTATTACACGCGACTTACTCACCGGCTGAGTTAAAATATTAGCCATAGGCTGCCAAAGCTCATCAACCAGTTTTAACTGCCTGTTTACAGGGCCAGCTGGTTTGTAATCTTTTAATTCAATTAGTTGCTGTTCAAATAAGTTAATAGCTTCTTTTAGCTGCCTCTTACTTTTCTTCTTTTGTATATCCAAACCAACCTGACTATAAGTAGCCACTATACGTTGACTCAGCATTCTTTGCCGACCTGCCTTGTTAATTGCAGATGAAATACTTTCTATTTCTGCGATCGCACTTTCTGCTGGTAACATAAGCAGTAACATAAGTGTCATGTATAGATATTTTTTTAAGCATCTAAATAAGCTGTTAATTTTATTGTGCATTATTTTTTCCAACATTCTTTTGCCTTAAGGATTATTACGCTTATTCAATTCATTTCTCAGGTTAAAAAGTGTTTTATAGGGAACCGCCCTTTGGATAACGTTTGATATCCAGTTCGGGATCCAGCCTTTTAAGTCGGCATGAAAGCTTAATTCAACCTGGGTATTCCCATCTTCTATTTCCGTTATCGTATAAACACTTTCATATAACTCTGCACGGATTGCGGATTTTATTTCTGGCATTCGCTGGGAGCTGACCGATTTCATTCTATATACCTTGCTCATGGCCTGGTCTTCTATTCGCTCAAGGCTATATAAAAAATCTCTATCGCTAACAGGCCAGGGCGCTGAAAACAAACTGTACTCAACACTTTCAACTTCTGATTTTCTTTGTATTAACTGTGATCTTTCCAGGTAGGGGATCCATTTATGCCGATATTCTATATCGTTTATAATTTTTTCGACTGCCGAAATGGGTGATTTTATTCTAACAGTACCTTTTGCCTTTACTATTTCAGCATCCGCTGAGTTATATTTATAAATCTTTATACCTGCCTCTTCTTTAACAAGCTGCCACTTTTCTGTTTCAGCATGACACGCACTCCCTATACAAAAGCCGCAAAGAACAAGAAAAAAACTATTAGCTATTTTTATCATTCATGCTCTCATGTATTTTACATTTAAACACCTGCAGATCATGCTATGCTTCACTGGAGTTTACCAAGGCATTTATTAGTTTATGTTATGCATGGTCAACAACTTAATTGAAGCACATTATTTTATCATTGCAGTTGCCTTAAATTGAGCAAATGCCTTACAACCTTTTTTAAGCTCAAGCTCACTAACAGATCTTTTACTTATCATTGCGACTATCCTCTGCTTATCCATTATAGCCTCAACACGCAGTTTGCCATTTACTTCATTTTCAATGCTTTCAATCTCTACAGGAACACAATTCAAAATGCTACTATTTTCCGGTGGACTAAGACATAGGCTAACTTCCCTGGCATAAATTAAAACTCGCACCGGTTGCTGTAATTTTAAATCACTATCTGTTACTAATAACTTTTGATTTCCGGTGTTTATTTCCACCAGACCCTCATCGTCAAATACCTGTGTCACCGTACCTTTTAAGATAAAGCTAGCGCCTTCTGACTGTGTCATTAACGGTTGCTTTATACACAGTTCTTCTATATCACCTTTATCGAGTACATTGCCTTGATCAATGACAATTATATAGTCCGCGAGCCTTAATACTTCTTTAATATCGTGACTGACATATATCAAAGGTATTGTAAGCTCCTGGTGGATACACTCTATATATGGCAATAACTCCTGCCTGGATTGATAATCTAGCGCTGCTAATGGTTCATCAAGAATAAGTAGATCAGGCCTCGACATCAGAGCACGGACCATTGCAACCCTCTGTTTCTCACCACCTGATAATTGCTCAGGATACTGGTTCAGGAGTGACTTAATTTTAAATTTTTCTATAACAAGGTCTGTATCGAGATTACCTTTTCGACGCTTATATCCATATTCAATATTTTTCCTCACCGTCATGTTCGGAAACAACCTGTGATCCTGAAACACATAGCCGATATTACGATGCCAGGGCTTTATTTTTATTGCTTTGCCTGAGTCATTTAAAATTTTTCCCTTGAATTTACAATAAGCTTCCTCTACTAAGTTATTCTCATCTAGCCCTGCAATAAAATTTAACAGGCTGGACTTTCCTGAACCCGATGGTCCAAACAAAACTGTTATGCCCGTTTCTGGTATCTCGAAGTTTACATCCAGTGAAAAATTTTCAAGCTTTTTCTTATACACGACTTTCATATTTATAGCCGTACCATAAGTTTTTTATTGAGTGAGTAAGTTATAAATAAAACAATAAATGAAAACAGTATTAAGCCAATTGAATAGCTTTGCGCCTGTGAATACTCTAACGCCTCTACATGATCATAAATAACTATTGAAAGCACCTGGGTTACATCTGGTATGTTACCGCCTATCATTAGCACAACACCAAATTCACCCACCGTATGCGCAAATCCCAGTGTTATAGCAACCAGGAAACCTCTTACCGATAATGGCAGAACGACGCTTCTAAATGTGTCAAAGCGATTTGCACCAAGTGTGTAGGCTGCCTGTTGCAGAGGCTTGCCAACCATTTCAAAACTGGCCTGTAACGGCTGAACTACAAAAGGCATCGAATATATTACTGAGCCTATCACCAGGCCTGTAAAGCTAAAGCTCAGGCTAGAATCGCTCACATAAGACCAGAGTGTGCCAATAAACCCATCGGGACTTAACGCAATTAGTAAATAAAAACCTAGAACCGTTGGTGGCAATACAAGTGGCAATGCGACTACTGATTCTATTAATATTTTCAGTTTACTGTTTGTTTGTGACAACCACCAGGCCAGGGGCGTACCAATAATTAGTAGTATAATTGTCGTCAGGCTGGCCAGCTTAACCGTGACATAGATTGGGGAAAGGTCCATTATTATTAAATCTTATTTTCAATATCATAGCCACTTGCTTTTATGAGTGACTGAGCTTCAGAGCTTAGTAAATATTCAATGAATTCTTTTGCTGCCTGCTTATGAGAGGATTTTTTAATAACTAACATTTTCTGATTAACTGGCTTATGTAAATACTTATCAACTTCCCAGTAAATATCTCCAGCCACATATGACCTTGCAACAAAACCGAGCTCAGCCGCGCCTGTCTCTACAAACTGATAGGTCTGTGTGATATTTTCTCCGTAGACAAGCTTGTTTTTTACATCCTCATAAATTTCCATTGCCTTTAAGGCTTCTACACTTGCTTTTCCATAGGGTGCAGTTTTCGGGTTTGCAATTGCCAGTTTTCTAAACTGGCCTTCAGTCAATAATTCTTTAATCATCATGGAGCTATCTGCATTTGGCTTCCACAGTGCAAGCTTACCAATGGCATAGATATAAGCTTTATCATCCAGTGCTTTTCCCAGTTTTACGAGTTTATCAGCGCGTAAACTGTCTGCTGATAAAAATACGTCAAAGGGTGCGCCGCGGACTATCTGCGCATATAGCTTACCCGTAGAACCTCGAATAATAGTCAGCCTGTGCTCTGATCTGCTTTCATACATCTTCTTTATCTCACTTAACAGCGGATAAAAATTTGCAGCCGTTGCTACCCTGATTTCATCAGCCTGGAGAATTTGAGAATTAAACAGTAATGCAAGACTCATTGAAAATGATAAAATATGCCGCATTACTCTGTACCTATCTCCTCAATATAACTTCGTGCGATAGGTGTTTGTACGTAACGGCTCTGGCCATTTATATCTGCCCAGAAGTAATAATAACCTTTAGCTGGCTCCGCCGTTACCTTACCCCCTTTAACTATCCATGACCTGACATGCTCTCCATCTGCATAAGTCACTTTATAATCGCCCTCTAGCCAGGTCACCCCCAGTCTCGAAAGTTTATTTTGCTGTTCTTCACTGCATCCAAGTAAGAAATAACTGAGTATTGTAACGGCGAGTATTTTTTTCATAATGGTTCTTTATTTTTTAGTCTGTTATAAATGGGTAGCTTATCTATTCTTTCTTTTATTATTTTCTCAACTTTCTGGTATTCTTCACTGTCTGTGTCTGCATAGTTTTTCTCAAACTGGCTCAGTTCTATTCCCTCAGGCAGGTTACTAACATTTAGCATATATTCCCTGTCTGATTTTATATCTGCTAACACGCCCTGAAAATATCTTGCACGCTCTTCATTGCGCAAAGCTTCTTCTACCAGCCTGATACCAGCATGGTCTGCTGCCAGATCTGCAAAACTAAATCCGCTACCATTTTTTGCATCACGCACCTCTTTTACAACCCCAATCGACTCTGCAATTTCCGGGTCTGCCATACTGGTAATTGCTGCGGAGAGTATAAAATGTTTACTCAGGTCATGCCGCCCTTTTAAGTACACCCATCTATACCTGGCTTTTTTATGACTCGCGACGCCTAGCATTTCAGGAATATTTCGTTTCAGGCTATATGCGCTGATTGCAATAAACGCAGCCTTATTTTCAATCAACGGATTTCGCTGTTCACTACGCATTTGCGCATAGCTGAACATTGTATTCAATATATGACTTAAGCCTGGCTTTTCTGGGAACTTGTAGCTTTCATCCGACAGGTAATTTGCATGATCAACAATAGCCTGTCTTAGTTCCGCAGAGAGCATTCGCAATCCGATTTGCGTTTTTAGTGTTCTATCTGCTTGCTCGCTCCAGATATATTCAAACGTTACACTGTCCTGCTTAAAGCTCACCTTCTTAACCGCATCCCTGATTAACCGATATTCCGGGTAATGTTTATCAATTTGCCGATTAATTGAATTTGAAAATAGTGTGATCAGTATTACTGGCACCTCTATTGAGCCCACTTTTAATGATTTAAGTTCAACAGGTGTATGCTTAGAGCTTCCCTCTACGATTTCAGTGCTAATATTTACAAATTCCCCCAGGGGATTATCAGGCAACTGCAAGCTGGCCTGAACATTGGCGCTCATATCTTCAAGCACAACATTGACCCTGAGCTTTCGATTCACACCGGTTTCAGTTTTCAAGGTGATGTAGTTTAGCAATATATCCAGGTCTCTCTGGCTTAGCTGCTTTATTACCAGCTCACCTGACTTTGCATTAAGCGGGTTGTTAGTTTTTATAAAGTGGTGAACTCGTTTCACCTCTTCAGCCGTTAGTTTTTCAGGTAAGGCGATTTTCGCTTCCTGTTCAATGCTCATACCCACTAACATGCCTAGCAGTACGCCAGACATGAAAAACAGAATGAGTGTCCATTTAATAAATCGGGTCATAGTTGTTCTTGTTACAGGTGTATCAATATCTGGGCCTTAACCCATGTCATATAGAGCTGTTACCAGTAGCTTCAGCTTAAAAATGCCAATAAGCACGTGTTGCATAGATTTTTTTTATTATGAACTATATCATGTTCATCTTCTTACGACTTATTCTCTAATTCTAGGTTAAAATCCACCCCATGGATGTTTCACATATACTCGAAGGCTTAAATGATGCCCAACGCGAAGCGGTAACCGCACCGCCCGGCCCAATGCTAGTTTTAGCCGGTGCCGGTAGTGGTAAAACTCGCGTGCTTGTGCACCGCATGGCCTGGCTTATTGAGGTTGAAGGGGTTTCACCATTTAGCCTGATGGCGGTGACTTTTACCAATAAAGCGGCCCGAGAAATGCGTAACCGGGTTGAGAAACTTCAGAGCGTGTCCCCAAGCGGAATGTGGGTCGGCACCTTTCATGGTATAGCCCATAGATTACTGCGTGCTCACTGGAAAGAAGCCATGCTTCCACAGCAATTCCAGATTCTCGATTCAGATGACCAGTACCGCATGATTCGCCGGGTTCTTAAATCCCTTGAGCTCGATGAATCACGCTGGGTGCCCCGGCAGATTCAGGGCTTTATTAACGGACGCAA
>Ga0316207_10002457_pt1 | contig 18998 bp, 21 predicted proteins | sample 6weekpyrite_MG_FD_204943 | JGI IMG/M metagenome (GOLD analysis project Ga0316207, IMG submission 204943) | Microbial mat bacterial communities from mineral coupon in-situ incubated in ocean water Damariscotta River, Maine, United States -... | ecosystem: Environmental > Aquatic > Marine >...
TATATAAATGAATTTTGTTATCGATTTAATCGAAGGTTTTGGGAAGCAGAAATTCCAGCACGACTACTTGGTGCCTGCGCTAATCATTTACCCGTAAAATCGTGCTGAGAATTGTTTAGAGGCATGTTCATTTTTGTTGGTGTTTTTTGATCCAAGGAAGAGTGCGCTCGCTGGTGGTTATAATACGTTTGATAAATATCTAATTTATTTTTTAAATCTCGCTCTTTGAAAAACAACACATGATTCAAATACTCTCTTCTGACTGATCCAACGATTCTTTCAACGTAGGGATGCGAAGTCGGACAACCTGCAGCACTTTTAATTTCTTCGATTTCGAGTATGCGTAAATTCGCTTTCCATCGATGAAATAAATATAATGGATCATTGTCGGAACTCAAATATTTAGGTAATGTTTTTCCGGATATGATTTCATTGAACATTCGACAGTACGCCACGCCATCGCAATTACCAGCATGTACTGCGAATCCGATGATACGGCGACTAAATTGATCCATAATCACCATTACCCAATGAGACCGTAGATTGATGGATTCACAACGAAACAAATCAACAGACCATAAGCTATCTTTCATATGTCCAATAAATGAAAGCCAAGATGGGCCTCCGCCTGTGGGCGGAGTTATCGTTTTGATTCGTAGTATTCTTCCAACAGCATAAGGACTTATATCAATACCAAACGCTTCATGAATTTGCATAGAAATACGTAAATATCCGAACGAAGGATTACGTTTCTTCAATTCAATAACCAGATCAATTAATGCTTGCTCTGGTTTCTTGCGTCCAGGTTTTCTGTTTGTTTTATTTGAGTATAGTCGGCTTTATTTTCTATTAACCAGTGCTTTGTGGAACCTAAGAATTGTCGCTGGTTTGAATATAATTGAAATTTTCTGAATTCGTTTATCACTTAAAAATAAGGATATAAACCCGAATAGAAATCGATCAGATGACATTAATTGTGGCGATCTTTTATATTTTCGACTCATCGTAATGAGCTGTTGTTTCATTGCCAAACTGTCAGCCACCACCACTTTTGCTCCACCGGGTTTGGTGAGACGAATTAGCGTGACAATTAGGTGAATTATTAGCTCAAATATTTCTCTCATGCGATAATTTTACGCAACTTGGTCAAAATAACAAGTTGAGCTAATCTTATGTTTTAATTTGGAAATTAGTAATTCGCATACTACAGGGTTTTGTGAACCCTCCCATCATTATGTCGGTTCGCGCTAATATCGGTGAATCCAAGGGTCTTGTGTTTCCTTTGTCTTCACTGTTGTGGGAAAGGCGATCCAATCTTAGGCGCACTGGCAGGAGATTGAATTGAAAAAACTCGTCTCTCGAAATTACCAAAGCTCACTTTCGCTTGTTACTTTGACTAACAGCGTAATGTCACGGATAAACAATAAGTTTACAACGCGTTTGTCGCAAATTATCAACGACGTAATTGCTTCTGCTGTAATTGCCTGACATACGCGATAATGTGCCCCACATCTTCAGGTGTTGCGTTTTTAATTTTAGGCATGTCACCAAAATGCCAATGATGTTGTTTCACGCCATCACGAACGGCCCATCGGAACGCTTGGTCAGCATGGTGATCAGGTAAGTAAACCGTATCGACCAGTGGCGGCCCGCTTCGTGAACCTTGCGCTGCAATTCCATGACAGGACTGACATAATGCATTGAATCGCTCAAGACCGTGTTTAACGTTGGGTACAAAACTTTTGGGCGGCATAAACTGGTTTTTACGAATTTGCGCCGGATCTGGGAGCTCACACGCAGATAACAAAAAAAGTAGGACCGCGTAAACTGATACTGTAATAACGCTCATCGTCATATTCGCGATGCGTGAATCTCTGCTTTTCTTAGTTGTTTGCAAACGAACGCCATTACCCGCCTCATTTCCTTCCCCTGAATTTCATTCATGCGGGTATATTAGCAAATTTCCAGGGATGCGCCCTCCCCCTTTTTTAGGGGCAGCATTAATGAAGCGTCATAGGCGGTTTGGGTTTGTCAATCTCGTGAATTAAGGGTGATCCTTAATTGGCTCTCTGGCCGCCTCGACCGTGACTGCTTTGTTACTGATTATTCTGCATCATCGTTTGAATTAAAACCCTTTTGGAAAGGGGTTGAATTTCATGCCCACACCAATGCTGTATTGGGGTTCAGTATAATTCGCTAAGGTGTTCATTGGGCCTGCATGTAATTTGATGAAATTTAGGGGGTTAAATTTTCGATTACCAAAAACCATGGGGAAATAGAACGTAGCATTGGCCGAATCTGTGCTTAGCAATTTTTTCCCAAACGTATACTCCAGCGTCGCTTCTATGTACTTAAAGAATGTCGCCTCGGGTCGTTTCTTATTATAACTTACGATTAATCTAACCAGGTCATAGTCCCAAATATGATGTTCCAAATTTTGCCATTTTGCATAACTGTCTTCACGAATCGGTACTTTTGCGCTTATCCACGTTTTAAAACCTGATTCAAACGATTTTTTCGCTTCCACTATCAGATAGTCTGCTCCTCGCCCTATGCCATCGATGTAGGCGTAATCTTTTTGTTGCCATTTTTGTGCGGCCAAATCATGATCTGCCTGGTTATCCAGGTCTGTTGTCTGGCCATTAGACCGGTGCTCGTAACCCAGTGAGACCCATTCAAACCAAATGGGTGATTCGGTTTTTGAATAATATTTTCTGACATGTGCACCCGGGTTGCTAATTCGATTGACCACGGGACCCGACGTTCTTCCTAAGCCGCCCATGTGCACATAAAAATCAAATTGGCCGGTTAAGGTAAAGTACCATTCCGTTCTTTTATCCCATGTTTCTATGCAGGTTTTTTTCTTTGCATCACTTTCAAGGAAACAATCGGGTTTTGAAATTAAATAACGGAAAGAATAATTAATTTCTAAGGCCATATCATCTTGTGTGGTGTATTGATAAATTGTGTGATTTGGATTGTAGGCTTGGAGTCTGCTTTGCGGCACACAAAGGCGTAATTTTTTCTGCGTACACGCTTTGATTAGGTCCTCTGGTGGTTTCTTCTCATCTTGGTTTTGTACATGACACTGAGCTGTTATTGTATAAGCCAAAAGTAGACTCGTTAGTAATCCTTTGCACGCGAATCTCATCGAATTTCCTTTGTTTTTATTGGTCAAGTTAAACCTTGTCAACCACGAGATACAAAAGGCCATGATCAGAGTACTGATTAATCCATTTGGTTTGCTTTTCTTCGGTATCCAACGCTGGCCAACCACGGATATCGATGTCCGCACCCCCAAATTTTTTGAATTTGAGGTGATCAGAGGCAATGACATGATCGAGATCACTGGGTTTGTATCGCGAGCCTGATCCGTTCCACCACGTGGCAGCTGCATTCTTAGATAAACGGCGCATACTCACTTTTTTGGCATCCTTTTGTAATTTCTTCAACTCCCATTTCACTTCAACAGATTGATTATACGGGTACTTCATTCCCATTGTATTAAAGTCGCCAAGAAACAAAAAGTTTGCTTTGCTCGATCCCTCCGCGGCTTTGTCTAATACTTTACGTTTAAATTTGAATGCGCGACTGAATTGATCGTCTCGAATGCCGAGGCCGAGGGGCGAGGAACTGCTTTTAGTATGAAGGAATAACACATTATAATTTGCATTATCTATGTGTAAGGTAACAAGTGCACCGGGGCGTAAATATTGGTTGCCGGATTTATATTCGGTTCTTTGCGTAAAGAACGCCGTGATATTTTTTTTGATTCCAACGAGTACTTCTTGTGTTTGTCGCCCTTCGGTGATATGAAATTGGTAGCCTGGCATGCGTGTAACAAGTTCGTTAAACACATCTTTTCCCTCAACCTCTAATAATGCAAAGATATCGGGCTTTTGTTCATTCATAAATCCTATCACACGTTTGATACGTTCAGGTTTACCTCTGAAATGTTCTACGTTCCATGATGCGAGTGAAAATGCCTTGGCCATAGTTGATTCTCCCTATCGTTTCCGATTATTCCGTACCAATTTGAATTAACGCCAAACATGAGCTTGGTAATTGCTAAGCATTGTTTTCATTTCTTATTCAGTTTTTTTTAATCGATGCAAGGTAAGATTAATCTACTTAATCAGAAAACTCTAGCAATATATAAATTACATATTCCATTTATACATCCACAGTGATTTAATAGGCGTGTTATACGAACTAATTCTTCGCTGAACGACGGTTTTTTGTGATCCAGCGTTGTTAATAATCACTGAACTAAACACCTATGTAACATGACAATAATTGTCACTCCATCGACTGCGCTAGAAATCAATTCGCAACTTGAATTACTGAGGGAAACGTACGCCAACAGTTTGGTTTTGACTCAACATTTAACGAACAGACAAGCCATCCATGTTGCTGATGACGAAATCAACTCCATCCTCGATTCTCAGAAAATAAATCAGTTATTTACTGTCAAAATAACTGCAAAACAAGTTGGCTATTTTTGGCTTACAATTTGGAAAAAGAAACTCTATATTTCTAATATATACGTACTGGAAAATAATCGAAGACAGCGGATTGGATCAACAATTCTTTCATGGATTGACGATTACGCCATTGAAAAAAACTGTGTGCAAATAATATTGTCAGTTTTCGCAACAAATAATCCTGCAATTAGTTTTTATAAACAACATGGCTATCTTGAGAGTAGTTATACGATGAGAAAGCCGATTGAATATTTGTAAAAGGAGTTAAAAATGTTATCTGGTGGAAGTGGTGATGAATTTGATCCCAGCGGTTATAGTGGGTTACCCAATAAATTTCTCTTTCCTAAAGCAAGATTGCTTTATCGTTTCATGAGCCGTGACGAATATGCGCGTTTAAAAGAAACCTCAAACAAATTTCACGGCAATCCTCTTGCAATTAATGCACAGGGTAAAGCCCTTAGCGATGCGCTCAATCGGCTCATTATCAATCCCAATTTCGGTGAGATGTTATATAATCATACAATGACTGCAAGCGGTGGCGGGAGTATTGGTCATAAAGGCGAATTGATTGCGACAACCGAAGATGTCGATAAGTTAGCCCAGTCCACTTGTCATCGTGTTCAAGCCATTGTAACAAACGCTGACTATATTGTAACATTTGAAGTGCCACAAGATGCGGCTATTGGTGCACCAAGTGATTTAAGTAAAACGGAAGGTGAAGTTTTAGTGCCAAATGATTTTCAAGCACTTGCTGCAATGATGATTGATTGTAGTAAGAATTATTACAAGAAATAAACTGTAGTGGTTTCGACCTGCGCTCGCCTTATTTTTATTTTTCCCTACACGCTTATTTCACCAATGATTTCGCCGGGCGCGCGTTCAATAATGACTTTAGCATCATCTCGGATTAACGTGTAATTGAGATAGCAGCCAATGCGAGCATTGAGCAATACCTTTCTGTTGAAGATAACACTGTTGGCTCCCTTTGTACGTGCTGAAGGAACCAACAAACCTGGGTGCCCTTCCTCATATACCCGTTTACCAACAGGTTGGGTAAAACCGTAATCGTTACTGATTAATTGTGGGAACTGTGTTTCTTTACCTCTGAAGTCAAGCAGTATGGCTTTACAGTCGACATCGTAAACCGCACGCTCTCGATAAATGACATTTTCATTGTGTTGAATTTTATTTTCTTCTCGAAACATATGAAACGCGGTTTCATATAAAGTAGTTTCTAATGTTAATGAACCGTACCAAACGGGGAATTCTCCGGTGCCATAACGCGATTGCAAAAAAGGTTCTGTACTAAATGGATAATCAATAGCTGTGGTGTAATGGAAACCACGATCAAGAAAATGTGATGGAATGTCTTTTTTAACTTCATGTGTTAATGCATGACCAACTTGGCTGGCATGTTCATCACCATCGTTTAGGTCATCAAATAAATCTTCACTGCTGCGTAGGGAAACAATATTTCGTTTTAGGATGTCATCGAAATCTGTTGTGTGACGAAACAAATTTTCCATGATTATTATTGAGGACCGCGCATAAAGTCCAAATAACGTGAAACGCGCGCAATACCCAATAAACCTTGCTCACGCATAATTTCCAATGGCGTATACGCATTAAATGCTTCATTACGTTTATTAACCCAATCGTAGCGTAATTCTGGATTACGTGGATATAATAAACGTAAGGCTTTATGGCATGCGAGTAACCACCCTACTCTATCCAACACATCGCGATGATTTGGTAAAGGATCTCCCTTACGGTATTTGCTTAACAAAGCTCGACTGTTTGGACTGAGTCCCAACAAGTTTAATTGTGTTTGTGTGTCGAGTTGCCATCGTTCAAATAAGTTCAAAATCAAGGTTGCTGCAGATTTGCGACTCGCTTCATCGTGAATATCGAGTCTATCATTAACGGGTGTTTGTTGCGGGTTAAGCATCATAACCTCAGGAAATCAGGAGTGGTATACCAATAGTATACTATTTGTTTAAATATATACAAATATTGTTTATATTTATCGGCCCTATTTCTGATAGCTTAAACTCAGGTAAGTCATTGTATTTTAGTTGATAATCTCGTTTTTAGGATAAGTTATGGTATTCACTACCCTGCATTGAGTGTAATACAGAGCCTTTGACGCACGAGATTTGTCAAAATAGGGGGTTTTGAGGCTTTTAAAGGGTGAAAACACGGTAATAGGATTCACAGACCCTCGTTATGCCGTTTTAAAGTGACTGAATATTAAGCTGTGGATCAATCGCTTAGCGACTCAGTTAGATAGACTCTAAAATCCTTGTATTTCATGATTTTTGAGAATGTTTTTGGCATCTCCATATTACGATGTTAATCAACACGTTACGATGCCATTAATGACGATCATTAACCTCTCAATTGTTACCTAGCTAGTCAAAAACGATCATGGAAGCCCTAAATTGAATCACGCACATTAACAACATCACCGAAATCGGTATTGCGGTAAATAGCCATACACATTGGCCACTTCAAGAAAAGAAGATGGCTCCAATTTTTGGTTAAGTCTTTTTTGTCGTGTTTTTTCGGTATTGGGTTTTTCCAAACGACTACCAAAGGGCAACAGTTGATGTTCATGGCAGACAACGCATAACGGTTTCAAAACTCGACGGGATAAAACAGCGAGCTCCAGTAATAAACTCGCTGCCGAATAAAAAAGAATTGTAGAGGCCCTTCAATGGGCCTCTTATTTTTAACAGTGATGCTCAACTATCGTTGATTCGCGAATATTGGATCTATCTCGTTCGATTTCAGCATCATACTCCTTATTAAGATATTCAAATTTACTGCTGTATTTCCCTGTGTATTCGCATTTAATGGATTTCTTTTTATCGCAGGCAAAACCAGAAATAGACAAACAACTTTCCAAAAGTGAGTTAATCATTAAGCCACCTAATTTTTTACTCAGGCCATTGATTGATGAAGGATCAATTCCAATTATGATTATTTGATAATTCGTCATAACTGCATAGTATTGATTATTTTTACCTTCAATTTTCAATGAGTACGCCTGTTTAACTTTGCCGTGAGTTTTGAGTAATGAATCAATTGATGATGCAATATCAATATAATCCTCTTTTGCCGCGGCATAGTTGTGACAACTTCGTTGTAGCTTTGGTTTTCCCTCTAAGTAATTACCAAAATAGTAAGTTTTTAATCCAGAGGCATGAAGATTAAAACATAGGTTATACAGTATGCCTTCACTCATACCTGAATCGATTCGCCTTTTTCCGCTACTTTTATCCAGTAAATACGATAACATAATCTTTTTGTACAACAGCTTTGGACTTATCGACCCAGCTGGAAATCGGGCCAATTCGTACAACCATCGCGTTAATACATTTCGCTGCTCTTGATTAAAGACTAACGGTGAGCTGCGTTCTTTATAAAGATTATAGAGATATTTTTTTGCTCGAATTGTGATGTATTTAAGCGACATTCTCCATACACTCCAGCAGGCGTTTTCCTTATTTGAAACAAATCCAGCTAGTCGCTTAGCGGTAGAAATGCCATTAACTTTCGAATCTCGGTATAAACTCATGTACGCATAGGCATCTTCAATATTCCAATTGTTACTGTTATCAAACAGAAAACTGAACTCTGAAAATTCCTTTTGGTAATCCTTGATACCTTCTTGTACGGCTTGAGTTAGTTCGGTAAAGCTAACGGGGTCTATCTCGTCGAAATCATATTTTTCCTCGCTCATCCAACTCTTAAGAATTCTAAAGCTTAATACTGGATCATCGGGTGCAAAAATATTGTTAAATGCCCTGGAAAATGCTGGAGGGATATCTTTTAATAAGTACTCATCCAAATTCCCCATTGCTTGTTTATGTGCGGATAATCTAAAGAAATATTCTTCACGCTTCCACGACTCAAACAATTCCTTATCTAGGAAAAAGTGTTCACCTCCTTGTTCTTTGTTTGCAAAGTTAAGTAGTGAATTATCAATTAGGGCATCTGTCATACTATTCCTCCTTTCCCATCGTTAGTGTTTCCAATATAAGTTTTTTAACTTTTTTTATCGTGTTATAAACTTTGACTTTTGAGACACGCAAGTTTTTTGCAATTTCTTTTATCTCAAAGTCTTTAAACCAGTAAGACATAATATTTTTTTCCAACATGCTTATTTTAGAGTTTTTCAAAAACTCTAAAATTTCACTTGCGCTGCGAAAATTGGAAACGAGCTGAATAAAATCAGTATTATTTATCATCTTGTATGGATCATCAAAATCTTGGATTTCGTTGTCCATGGGATAAGGTTGAAGTCTTTTTCCGCGTCTGTACAAGGTTTTGGTGCGGTTTATTACCGCTTTATTCGTGTATGCTGTGATACACTCAATAATTACTTTTCGATACATATTTACTTGTGCTTTTGGCGCACGAAGTACAATTAGTTCAAGTGGTGGATCAAGGTCATACGGTTTCCTAAATTCAAATTTTTTCTCTTGAATGCATTCTAAATGTACGATGCTGACCACATCATCAATGGACATTGAGTCAACCGTAGAATAGGAGTTATACCCAAACTGTCGTCGTAAGGCTCGTAAGTTGTTTTCCCTAATTGTTCTCCACATTTTAGGATGGTCTGAACAAATAACATGCAAAATTCCGCGCTTTTTCATATACCCCCCTCGAGTATTTGATAGTTTAATCAGAATCATTAAGATAAAACCTAAAGCGTTTATCTCTTTGTTTTTTACCCCATGCATTAACTCAATAGATTTTGTTATTTGTATCAAGTCCTATTGGCGCAGATTCACCCCTTAAATGACTATAGGCGTATGATTATTATTGTTGCCTTATGAGTAGTACTATCCAGGATGATAAATTAGTAAATATTTTTTAAATTATTAAAAAGATGCCTTGAATCATCGAAAAATGTGGATTATTTCTACACTTCCAAAGTGTCACAAGGATAAATGTTTACAAAGGTATCCCTGTAAACATTTATCGCAGGAAAATCACAATATTCACCTCTATTCGTTCAGACTTATTTACCGACGCTTTAAATAGTAAATTGTCATAACAAAACAAAACGGTATAGTTATGATCGCAATTGCAAGTAATACTTCGACATCTTGTGTAACTATGGTATTTACTAGATCCATCATTTTCTTATCTCCCTGGTTATAAGAATGTGTTGTGCTGCTATGGATATAACTAACCAGGCTGGAAAATTAGTAAAATTGCATGAGTAGAGTTTGGCAAAGCCAAATTACGTGGAAAGGAATCTCTGCTTTACTGTAAATAATTTGGCATTGTTGTGATATATCTATAAGTCAAAGGGTTATTCCTATGGGCTTGGGTATACTTGCGTATTGTTTCATAAAGTTAACTTTATAATTCATTGTTTGCCCAATCCAATATTTTAAATCCATGAGTTTCTAACTACTACTATTTTTCGTTAATTCAGAATTTCGGCTTATCGTGTTCGGTATTGCGGCAAGTAACGATACACATTGGCTACTTCAAGAAAGGGTGATGGCTCCAATTTTTGGTTAAGTCTTTTTTGCCGTGTTTTTTCGGTATTGGGTTTTTCCAATCGACTGCCAAAGGGCAACGGTTGATGTTCATCGCAGGTAACACACAGTGGCAACGAACAATTCACTTGTTGTTTGATTTTCTCGGGCGCTCCTTGCGCTAATGGATCCCAACGTAAATTAGCTCGCGCATGCAAATGGGGTGGACGCACGTGAGCTAATATTTCATGTTCTGGAATGGCGTATAAAGTATTTAATGCGTTATAGATATTTTCATCTTCGCCCATATTGGAAAGCAACCGTGTCACTTGCTTTTTACTGACACGTTCGACTTTGTTGGTCTTTGCCCAGGTAAATCCAATGCGTATTGGTCGGGGTTCAATGATTTTTAAATGACGATAGGTTTGAATCACATTGAGTCGGCCACGGCCCATTTTTTCCAAAGTGTGTTTTGCTAAAGGGACTCTTTTTTCGATATGCCGTTGATGCGTTTTAATCACATCAATCACCAAGGTCTCACCTTGCACTTGTTGTAACGCTTTTTTAAAACGCGTTTTGGTTTGATTAAGTGTTTCTATGGCTTGCAAGGTCTGCGAAGAACATCCAATGACACCGGGTAATGTTATTGTCTCTCGTGTATCTTGCTCATCAACATAGTCCAACATCGCAATAACATTTCGTGTTTTATTTCTAGCCGTACTGCCATCAAGGAGCTGTTGGTTTTGTGTATTAAAAACCCAGCAAGGTAATTTCGCATCAGCTTTCATGGAAATGCTGACATTTTCAATAGCCTGCTCAGTAGAGCTTAAAGCCTCAAATAATTCTGTCCGCCAAAGTAATAATTGATCTGCATCCATACCCTACTCTCCCTTAATTTAACCAATCAATAAATACCAAACTGATGTTCTTCCTTTCGTTAACAAAATATCTGACATTTCAAGCCATTGTATACAACTAATAGTTATACATCCATCTTGTTCTTCAAACAATCCAATAACCAAATTCCGTAACTCCTAATGTCTCGTAAATCAATTATGGCACAACAGTCCAAGTATAAAGATGGATGTATATTATTAGTGTGTATAAATATGGATGGTGTATTTATTAAAAACGTACGTCATTCTATTAATAAGGTTTGGGGGATTTGGTGTTGATAAGAAATAGATCAGTATGCGATGTACAATTTGCTTGTAAGTAAATAGATGATCTTTAAAAATCAGTTTTTCCTAAGTGAATACTTACCTTCTGTCGTGATGTAAATTTGGTCTGTAAAGTATAGTTTTACAGCTTGATTAAATATCTGGTTAATATTAATAATAAGTTTCAATTAGCAGGTTAACAATTGTTTGTACTTTACAGCGTCGGTGGATAAAGCATAAATAGTAATCGAGCATAATTTCTTATGTTAGTAAGTATATCCATACTCCAAATAATTCTTATTGAGGCGAGAAAAATATACCAAAAATAGAAATGGTTATTGAGACTGTAAGGTGTAAACGTCGGTTGGAATCGTATATGTAGATACTACTGGAAGGACGACCCTCCCCTACTCTCAATAATTGGAAGTGATGACTTACATTATTTTAAAAATATTGAATTCAACCGGATGGGTAGAAAATAGATATTGTAGTTTCTGATTGCCCATGAATAAATATTGATTGCGTTATTCCGTGCCTGGAGTCTGCGATTAATAATTGAAGAGCATGATGTTGTTAACAAACCATTCGGTATTATTAATAGGGGTTTTAAAATATTATTTAATAAAAAAATTAACACACTGACTGTGTGATTGCGATTTATTGTGAGTAACTAAAATATAGGATTATAAAGAGTACTACAAAAAGGACTATGAATATTTTGTAATCTGATAAATCATTATTAAATAAGCAACTTATTCAACTTTTTTAAATTGTTAGTACTGTTTCATATCAGCACTTAAAACTGTTTAGTATCACCACTGATTACTGTTTAACATCATTGCTACGACTGTTTGCTATCAGCACTGCAACCGTTAGTTATCATCACTACATCTGTTTTATATCACCACTTTGAAAACATTAAATACATTTTAACTGTAGAGCTTTAATCGGATTTATTACAGATGTGTTACTACCGTTCAGTATCACCTCTTTTGATGAAAGCAATCCAGAGAATTACCGTTTAAAGATAGAGAGATTGCGAGTAAACACTTACTTTACTGGTTTAATTAGTCGTTGAATCAGCAAATCTTGGTTAGTTACAACCGTTTTATATCACCACTTGTGCTTTATATAGTATATATTATGATCATGTTTTAATTTTGAGTGCCTCCCTACTCCACTGATTATATGATTACGCATCCACTTGAATGAAGTAAGTCATTGAATAATGGCTCATATCTCTAAACGAAAGTAGTAACTACCGTTTAATATCACCACCAGACGGGATAATGTCAATTTGCCTTTGAATGTTAAGAAAATGCTTTAACGGTAATAATAAAAGCTGTTAGTTTGTTAAGTAGGAGAAATTTACGTCAAATATAGGTGGTTGAAGCCGTGTGAACAGGGAAAAATGTCAAAAACGAAATAGTTACTACCGTTTACTATCACCAATAGATGTCAGAATGAGCATTTGTGTTTAGTTACTGCTGTTTACTATCAGTTATTGGTTGTTGCTAATGCGTTAGTAATCGGGTCAGTTTCTTTGTTTTTTACCGCGCGTGTACAAACCAATTTTCGCGGTGTACTGCGTCCAGAACCCACGATTTCCCAAGACTCTATCCAGCCTGTGGCTTCAAGTTGTTGCATCGCTTTTCTAAGGTCACCCACAAAACGCGTGTGGTCGCGAATATAACCAATGGTTGTCATGAGCTTTTTGGTGAATATTTGATACTCTCGCCGTTGGCCAGATAAGAACCGATGCACGGCTTTACCGGTATCCGAAAGTTGTTGCCGGATGGATAAATCAATATAGGTATATTCTTTTTCAAACCAGCTTGCCATGACAGGTGTGAACTGTACATACAACAAACCATTATCTTCGTAATATTGCCAAACAACATCGACGAGTTTTACTGAGGTACCCGTGCCGACATATTTACCTGCTGTCTTTGTATCAAACTCGATGACGGTATTGGCTAAACGTTTAATGGACGCCAACCGCATTTTATTGGCTTGGCCACTGAGTTCGGTACCACAAATCTTTTGCACATCACTTAACATAAATTGCGCAACGTGAACATTCACATCGCGATGGCCATTTTGATGAATGCTTGATAAGGGTACCGGTAATCGATGCGGTTGCCCCACCAACCGGTTTTGCCGCAATCGGCCCAACGCGATTAATGTGTCTTCATCATAAGTGGTTAATGGAGGCCCATGTTTTTTCCCAACACCCCATGGCGTGACGAAAGGCATGGCGTTTTCATCATCCAATAAATTGCGTTGGTTGTTACGCCTTGTTGGTCGAAAGATGGGTAAGCGAGTTAAAAAAGTGGGATATTCTGACTCTGGATGGACATCGTATTTTGCAAAACAACCTTTGTGTTCTCGCTCAAATAATTCCAGCTGTGCTTCTTGGACTAAGGATTTCCCTGCCCTGCCTCGGCTTTTTTGTTCTTTTTTTGAGTTGTCTATATTGGTAACAGTTGCACTTGCTGGCTTAGCATTTTTTGCCTGAATTTTTAAAACACGATCAACCAGGCTATTAGCGCTGTCTTTTTGTTCCTGCTGATCCGTCGTTAAATTGGTAGTTTCATCATCAATATCTGATTCATCAACCATGTAAAGAAAATCCTTTTACTTGAGCTGCAGTTAAATTGTTCAAAGAAACAAAAATTTAACTAAAATATTAGCTAAAGTCTAGGATATACATCTATACTTTGCAAATAATAAATATATTAGCTAGTTATTCGAAAGTAAGCGTAGAGAAGTAAAAACTTGCAAGGAGTAAAAGTTTATGTCTACTGTTGCCGAGCCACCGGTTGATTCAATGATAGCGGATTATTCTGAATCAATTGGGTTAGACGAAATTCGAGAGATTGAAAGAAGATCATACGACATAATTGAGGGGTTAAGAAGTAAAGTTTTTGCACCCAATATGGAAAAAGAGTTGAAAGTGCGGTTTTCAATTTCTGAAGTAGCGGAAATGGTAAATCGCACAACAACGGCCATTCGTGATGCTGAAAAAATTGGCCGTTTACCCAAACCCAATGTTGATGAGCGGGGCAGGCGGGTAGGGTATACCCTTAAAGAAGTGAATCATATGCGAGAAGTTTTTGGCACGCTTCCATGGCGCGCTGATTCGGAAGAAGCGGTGGTTATCGCAGTTCAAAACTTTAAGGGTGGTTGCGGAAAAAGTACAACCACATCTCATCTTAGTAATTATTTGGCATTACAAGGCTACCGAGTCTGTGTCATTGATTGTGATCCCCAAGGTTCAACTACCACCTTATTCGGAATTAATCCCGACTATGATCTGGAAGAAGAGGAGACATTGTTTCCGTACTTGATGCATGGCGGACAACCCAGCCTACATTATGCGTTACGCGAAACCTATTGGGATAATCTCTATCTTATCCCGGCAAACCTATCTTTATATAACGCGGAGTATGCGCTGGCGGCAAAGGTACAAAGTGATTCTCGCATGTTTGATCGTTTGGCTGATGGCATAGCAACAATCAAGGATGACTTTGACATCATTTTAATTGATCCACCGCCGGCTCTAGGCATGATTTCCTTGAGTGTATTACGCGCCGCAGACGCGATGGTAGTACCGTGTCCCGCATCGATCATCGATTTTAGTTCGACGGCACATTTCTTTACGATGTTAGCCGATGCGCTGGAAACCTTGGAAAAGCATGGCATGAAAACGTCGTATAAATTTATGAAAGTATTGGCCAGCAGAGTTAATGAAGGCAAGAGTGCGCAAAAAGCCATACTGCGAACCATGAGCAGTTTTTTCTCGAATCATTTACTGTCTACTCCGCTTAAGGACTCTGCCGAAATTGATAATGCCAGTGCACGTCTAATGACGGTTTATGAGTTAGAGAAACCCATTACATCACGAGATGTTCACAATCGTTGTAAGACCTACTTGAATTCGGTAAACAAGGAAATCGAAACACTGGTACGTAAGACATGGCGGAGTCAACACGCAAGTTTGAGAAAGGAGGGGATTATCTAATGGCAAACGACAATGACAATTTATTTGGTGGATTAACGGATACCCCAGAAAAAGACAGAATTGTTACACCACGTAAACGACCCGGTGCTTCCAATTACCTCGGAAATCGAAGCAATAAACTATCTGAAATTGTAGGCGGTGATGTTGAAGAGAAAACCTTTCTGTGGGTTCTCCCAGAACGTTGTCGAATGTGGGAACGGCATAATCGACAATATGATTTGTTGGATGAGCAGCGATGCGAAGATCTTATTGTTGGTTTTCGTTCGCAGGGTAGACAGGAAATGCCAGCGATTGTTCGACGTGTAGAAGGGGATCCAAATTATGACTACGAAGTTATATGCGGGGCAAGACGACATTGGACTGTCAGCTATCTTCGAAAAAACAACTATACGCAATTTAAATTTCTCATCGATATTCGTGAACTCAATGATGAGGAAGCGTTTCGGTTGAGTGATATCGAAAATCGAGATAAAGAAGATATCAGTGATTATGAACGTGCATGTGATTATCGAAAGGCATTGGATTTCTATTACGATGGTGTGCAGCAACGAATGGCAGATCGTTTGGAGGTATCGAAAGATTGGCTGAGCCGATTTATTTATCTGGCCGATTTGCCGATGCCTATTGTCAACGCTTATGCGAATATTTTTGATATTAAAGCCGGGCATGTTAGAAAATTAAAACCACTTTTAGAGGATCGTAAACTAAAGGGCAGAATGTTAAAGAAAGCGGAAGAGTTGATAGCCGAGCAAGCTATTCGAAAGGCTGCTGAAAAGGAGTTAATAAAGGGTTCACAGATTGTTAGTGAACTTGCTCAGGCAACAAAACTAGCACCGAAGAGTAAGAATAAAAAACCTCAAGCGGTAGAATATAAAGTTGGTGACCAGAAAGTAATGACGGTTACCACAAAAGGAAGGGGTAAGGTGGTGTTTGAAATCGATACCGCGACGGGTGTTAGTAAAGATGATTTACGTAAAATTTGTGATGAGGCAATTGGCAAAATAAGCTAAAGTTGGCAATTGCCAACTTTTGTTATAACTATTTGATAAATATAATAAAATAGGTGTTTGTTGGCAGCAAAAAACCCTTATTTTTTAACGACGCGCCAATCTTCGTTTGGCGCTTATTTATCCATGTCAACTCTGGAAATTTCCATAATGCTTGCGTATAGGCCCAATAAAGTCTAGTCTTTTAGATTAACCGTTTCACGTGTAACGCATAATGGAATTACGCTACATCGACATCGATCTATTGAAGCCAGAAAGTCATTCTTTGATGAAAGACATGGTTGTCACTGAACTGGATCGATACGCAGTAAGAGTGGATGGGTTGCGTTATCCTGCAATGTGTTATCCTAATCCTAATACCAATCAACACGAACAATATTTGATATTTTCTGGTCTTAAAACTTGGTTGCTTGCTCAGGAGTCCGAGTTTCAAATTTCGCAAATCCCAGTCATCATTCAAGACAAATGCAATTCTGAAAATACGCCAATGATCACAAGAGGGCAGGGTGATACAGGCCAAGCACCTTTGAATGTTGTTGATGAAGCAAAAATATTACAAAGTGTTTTGGATAGCGATCCAACTTTAAGTATTGCGGCACTGGCGCGTCAATTGGGTCGAAAGCGTAGTGATCTGTCCAATCAGTTACGACTTTTGAAATTACCAATCGAGATCCGTAATTGGATCAAGCAAGGCAAACTTGCTCCCGGGGCAGGGCGAGCATTGATTACGATGGATGATGAAACTCAGCAGATCACATTAGCCAAAGACGTGATGGAGAAGCAAATGTCGCTACGGGTGTTGGAAAAACGCATTCGGTCTTTGAAGCATCGAACTCCAACAATTAAACCAAAACGAGCAATTCAACCGCAATCATCGGATCCCAGTACACGTCGTCTTGAAAATATATTATCTGAAAAGTTAGGATCGACAGTGCGAGTTAGTGAGGGTAAGCTGGTTATTGATTACTACAGCGACCTTGAAGTATTACAAGGGCTTTTGGTGAAACTTCATTTGATCAAAGAGGCGGTATCAAAGAATTAAACTTCTGAAGTACGAAGTATAGTTTGGAGATGGTTAATTGAATTTCGTGCCCTGAAGCTTTAAAGATAGTTTTTCGTAAGTGCCACCTTTGTGTTAGATGTTCCACATCTCGAACCTTGATCGACAAAATTTCATTAGCTTGGTAAGCGGTGTTGATGCCAAGCGTGAACAAACAAGCGTCTCAATGATTATCGGTGAGAATTTTTTTAATCCGCTTGATCGGTTCAGCCTTAATGGACGAGCCTTTTTTGGGGTGGTTTTGAGTTTGTGTCATTTTGAGTGAATCTCTTCAAGTATTACCTCTAAAACTAATAAAACTTGATGAGTATAGAAGTGGGTAAAATCAAAAACCAGAAGAAAAGTGCTTTATTTTCTTTTTGTATCAATCAGTTATGGGACTTGTCAATTGTCAACTTTTACCCAATAGTTGACGAGATTCTAGGAATGGGCATTTACCTTACAATAAATGGGTGATATATTTTTTTCTTGACAAATGGGTGTAATTTGATCATATACTAGTAAAGTAGGATTTAATCCTACCGATATTATAGTTAGGTGAATTATAGAGGTATAAATAATGAAACAACCCGAAAAAGCAGAAAAAATTAGCATTACGCTACCGCCTGACATGCTCAATGATATTAAGAAAAAAGTGAGCTCTGGGGCTTATAGTTCCACAAGCGAAGTTATTCGCGAAGCAATGCGTGTCTGGCATAAACAGGAAGAAGAGCATCAAGCACGACTTTCTTTACTCCGTGAACGATTAGAACATTCAGCCAATAGCGGTCAACCTGTACCACTGGATCAGGCATTTGAACAAATTGGAAATTTACATCAACGCCGTATGAATGTGGGTAATAATGAAGATTTATGAAGTATATTTGATGCCTGACGCCATAGATGATCTTTCAGGAATTTACACATATATTGCTGATGAAAGCGAACTTCCAGAAGTAGCATGGAATTATGTTCAAAAACTACGTGAAAAATGTCGGGAGCTAAGTACTGCTCCAATAAGAGGGCAAAAACGCGATGATTTACGTAAAAATCTCAGAATTGCCCCAATAGATAAAAATGCTATAGCTGCTTTTGAAGTTAGTGAGAAAAAAGCAACCGTAACTATTTTCAATATTTTTTATGGTGGTCGAGACTACGACACCATTATGAACTTTGAATAATAAATTTAATCATGTCACAAAAAAACATCGAAAATGCTATTACTGAAATGTCTGAAGAACTTAAAACCATAGATAATAACCTCATAATGAATATGGCTGGTGTTGCCCAAGCAATTGATCAACTTAGAAAGGCCTTGAACAAAGTAGAGAAATGCTTAGACCAAAGGCAATTTGAAGAAGCATCCAGCCTAGGTTATAGCGATGTATCATCAGAGTTTATTTTCTTACAACGAACACTCGGGGGGCTGCAACATTCTTATGGTCAAAAACAGTCACTTGTTTCTGAAATAGCTCTTAAGTCTGGTGTTGGTGTGTATGAAGAAGTTGAACCATTTGTTGATGCAGTTCTGGATTCTTCTAAAATACTTACAAAAGAAGAAAAAATGAAAAACAGAAAAATTGCTCGTGAGCGTTTAAAGAATTTCAAATTCTAGAAAATATCACTACTAGTGTTTAATAAAAACTCATCAAGTTTAGGTAAGTGCCGCCTTACTCGATAAAGAATTTGGACGTCCATGTCCAAATTCCACTCCGTCGGCGGCAGCCTTATGTGCCACGGACGTCCCCGTCACTCACGGTGTTCGCTCTCAGGTGACTGACGG
>Ga0316207_10002458_pt1 | contig 18990 bp, 14 predicted proteins | sample 6weekpyrite_MG_FD_204943 | JGI IMG/M metagenome (GOLD analysis project Ga0316207, IMG submission 204943) | Microbial mat bacterial communities from mineral coupon in-situ incubated in ocean water Damariscotta River, Maine, United States -... | ecosystem: Environmental > Aquatic > Marine >...
TCTTTGCTGGAAAATTACGTTCCGGAAGAACCCTTTACTACATTGGAATTCATACGTTTAAGACAGGCTAGAAGATTGGTCCAATTGGACGATTTGGCAGGAGCACTTTATCAAATTCAACGCCTGACCCGTGGTGACACACGTGCCAGCATAAGAACAGAATCCGCCTTTGCTGAGCTTTGGGAAAATTCCAGTTTTGACATCCTTACAAATGTTCAAAGCGGAGTGGAAGCACAACTCGCTTTGGCTCAACGTCAAACAGAAGAGAACCCTGAATATCTGGAACCTATCAGCAATCACATACGAGCTCTTTTGACTCTGGATCGAGCCGAAGAAGCTGAAGCGATAGGCAGGGCCACATATCTCAGATTGACCAATGGGGAAGCTTTTCTTGACGCGGATGAAAACTCCAGTTGGTTGATGAATGAATATGCCTATAGCCTTTACGCTCTGGACCGTTTGGAAGAAGCAAATTCCGTCATGCGGAGAGCAGCGGGTTTTGTTGAAGGACAAAATCCAAATGTGAGCCAAACCATAAACTTAGCCAGTATGTTAACCTATCAGGAGCGCTATCAAGATGCTTTAGAGGTTCTCCAAGTAATGGATGAAAGACCTGCCTCTCCCTATGGTGATATGTGGGTCTGGGCGACGAGGGCTTGCTCTTTCCATATGTTGGGTAATCGTATGCAAAGTGAAGCCAATATCGCTTTGCTCTCAGAAAACTGGGAAGACAATCCATCGGCCTATCAAAAAGCCACAATATGCACAGAGCGGCACGATGATGCCGCAGAGCTAATGATTCAACGCTTACAAGACCCAACTCATGCACCGGGAGCGCTGGAAGCCATGCAAATTCGAAACCCCTTGATGGTGAGCTCAAGAATGCCAAACGTTCGCATTTGGAGTGAACGAGTCGACCAATTAGCCAATCATCCTGACGTTGCTGAGGCCTTACTATCGGTTGGTCGTATTGAGGAAGTTGACATCATTGATCATTACTGGGGAAACTTTTAACCCCGCAAGACCCAGACATGGTCAATCGGGCCGTTCCCCTCACCAAAACCGGGCGCGCGGGCAATCGCCTCATGCAAATAATCCCCGGCGCTCTGAACGGCATCAGCCAGACTGTAACCTTGAGCCAAAAGTGACGCGATGGCTGAGGCCAGCGTGCAACCTGTTCCATGGGTATGGCGTGTGTCGATACGCGGTCTCTCCATAATATTCATGCCGGAGGGGGAAATCAGCACATCACGCATGACATTACCCGGCAAATGGCCGCCCTTGATCAAGGCAGATTGAGCCCCCATCTCGATCAATTCTTCACCGGCTCCGATCTGAGTTTCAAGATCGGTGATTTTGCCGCCTGCCAAGGCTTCCGCTTCCGGTATATTGGGTGTCACCAGATAGGCCTTGGGCAACAAGACATCCCGGATCACTTCGACCGCATCATCATCGACCAATTTATCGCCTGAAGTCGCGATCATCACCGGATCGAGCACCAGGGGTGTTTGCGCTGCCTTGTCTCCCAGCAAATCTGCCACAGCCTTGATAAGTGAAACACTGGAGAGCATGCCCGTTTTGATGACGTCAGCGCCTATGTCATCAAGCACGGCATCCATTTGTGCCGTAACAAGCTCATTGGGCAAATTGTGTATTTGGCTCACACCGAGCGTAGTTTGCACGGTAACAGCCGTTATCGCCGTAGAGGCATGACCACCCATGGCGGAAACCGCTTTGATATCCGCCTGAATTCCGGCACCGCCGCCACTATCGGATCCGGCAATGATCAAAACCCGTCCGGCATGAACAGGGCCTGTTGATTGTTCTGTTGTCATTACTGATCCCGTATTGCACGCGCTTGCGAACGGGCTCTGACCGCTTCCGCATCACTCATAGAATTCATTGTCGCCTGATCGTATAGTGCTCTGGCAGCCGCCATGTCACCTTGGCTGGCACGGATATCAGCCAGAGCCATGGCAAAATCATAGTTCTCCGGTTCAAACGCCAACATCTGCTCATAAATCGATGCTGCTTCTACAATATCACCACTCTCCACCAGACAAGACGCATGATTTGCCAAAGCGGTATCATCCCAAGGATTGAGCTCAACAGCCGCGGCAGCATCTTCGCAAGAGCCGACAATTTCAGCCGCCTCTTCTATTGCGCGCTCACCGGCGGATGGCGGAATAAAGGACTCATCCTCATCAACAGAATTCGCGGCTCTGGCCAATATCAATTCTTCATCAATCCCGGTAGGTTCAGGCAAGATGTCTTGGGGAGCCATGACTGGCTCTTCAGCCGGGACTTCAGGAGCGCTGGAGACAAATGAGGCGTCTGGCAATTGCGACGTCGGCGCATCTCCCGTCAAACTGATCGTGACCAGAATTCCACCTTGGCGTAGCTCGGCCTGAACATTCGACCATTGTCGTGCCAGCACAATATTGAACTCAGCATCATTAGCCGCGGCCTCAACCTGCATCAATAAAACCAGGGACCGGTCCGGCGGCAATATTGTGTGTGGCTCAAGACTGACACCGGACACATGCAATGACAGCCCTGATGACGTTTCAGTCAGTTCAACCGAATGGGCCTGCTCATCAAAACCGATCCAGATCAATCCCTGCCCCTCTGAGACACGAAACCGTGTGTCCTGAAGATCGGCATGTACCGGAGATATAACGGCAGCGAGAAGGCAAAGAATCAGAAAAAAGCGCATACACAATCCGTGCGCCGTTTCCCGTTAAGACCGGGTAAAGCTTTTAGCCAATGCTCTGATCTGGCCCTGAACCACAGGCATCATAACCAAACGATCCGATCAAATTCCCCTGGGCATCGCGCACCGCTTCATAAACATAACAGCCTTCACCAAAGCCGGGGATCACATCGCGGACGAAAACAGGATCACCCTCACCATAAAGCGCATCGGCTGCATCTAATGGGCGCATGGCGTTGATCGCCTCATCATTGTCCCGGGTTATGCATTCCCAGCTCTGTCCTGTACCATCCACCAGACGAACACCGGTCAATCCATCAGAGACTGGATAGACAATGGAAACATGTTGGGCACGGCCACTGAATTCGGCCAGACAAAGATCAATGGCCGGCAAATATTCTGTCAGATAGTTTGACCAGCGATCCGTTTCGGCCACCTCCGTTCCACACCCCGTTGAAACCTGACCATCAATGCTGATGGCAGCAAAATAGGTGTAATTCTCATCTGATCCCGGATCACGGCAAGGCCCGGCCTGAAGTTCCACTTCAACACTGGCCCCATCTATTGATTCTCCATGAAAACGACGCACACCATTTTGCAAATAGGGCATAGTTATGGAGAGTTGGGCCGATATTTCTTCACCCCCTGATGGCGTAAAGGAAAAGTCCAAAACCGGTTCGCCGCGCGTATCTTCAAAATCAAGCTCCGCGGCCCATGTCCCTTCATTGTTCAGATTATAACCAAACCGGGAGGTGTCCGTCTGACTGGCGCTTGAAGGGGCATAATCGAAAGCAGATGTCGCCATGTCTGGTGCGCTTGATGTCGAACAGGCCGCAAGGCTGACACCTGAAATAGCGATGACCCAAAAATTCCTCATTGTCTTTCCCCCGAAACGCCTAACTTGAAACAGATTAGCACAGGAAAGCAAAATGGCCGCATGACATGTGGTTCAGCGACATATTTTCTAATCTGTTCACATGTCTTGATGCCCTTTCAAACAGTTTATTCTCGCTCTTTTCACGCGTTATCAACAGCATGCCGACAGTTTGCCCACAGACAACATCCTGCCGAAAACGAGTGACGCCGATACGCTTCCCGCTAAGCTGAAGATATGGAAAAGTTTGGCCGTTTCAGTTTTTATGAGTTTTTTGCTGGCGGCGGCATGGCCCGGCTTGGACTCGGAACTGACTGGCAATGCCTGTTTGCCAATGATTTCGACAGCCAAAAAGCCAAATCCTATCGCGCCCATTTTGGCCCGGACGATTTTCTCGAAGCCGACATTGCCAATATCAGGCCTGAACAACTGAGCAAGCGGGCAGACTTGGCTTGGGCTTCCTTTCCCTGTCAGGATTTATCCCTGGCAGGAAAAAGAGGCGGGCTGAAAAGCAAGCGTTCAGGCACATTCCACGAATTTTGGCGATTGATGAAAGACCTTATCTGCTCGAAACGGCAACCGAGCCTGATCGTGATTGAAAATGTGCCCGGTCTGATCACCTCTCACAAAGGCACTGATTTTCAAGCCTTGCTGAAACAATTGGGTGATGACGGCTATAATTTCGGTGCGGTGGAAATAGATGCGGCACGCTTCCTGCCGCAATCCCGGCCGCGCATTTTTATCATTGCCGTTCAGGAGGATCAAAAAATTCCGGCTGATCTGATCCGTGATAGCGGACCCTTGGCCATCCCCTCCCCTTTTCATCCGCCTGCCCTTCGCAAAGCGATAGAGCATTTACCCGATGAACTGGCCGCACGTTGGATTTGGTTTCGAATGCCACGTCCGCCCGTGCGAACCGCCAACCTTGAGGACATTATTGAAGATCCACCCATCGGCGTGGAATGGCATCGCCCGCACCAAACCCGTGATATGCTGGACTTGATGAATGATCTGCATCGGGCACGCGTCGAAGACGCTGCAGCCTCCGACACGGCCCGAGTCGGAGCCGTATTTCGCCGCACAAGAACTGAAAAGGGCGTGCGCCATCAAAGGGCTGAGATCCGTTTTGACGGGCTGGCCGGATGCCTGCGCACCCCGGCAGGCGGTTCATCAAAACAGTTTTTGATGTTCGTCAAAGGCAATGACATTTTATCCCGGCCCATGTCACCGCGTGAAACGGCCCGCCTGATGGGGTTGCCGGAAGATTATAAACTCCCGCTCTCCACCACAGCGGCCTTGCAGCTTACCGGCGATGGCGTGGCCGTTCCCGCCGTACGCTGGTTGGCGGAGCATGTCTTGGAGCCAATGTTGAAAGAAAACAGTTAGATCCGTTCCCCAAAATGCGCACCCAGAAAATCCGCCAGCAATCGCACCCGATGTGTCATATAGCGATTGGAGGGGAAGACGGCCCATAAATGACGGTGTTCCGGCTCCCAACCATCCAGCAGAGGGATCACTCTTCCTTCTTCCAGAGCCCCCTTGGCGGCATACATCGGGGTGCAGGCAATACCGACCCCGGACGCCACCGCTTCTACTGAAGCGCTGGCCCCGTTCAACACCAGACGACCTTTAACTCTCACCTCCGCCGTTTCGTCCTCACGTGAAAAGCGTAGGAGTTGCGGTGCCGGTTTGTTGCGGTCAATGATAACATCATGTTTGGACAGGTCAGTTGGGTGCTCAGGCATGCCGGAAGCTGCAATATAAGCAGGCGAGGCAATAACAGCCATACAGGCCGGGGCCAGTTTTTTGGCAACCAGGGCACTGTCCGGCAAATTCCCGATACGTACAGCCAGATCAAAACCTTCATTGACCAGATCAACCATCCTGTCGCCCAAAGACAACCTGACTTCTACAGCAGGCCACTGGGCCATGAAACCTGCGATAGGTTCCATTAATTGATGTGCGCCAAAATCCACGGGCGCACTGATCCGGATCAGACCAGCTGGTGCCAAGCGAGCTTCTGCCACCCCCTCTTCAAAAGTGTCATACTCAGCTAGCCAAGGCATGATCCGGTCCAGAAGAGCTCTTCCCGCATCCGTCAAACGGACAGACCGAGTCGTCCGCTCCAGCAAACGGGCCTGAAGCCGTGTTTCCAGGGCGGTGATTTGCTTGGAGGCGGCCCCTGCCGTCATACCCTCGCGTTCTGCTGCCTTGGTAAAGCTGCCCAATTCCGCGACGGAAGAAAAAAGTCGTATTGCGTCGATGCGATCCATTTGTGCCATATTGGAAATAATGAAAACCGATTTAAGGGTATTATATCAATAATGGATCGATGTCATCTATCCCGTCAACACCGGCATGGCCGGAAAACAATCTTTGACAGGAGAGACATCATGGAACGCACACAATACACCGACACAGGAATTTTAATCCTCAGGGCAAGCTTGGGGGTTATGTTCATCGCACATGGATTACTGAAAGTGCTTGTTTTTACCCCCGCAGGAACAGTCGGCTTTTTTGAGAGCATCGGCTATCCGGGGTTTCTCGCCTATCTGGTTATGATCGCTGAGATAAGCGGCGGAGCCCTGTTGTTGGCTGGTGTTTATACACGGCTGATTTCACTGGCACTTTTGCCAGTTCTGTTAGGTGCAGCACTGGTTCATTTACCCAATGGCTGGGTATTCAGCGCAGAAGGTGGTGGTTGGGAATACCCGGTTTTCCTGTCTGTGGTGACACTCGTTCAGGCCTTATTGGGCTCAGGGCGCTACGCACTCAAAGTCCCTAAACCCGGCTTTATCCCTGCGGCTTTGGCTGGATAAGAACCGGCTGGGCCTTGCAGGCTCAGCCGGGTTTGTGAGCGATACTTTCAAGCACCATGGGCGTCATCAACAAGGTATTCGGATCTGCCTTGCGGGCCGTGACAAATTCACCGAATTCATTAGCCTGCTCGCGGGTCAAAAAGCCCAGTTCAACCATCCGGTCCGGGGCCTGCTCCAGCCAGGTAACCGGCCAGTTCCACATCACATCACCGGGACGGGCCGCATGCATGATCGGTAACATGGCTTCAATCGACCAGCCAAGTTTGGCAAAGGCCGCCGGAAAACGCGTGGCCACATTCGGATCGCCATCATATTGACGCCAACTGGCCTCAACCGCATCGCGAAAAGCCTCAAAGATCGGCTCACACGGATTGATATTGAAACTGCTGTAATCGACATATTCCTGGGAAACGAAAATGCCGCCCGGCTTCAACGCCTTGTCGATGCCTTTCAGCGCTCCGTCAACATCAGGCACAAAGCACAGACACCAGCGTGACCAGATCGCATCGCAAACATTGTCAGGCCATTCAAACTTGGCCAGATCACTTTCAATCGTCTCGATATTTTCAAGGCCGCGATGCTTGGCCCCGGACCTGAGCGCCTCCAGGAAAACAGGCGATTGCTCCACCGCAATCACCTTGCCCTCAGGGCCGACCAATTGCGCCAGATCAAAACTGGCATATCCGGGTCCACAACCCACATCAAGCACGGTCATGCCCGGCTTGATACCCGCCCGACGCCAGGCGGCCAAAGCCGCTTCGCGCCAGAGAGAATGCTGATGCCCCAAACGGCGAATTTCAACATCATTGGTGCCGATGATATAATCATCATCATCCAGGGTCGCTGCAGTCATGATTTTTTTCCGAAAGGCTAGCACGGCTTGTAGAAAGAATGGGCAGGCCGACCCGGAATTCCGGATCGGCCTGATTCACTCAGTCATGCAATGAAACGCGTTTAGGCGGGCTCGGCAAGTTTTGAAGTTTGACTGCCAAACCGTCCGTAAAACGTCTCTGTCTTCTCTGCCATCTCACGCAGCAAAGCGGGCACTTCAAACTGGTCGCCATATTGGGCGGCAAGCTCATCAGCACGCGCAACAAATGCGCTTGCCCCAATGGTGTCGATATAGCTCAAGGCACCGCCGGTATAAGGCGCAAAGCCCCAACCGAGAATGGAGCCGACATCGGCTTCACGCGGGTCTTCAACAATACCTTCTTCCATGCATCGCGCGGCCTCAATCGCCTGACAATACAGGATGCGATCCTTGATCTCGGCCGGGCTGGGCTGATCAGGCAGAATTTTGCCGCCCGGTGCGAATTGGCCAAGCTCTGGCCACAGACGTTTGGGCTGACCTTTCTCGGCAGGATAATCATAAAAGCCCTTGCCGTTTTTACGGCCACAACGATCATATTCTTCCACCATTTTGAACAGGATCGGCTCGGTTGGAGATGGCTTGTAGGCATCGCCCAGATCCGCCTTGGTCTGCTTGATCAGCTTCACACCCAGATCAAGCGCCACCTCATCCTGTAAGGACAACGGCCCGACCGGCATGCCGGCCATTTTGGTCGCATTTTCGATCAGGGCTGGCTTGATACCTTCAGAAAGCATGTTCATGCCTTCACCGATAAAGCGCATCACACAGCGATTGGCATAAAAGCCGCGCGTATCCGACACCACAATCGGGGTCTTTTTGATCTTGGTGACAAAATCAATCGCACGCGACAGGGCAAAATCGCCTGTTTTGTCGCCCATAATGATCTCGACCAGATTCATCTTCTCAACCGGTGAGAAGAAATGGATGCCGATAAACTGGTCTTCGCGTTTGGATGCCTTGGCCAGATCGGTGATCGGGATGGAGGAGGTGTTCGACCCAAAGACGCAGTTTTCCGGAATGACGTCTTCAGCCGCCTTGGTGATCTTTGCTTTCAGCTCGGAGTTTTCAAACACTGCTTCCACCACCAGATCAACATCCGACATGGCATTATAATCGGTGGTCGCCGTGATCAAACCAGCCAGTTTTTCAGCCTTTTCCGCCGAAAGCTTGCCGCGTTTAACACCTTTTTCAAAATGCTTGACCGCATGAGCCTTGCCCTTGTCAGCGCCTTCTTGCGACACATCAATCAACACCACTTCAATGCCCGCCTGAGCCGACACTGTGGCCACGCCCGCACCCATGAAACCGGCACCGATCACGGCAATCTTCTTGACGTCCGCCTTGGACTGGCTGGCCGGACGACGATCCCCTTTATCCAAAGCTTGCTTGGACAAGAAGATCGAGCGGATCATGTTCTTGCTTTCAGGCCGCATCATCAATTTGGTGAAATAGCGGCTTTCAATGCGAATGGCCGCATCCATATTGACCTGTGAGCCTTCATAGACACAAGACAGGATATAACGCTGGGCCGGATAATTACCGTATGTCGTCTTGCGCAACATCGGGCTGGCCGCACCAAACACCTGGGCTCCGGCTGGATGGTAAGGACCACCACCGGGGAATTTGAACTTGTCAGCATCCCAGGGCTGTTTTGAGCCCAATGTGTCTTCCTTGACCAATTCCTTGGCCTTGGAAATCAACTCGGCGGATGGAACAACCGCATGGACCAAGCCAAAGCCTTGCGCCGTGGCCGCATCCCATTGCTTGCCCTGCAACAGAACCGGGGCAGCATTCATCACACCAACAAAACGTGGCAGACGCTGGGTGCCACCACCGCCCGGCAAAACACCGACCATGGCTTCCGGCAGGCCCAGCTTGGCCTTGGGATTATCCGACGGCATCACCCGATAATGACAAGCCAGAGCGATCTCGAAACCACCGCCCAATGCCAAGCCATTGATGGCAGCCGCTATCGGCTTGCCGCAAGTTTCCAGTGCCCGGAAAGTCTGGTTGAGCTTGAAGCACTCGGTAAACAAGGCCGCCTTGGCTTCATCTTCCGGCAACTTGGCCAGCTCGGTCATTGACCCGCCCAGTTCGGACAAGTCCGCCCCGGCGCAAAACGCATCCTTGCCAGAGGCAATCACCGCGCCCTTGATGGCATCATCGGAGGCGATTTTTTCTGCCATTTCAGCAAATTCACGGATCACCTCGCCCGACAGCACATTCATCGACTTGTTTGGGCTGTCGAAGGTGAAAGTGGCGATCCCGTCGCCGTCTAGATCGTATTTGAAATTATTCATTTTATTGTCTCCTTCCCGTCCTTCGAGGGCTGCTACGCAGCCACCTCAGGATGAGGGAATAAGTGATGTTTTGTTTTCCTCATCCTGAGGTGCGAGAGCTCGCTCGAGCCTCGAAGGACAGGAAAACATCATTAAACCCGCTCGATAATAGTGGCTGTGCCCATGCCGCCGCCAACGCAAAGCGTGGTCAGAGCAGTTTCCTTGTCCGAGCGTTCCAGCTCATCCAGCACAGTGCCCAAAATCATCGCGCCCGTGGCCCCCAGCGGGTGGCCCATGGCAATCGCGCCGCCATTGACGTTCATGATATCGTGCGGAATGTCATAAGCTTGCATCAGGCGCAAAACGACAGCGGCAAAGGCCTCATTGAGCTCCCACAAATCGATATCACCGACATCCATGCCCGCTTTTTTCAAAGCCTTGGCCGTCACTGGAACCGGGCCGGTGAGCATGATGGTCGGTTCAGAACCGATAGAGGCGGTCGAGCGAATGCGCGCCCGTGGCTTCAGCCCTGCCTTTTCTCCGGCCTCTTTCGAGCCGATCAAAACCGCAGCGGCTCCATCAACGATACCAGAGGAATTACCGCCCGTATGGACCCAGTTGAGATATTCCACTTCGGGATGTTTCTGGATAGCGACATTTTCAAAGCCGACAAAGTCCGACAAATCCTTGAACGCTGACTTCAGACCGCCCAGCGATTGCATGTCGGTGCCGGGACGCATGTGCTCGTCTGCATTGAGGATTTCCAGACCGAGTTGATCTTTGACCGGAACGATGGTGTTGGAAAACCGGCCCTCTTCCCAGGCGCGCGCGGCGCGTTTCTGGCTTTCAACCGCATAGGCATCCACATCATCGCGGGAAAAACCGTATTTGGTGGCGATCAGATCGGCTGAAACGCCCTGCGGGATCATGTAATGATCAAAGCCCATGGTCGGGTCTGACATCATCGCCCCGCCATCAGATCCCATCGGCACGCGGGACATCGATTCCACGCCGGCACCGATAGCAAAATCAGCTTCGCCGCTTTTCACTTTCGCCGCGGCAATATTCACCGCTTCCAGGCCCGAGGCACAAAAACGGTTGATCTGTGAGCCCGCCGTGGTTTCAGCGTAATTGGCATTGATCACCGCCGAACGCCCCAGAACCGCGCCCTGCTCGCCCACAGGCGAAACACAGCCCATGATCACATCATCAACCAGCGATGTGTCCAGATTATTGCGATCACGGATCGCTTCCAGCTGCTGCGTGGCCAATTGCAAGGCCGTGATCTCATTGAGAGATCCACCCTTTTTCTTGCCGCGCGGTGTTCGCACCGCATCATATATATAGGCTTCAGTCATTGTCCGTCCTTTCGGTAGGGAGGCTAGTCTTGTTCGAGGAATTTCGTCCTCCTCCATTTATGGGGGGGGTGGGCGGCGCATGCCGTCCGGAGGGGGCGAAGCGAAGCGATGAGGAAAACATTTCCCCCTCCACCCCTTCGGGGTCCCCCTCCCCCGCAGGCGTGGGAGGAAAAGATATGTCCGTTAAAGAAATCACTGTTTTTCGCGGGTTTCGACCATGTGATAGGCCATCGAGCTTTCACCGCGCTCATTGAGGGCGTCAGCGATCCGCATACGTTCTTCAATCGGCATGTTCTGGGAAAGCTTGGCTGTGCCTTCGATCCTTGTGATCGCCAGTTCAAACGGCATCACAGCCGCTTCCAGCATGGCGCGCTTTTTCGCTTCCAGATTGGTGATCCGCCAGGTCGATTCAAAATCAGCCACCTGGGCCGATAGCGACAATCCCGCATCCTCACCCTTCAAAGCCGCCAGAATGCCATGGGCGTGCACGGTGACATAATTCCAGGTCGGCACGTTGTTATCCGGATCAGAATACCAGGTCGGCGAGACATAGGCATGCGGTCCGGAAAAGATCGCCATCGCTTCCTTGCCCGCCTCAATAGCGGCACAGATCGGATTGGCCCGCGCCACATGGCCAAACAATATCTGGCGCTCATCATTGAGCTTTAGCGGCACATGCGTGGCCGCCAGATCGGGCTCGCCCGGCACCAGAAGCAAGGCGAAATCATAAGCGCGCATCACGCCATTGATCTCGTCCTTATCGTCCATTTTAAAAGCGGGCGGTGTGTACATCAGTGGCTCCCTAAAGCTCCCGGGCGATCAGCAGTTTCATGATCTCGTTTGTGCCGCCATAAATGCGCTGAACACGGCTGTCGCGCCACATCCGGGCAATGGGATATTCATTCATGAAGCCATAGCCGCCATGCAGCTGAAGGCATTCATCAATAACCTCGTTTTGCGCGTCCGAGACCCAGTATTTCGACATCGAGGCCGTCGACACATCCAGCGTGCCTTCAAGCAGGCGCTCCGAGCAATGCTGGACAAACACTTCAGCCAGAGTTGCCTTGGTTTTGCACTCGGCCAGTTTGAACTGGGTGTTCTGGAACTTCATGATCGGACGGCCAAAGGCTTCGCGCTCTTTGACATAATCAATGGTTTCTCGCAGGGCCCGCTTCATCGTGCCCAAGCCTTGCACCGCGATTTGCAAGCGCTCCTGCGGCAATTGCTGCATCAGCTGGATAAAGCCCTGGCCCTCATCCTGACCGAGCATGGCATCGGCAGGCACAAACACATCATCAAAGAATAGCTCGCACGTGTCCTGACCTTTCAGTCCGACCTTGTCCAAGAGCGGCCCACGACGAAAGCCTTCCACATCATCGGTTTCAACGACAAACAGGGACGTGCCCTTATAACCCTCACCGGGATCGGTCTTGGCCACCACAATCACCAGATTGGCCGTACCGCCATTGGTGATGAAGGTTTTCGCCCCATTGATCCGGTAACCATTGCCATCCTTGACGGCGGTGGTCTTGATGCCTTGAAGGTCAGACCCGGCACCCGGCTCGGTCATGGCGATCGCGCCAACCATTTCACCGGAGACCATTTGCGGCAAAAGGCGATGCTTTTGCTCTTCTGAGCCGTAATGCCAGATGTATGGCGCTACGATGGAATTGTGCAGGGACGCGCCCCAGCCATCGACACCCAGCGAAGATGCCGCCATGTGGAAGACATAATCATGGCGCCAGTCACCACCGGCTCCGCCATATTCTTCAGGGCAGGACGGCACTAAAATGCCCGCCTCGCCCGCCTTGTACCAGACCTCACGGTCGACCTGACCGGATTTTTCCCATTTCTCGGAATTGGGTTTGCACTCTTTTTCGATGAAACCTTCAATGGCATCAGCAAAAATATTGACGTCTTCACGGTCGAGCCATGCTGGCTTGGGTACATTGAGCGGGTCTTGAAACATCACCATCCCCTGTGGGTTAGACTTAAATTTATGATCAAAGAGCTTCAGCAGGCATGGCCATCATCGAGTCAGCCCCGGCCTCAACTTTGGCCAGATGCATATCGGCCTCTGGCAGCCAGCGATCGAGGAAGTATTGCCCGGTCTGCAGTTTCGCCTGATAGATCGGATCGCTATCGCCTGCGGCAATTTTCGTCGCCGACGCCTTGGCCATCAGTGCCCACATATACGTCATGCAAGTCAGGCCAAACAGATTGAGATAATCGTGTGACGCCGCGCCAGCATGGTCAAAATTGTTAAGCGCATTATTCATCAGCCAGTCCGTGCCCTGTTGCAGCTTGGCGCGCATGTCAGCGACTGCATCAATATAGGGCTGGGTGGTTTCATCACCGGCTTCAGCGGTGAAAGCGTCAAGCTCGGCAAAGAAGCTGGTGATCGGGCGCATGCCCTTCATCGCCAACTTGCGGCCAACCAGATCAAGCGCCTGAACGCCATTCGTGCCTTCATAGATCAGGGTGATGCGAGCATCGCGCAGAAGCTGGGAGGCCCCCCATTCTTCTGTAAAGCCCGACCCGCCATGAATTTGAAGGCCTTGCGAGACCATGTCATAGCCCTTGCCGGTCATGTAGGATTTGACGATAGGCGTCAGCAAAGCCATGTAATCGGCAGATTTTTCACGCTGCTCTGGGTCTTCCGCCTTTTCCTCCAGATCACCGTGCAAGGCGGTCCAAAGGGCAAAGCAACGTGCACCTTCCACAAAGGCTTTTTGATCCATCAACATGCGACGCACATCGGGATGAACAATGATCGGATCGGCGGGGCCCTCTTCATTCTTTGGCCCTGTCAGGGAACGACCCTGAAGACGATCTTTGGCAAAGGCGAGTGATTGTTGGTAGGCGGCTTCAGCCAGGGCATAGCCTTGAAGACCAACGCCAAGGCGGGCTTCATTCATCATGACGAACATGATTTTCAGCCCCTTGTTTTCCTCGCCAACGAGCCAGCCCGTGGCTTCATCATAATCCATCACGCACGTGGCATTGCCGTGAATGCCCATTTTCTCTTCCAGCCCACCACATTTCAGCGTGTTGCGGGTGCCGGGATTGCCATCACTGTCAGGCAGAAATTTAGGCACGACAAACAGGGAAATGCCCTTCACCCCTTCCGGTGCACCTTCAATGCGGGCCAATACCAGATGGACGATATTGTCGGCCATGTCGTGTTCGCCGGAGGAAATCCAGATTTTCTGGCCGGTGATCTTGTATGACCCGTCCGACTGGGGAGCCGCCTTGGTGCGCAACATGCCCAGATCCGTGCCGCAATGTGGCTCGGTGAGGTTCATCGTGCCGCCCCACTCGCAGGAAATCATTTTGGGAAGATAGAGATTTTTCTGCTCGTCAGAGCCTCCCACATAAAGTGCAGCAGCCGCCCCCAGCGTCAGACCGGGATACATGCCAAAGGCCATATTGGCCGACGACACCATTTCGTTAAAGGCAAGATTGAGAACATGCGGCAGACCCTGCCCGCCATATTCCGGGTCAGACGACAACGCCGTCCAGCCCGCTTCTGCCATTTGCCTGAAGGCATCTTTGAAGCCATCGGCCGTTTTCACATTGCCGTCCTCATCACGGACGCAGCCTTGCACATCACCGATCTTGGACAGGGGGGCTAATACGCCTTCACAGAATTTGGCTCCCTCTTCTAAAATGGCGTCAACGGTTTCCGTATCCGCATCAGCAAAACCGGGAAGCTCGCCATACTGGGAGATGTTCAGAACATCGTGAAGGACAAAACGTTGATCACGGACCGGGGCACGATAGGCGCTCATATTCATAGTCTCCGAAAGGGTAAGTTTATCTGGATGTACTCAACGGGATGCATACAAAAGACGTCAGTTATTCGTTGGCAGGCAAGCCCGTCCAGGGCTCCAATCGCGCAGCAGCAAGCGCTTCAAACGCGCGCGCACGATGTCGTATTTCATCAGAAGGTTCGCGTTCATTGAGGCGCTCACGCATCCAGTCGAGACCGGCTTGCATTTCCTCAATGGCCCGCTCCACATCTTCACGCTGGTTCTTGAGGACCTCGATACGGGCCTCAAAACGCTCAATGGCCGGTTCAAGGCGCGCACGCCCGCCGCGATCAATCGCTTCCAGTTCCAGAATTTCCTTGATGTCATCAAGCGCGAAACCCACGCGCTTGCCACGCAGGATCAATTCAATGCGAGCGCGGTCCGTGGCCGAATAGACCCGGGCGGCTCCGCGCCGTGTTGGATGGATCATGCCCTTTTGCTCGTAAAAGCGCAGCGTTCGGGGCGTAACTTCAAATTCCTGCGACAGATCGCGGATGGAAAATTCAGAATCGGCTGAGACAGACTTGATCATGACGTTAATCATATTCACAAATTGACGCGAACGTCAACGTCATTATTGAATAGCCTCCCTTCAATCTTGTTCCAACAGCTCCCGCCCTTCCCTCGCCACAAATCACAGGGCAAACTCGCTACATGTCTTATTTGTCCCGTCTTGCGTTCACACAGCTGACATTGGCTTTTATTGCCATTGCCTTGCTGCCCACCCAGTCCATCGCCCTTCAGGAGGCCACGCCTGCTGGCGATCCCTTTTCAATCCTCGCCCCCGTCATCGAAGAGGAAAGTGAAGCCCCCGCCTTGACGGGACCGGCTGCGGGTCATTTGTCCCAATTGGAATATCTGGAAAGGCGCGCAGATCGTAATAATCGCGTCCTCAGAACCCGGTGGAGCGTGCAGCGCTCGGATCTGGACGGCAGCGCTGCAATTTCCGAGGAACGCGTTGTCATTTTGGGTGATGGCTATGCGTTTGAACCCAGCTCAGACACACTCTCCATTCACGACTTCGCCCTTGATCGCATCCTCAACACGGTCAATTCAATTGACGGGCAGGTCATGCGAAACACGCCTATCGCCGCACATGTGCACCGCCAAATGGATGTCTTTACAGGCTTCACCCAAGGCGGGGAACTTGAAGAAATTCCCGGACCAAACGGTACGCGCTTTGAGCGGTTCTGGATTGAGGCCGCCCTGGGTGTTCGCCTCAGTCCGGTCAGCATGACAATCCACGAGACAGAAACCGGCGAAACCCAAATTCGCCGCTCACCGGAAGGCAGCTCCATATTCACATTTACCTCGGACAGCACTGGCACGACCGAACAGACTGACTTGTTTCTGCGATGGATGCGCCACAACTTGCCCATCCATCCTGACGCGCTCAACGCCTATGCTGTTAGCCAAGGCGTGCCCGCCTCATTTTCTTTCCTCGTCTTCAGCCCAAACAGTCCGAGCGGACGCATCGAAACATGGACAAGGCTGAACGCAAATTCAGGCAATTCTGCCTTCCCATGGCCTGAAGATGTGACGCCAGCAACCGCCTCATCCTACAATTTGGAAAATGCAAACTACACAGCGCTTTTATCCGCCGGGCTGAGCGCATCATCCAACCCTGATAACACACCTGGCGAAAGCGACTTTCTGGACCAAGCCGAAGCGGCTCAGCGTCGTGCTGATCGCGCTGGAGCTTATCTGACGCTTTATCAGGCTTCTCATCATTTTGGGCCCTGCGCGTCCCGAACAGAATCGGATATTTGCCAAAGACTGGGACAAGCCACCTCGGCAGGACTTGGCGATCCGCAATTTGAAAGCATCATGAATACGCTTTCGGCCATGAGCACTGACCGGCAAGCCGCCATGGACGGCTTGCAAATCCACCTTCACAGACCCGATTTTGCTGGCGGAGCCGCCAACCTCTTGTCTGCCCAAGCACTCGCCGTATTGAGATCCGCCGGTTCGCAGACGCATTCAAGCCTGACCCCAGCTCTTCTGTTTGCCAAATCTGCCCAAGCAGACAGCTATGCGCCTCTAACCTACTGGCATGCTGGCCGTTACGCTGCGAGCCAAGGCCATATTAAAACGGCCTGGCTTCTTTTTGACATCGCCCTCAGCCTGTCTGTGTCTGTTGTGACCGCACCCGTTAGCGAAGCCGAAGCCATGACATCGCAATTGCGATCCATTGCCCCTCGATATTTCGGACCCGCAACCGACACTTCCGACTGATTTCGCCTCCACCCGGTCGCACTTATCAACAGTTTTCAAGAATCATTAACCGAGTCAGCAGCCAGTCAGGGCTAACAAATCCCGCACAAACGCGGGGTGTTTGTGAGATTCGGTGTGGAAACACTACATGTTGGGTCTCTTCGCTTGGTTTACACCATATTAACCGCCCGATACGTTCAGCCGGTTACAGAAAGAGAGTGATTCGAATGTCGTCTGGAGGCCCTTGGAGCGTCAAAGGTATTGACCCCCGTGCAAGGGCACGCGCCAAAACAGCCGCTCGGCGCGAAGGCGTGACACTGGGCGAATGGCTCAACCGGGTCTTGCTCGACGACAGCGCATCTTCCAACCCGCAATGGGATGACGCCTTGGCCGCTTTTCCCGGCTTTGGTGGCAGCGCCGCAACCAATGACGAAGAAGACCGTCTTCTTCGCTCGATGATCAACACGCTCGGAGAGCGCCTGGAATCGTCTGAAGCCCTCTCCAGCAAAGCTCTCGCCGGCCTGGATACGGCCTTCACACAAATGTCCGAAAAATTGGCAGAAAACGAGGCCCGGTCCAAAACCGGTCTCAATGACGCTCAAAAAATAGTAGATACCATCCGCAAGGACCACGACACATTATCCAGTCGTATCGAAACACTTGAAGATGCCCCGTCTGTTTCGAGCGCCGATTTTGGGCTCTCCGCTGAAACCACCAAAGCCATTGAAACGACAATGGCAAAACTGGCCAGCCGTCTTTATGACACCGAAAAAGATATCGCGGCCCGGCTCAATGAGGCGGATCATCGCTCAAGAGATATAGTCGACGACACCAGGAAAACCACCGGCGCTCTTGAAAACCGCATCGTGCGCATGGAAACCCGCGCCGATGATTTCGGTGAGCTGACCAAACGCCGGGATCAAAGAACGTCTGAAGCGATGACAGGCCTGCATCAGGTCACTGACAGCTTGCGCCAACGCGTCGAAAGCGTTGAAAGAAACACGCTTGACGCCTCCCGGGTTCTGGATGGAAGCCTCGGACGCTTGGATGATCGTTTGAGAACGATCGAGACGCGCAATTCCAGTGACAATGTCGAGCTGGAACGTCGCTTTGACCGCATGTCAGATGATGTCGCATCCATCATTGCAGACACCCGTTCCAATGTTACCAATGCGCTAAACGGCACAGCGTCAGACCATCGTGTCGATCAATTGGAAAATGCTATAACCCAAGCCCTGCACCGCATGGATGATGCTGATCGCAGACAAGGAGATAATCTGTCCCGGCTGGGCGATGAGATCACGCGTTTGGCCAACGCCATAGACAAGCGCCTCAGTGACAGTGAACAGCGCGCCAAGGAAGCCTCACGCGATACGCGCACTGAACAGGCTCTGGACAGACGATTGGATGCTGTTCGCCAGGAAAACAAGACATCCATGCGCCGTATGGGAGAAGAAGTCGCCCGACTTGGCCACTCGCTTGCGGACCGGATAGCGCGCTCCGAAGAAAAATCGACCAACATGGTCAACTCGGTTACCGAAAAAATGACGGAAGCCGTCGAGCGAATTGAACACGCGCACGGCACGCGTGAAAACGACCTTGATGACAGATTGAAACTATCAGAAGAACGAACAGCCGCCCAAATTGTGGACGCTATGGACACTGTCCATGAGCGCTTGTCTTCCGTACGCTCTGACACCGAAGAAGCCATGACACCGGTCCAGCGCGCCCTGTCGGCTCTCGCGGACAGATTGGAAGCCATCGAGACCCGCGACGACACAAAATCGGAAAAAACAGAGACCGCTGAAAAAAGCCCGGACGCAGCCAGTGCCAAGCCCAAGGAAATCATCGATTTCGACACGCCGCTCGCACCGCCGCCTCAGGCCGAAACACCCGTCAGCACATTTGAAGCAAACGAAGCAGATCCCTTCCTGGCCAAAGGCCCGGTGAACGCATCCCCAACGACGCCTCTTGCGGGTCCTGTTTTGCGCACACCCCCTCAAACTCAAACTCCGGCCCCCGCTGTCACACCGCAAAACACCTCGACAAC
>Ga0316207_10002459_pt1 | contig 18983 bp, 17 predicted proteins | sample 6weekpyrite_MG_FD_204943 | JGI IMG/M metagenome (GOLD analysis project Ga0316207, IMG submission 204943) | Microbial mat bacterial communities from mineral coupon in-situ incubated in ocean water Damariscotta River, Maine, United States -... | ecosystem: Environmental > Aquatic > Marine >...
CCGCCAGTCGTTTGTCGACATACATGGTATGCAATAAGGGTTGATCAAAACCAGTTTGGTATTTTTCCGCCACCAGCAGCACACGGTACTCTGGCTTGGCAAAAGTCTCCGGCAATTCTTTCTCTTTCAGCCCATCATTCATTTCAACTTCGGTATATGTTTTTTCCGGTACCTTGTCGTCCTCTACGGTGCCCGAAAATGCCACCAGGCTCTTGATGGAATAACCCTTCTCATTGATGTAGCGATCAAATTCTTGCTTGTAGCGGACGGCTTCAAGTCGTGATCCGGTGACCAGCATCGCCTTGGCATGGCCGCCAATTTTGTGACGGGTATGATGTTGAAAATGTTCGACCATAACTTCTGTTTTCTGGCCGATATTGTGCGGGTGTAGCCGCATAAACCGAGCCAACGCTCGCGCCGCTTTTTTGCGCTCGACGTTCGGATCGTCCTCGGCTTTTTTTATCAGCTTGTAATAAGTTTTGTATGTCACATAGTTTTTCAGGACGTCTTCGATAAAACCTTCCTCAATAGCCTGACGCATGGTGTAACGGTGAAAAGGTTCACCATCGCGACCAAAAATCGCCAACGTCTTGTGCTTGGGGGTGGCGGTGAAGGCGAAAAAGCTCATGTTTGGTTGGCGACCTCTTTTAGCCATGGCGCGAAACAGCCGCTCCAGTTCCACTTCCCCTTCTTCTTCGGCAAGCTCCTGCGCCTTCTTGCGCAATTCAGCACCACCCAGGACGCCTTTGAGTTCAGTCGCAGTCTCGCCTGATTGAGAGCTGTGAGCCTCGTCAATAATGACCCCGTACTTGCGAGTTGGCAGGTGGCTGCTGCCGCTGCCCCGTTCCTCGGCCATCTTCATCAACTGCCCAGAAACAAACGGAAATTTTTGCAAGGTGGTGATAATGATCGGTACGCCCGATTCCAATGCTTCGGCAAGCTGGCGTGAATCTTCATCAATCTTCTGCACCACGCCCTGTCTGTGATCAAACTGGTAGATGGTATTTTGCAATTGTCGGTCAAGCACCACCCGGTCGGTGATCACGACCACGCTGTCAAATATTCGTTCATCGTGCTCGTTATGCAAAGAAGAGAGCCGATGTGCTAGCCATCCGATAGTGTTGCTCTTGCCGCTGCCTGCAGAGTGCTCAATAAGATAGTTATGCCCAACACCCTCGGCGCTTACCGTCGATACCGTCTGTCGCAAGGCCTGCAACTGATGATAACGAGGGAAAATCATCGTTTCCTTGCGTACCTTCTTGCCTTCATCGGTGATCTTTTCTTCGATATTCAGATGAAGAAAACGGGCAAGGAGATCTAAAAAGCTATCGCGCGACAGGACTTCTTCCCAAAGATAGGCGGTTTTGTAGTTGCGGCCCTCTTTGTCCGGCTCGTTTCCAGCGCCGCCGTGGTTTCCCTGATTGAATGGCAAAAAATAGGAACTGGTTCCGGCAAGGCGCGTGGTCATGTGCGCCACTTCGGTATCAACGGCAAAATGTACCAGTGTGCGTTTGGTGAACTGAAAAATCGCTTCGCGCGGATCGCGGTCGTGACGGTATTGATGAATGGCATTGGCTGCCGTTTGACCCGAAAGAGGGTTTTTGAGTTCCAGCGTTACAATTGGGACCCCGTTGACAGATAATACGACATCCAACGATTTCCTATTTTTGGCGCTGTAATAGAGCTGACGGGTAATGCCTAACCTGTTCGCAAGATAGCGAGCCTCCAGCTCAGGGTTTAGACCGTGGGCGGGGCGGAAAAAAGCGATGCGCAGTGTCTTGCCAAAGCACTTGAAGCCGTGGCGTAGGGTGGTCAAGGTTCCGTGGGTGTTTAGCCATTTACACAAGGCTTGTAGTACCCGTTCTCCAGTTTCGTCGCCGTGTAATGCTTCCAACTTCTCCCATGTCTTCGCCTGTGTCTCACGGATAAAGGTTAACGCCTCGGCGGGAAAGATGGCCCGTTCAGGGTCAAATCCGTCAGAAGGAAGTTTTGTATAGCCATCAGCCAGCAAAACGGCCTCAATAGCAGTTTCAAAGGCGGCTTCACTGGTTTGTTTCATGCTGTGGCTCTCCCCAGTTTCTTATTTAAGTAGTAAACTACGACTTGGCTAAATGGCTCCATGTCTCCATGTTGCGACCCATCCCATTTGGCTAATTCCCGAGCAGGGTCTAATCGCTTCCCCGTCTGCAAGCGTTCCTGGAACGCCTGCAGCACGGCTTTGCGATTACTCACAAGGCGGCTCCAGTTCAGGTTTAACACATCGTCCAAAGCAGATTTGATGCCTTCGTCGTCGGAAGAGATCCTCCCATCACCAAGAAAGCGGATCTGCGGCTCAATAGGGTGTGCGGGGTCGGCAGGACAAAAACATAGGTCAGCGTTGCCTTTGCGGGTATCGCAGTGTTGTTCCTGTTTTGAGTTTCCGTGTCCGCCAAGACATGCACCCAACAAATTCCGGTAGTCCAATTGGCGTTCTGGGTTATTTGCCTGACACTGCCAATGCTCGATTTTCATCTTCTGGGGTTCTGGCTTTATCCGCGACTGGCAGTAGCAACACAGGCCCCGTTGCTCAGCAACCAGACTTTGCCGTAAAGCGTCTTTATCGGTGTAATTGTCATAGCTGGCGTGAGCTTGTTTGCGATGCTCAGTTAGCGAATTGGGCTCGCCGTTTTTCTGGATAGTTCGCATTACTCCGAGCCCTCTAGAAAGGTGATCAGAGAATTGGCGCGGGTTAGTTCAGGTTCGCTATCTCCCAATTGTTTTTCCAACGCTGTAATTTTTTTGCGTGCCTTCTTGAAATCTTCCTGATCGATCAACTCGAACAAGGCCCGTAACTCCGCTTCAATGGCTTTGTTACGCACCGGAGCACCCATCAGTTCTTGCAAGATGCGGTTGGCATCCATGCCATAGGCTTCGGCGGGAATGGTCGAAATCACCTTGCCGTTCTCAAACTCCAGGAAGCGTACGCAACGCGCCTCCACTTCACCCAGCACCAACGGTGAATGAGTAGTGACCACAAACTGGCAATTCTCGAATATTTTCTGCAAGCGGCCCAAAACATCCCGTTGCCATTTCGGGTGCAGATGCAATTCGATTTCGTCGATAAGGACCAGCGCCACACCTTCGTTAATGGGGTTATCGCTGTCAGGGTTTGCGATGGCCAGGCGACGGGTCAGGTCAAAGACAAGGGCCAGCAGACCGCGTTCGCCGTCTGAGAGTTGGTGCAGGTAAAAGGGCTGTCCGCGTTTGTCGACGACAAAGCCAAGACGCGGGCTTTCCTGAATGCGTAAATTGCTGAATTCCGGTACCAAATCGGTGACCACTGCGCGCAAAGCGTCGAGCACTTTGAGACGACGCGGTTCTTTGGTTGCCCCAAGTTTTTCTTGTGTACGGAACCAGTGCATGAACTCTCGCAATTCGACTTCGCGATCATGCAAAGCGCGGCCATAAGCGATGGAGGGGTCAAAGGGCTTAACCTCCGGCAGGGTGCGAGGTTGGCCCGGCAATTGCCGCTTGGGAGTGAAGTAAACGGCAAGCGGCGGGTTGGCTGCGTTTTTCAATTCGGCCAATGCGGTCCTCGTTTCCCCCATTCCCACTTCCAAATCGCCGGTTAGCGTGCGCGTGCGTAATGTCTCAACAAAGTCGGTGGCCTCCGTTGACGCCTCTGCCTGGCGCAGCAGCACAAAGCGATCACCTTTTTCGTCAGTGTTGCGCAGACGCTGTATTCCGGCATTAATAATCTGGCCATCGACTTCCAGCCGGGCCGATACTTCCAATGAGCTTTTCTCGCCGTGGATATCATCATTGGTGAAATAGTTGGGAGCAGAGCGTGAGGGCGTAAATTCCGGCATGGCCCGTGAAAGCACAACGGCCAGAACCTTCAGCAGGGTGGACTTTCCGACGCCATTTACCCCGGCAATCAGGGTGACATCGCGTTCAAAGTCAATGTCGATCTGTTCGAAACCACCGCAATGGACAAGGCTGAGACGCTCCAATTTCATGCAGCCATCTCCTCAACGGGGATCTGACCGGTCACGGCGGCGGTGATCAGGGCTGCGCGGCGTTCCTTAGCCAGTGCAATGGACTGCTGCAAGGCCATTGTTAGTTCCTTTGCCTTGTTTTGATTTTTGGCGACAAATTCAATTATTTCACGTTGCTCGTTCTCAGGAGGAACAGCTAAGCGCATTTCAAAGAAGTTCTCTGGATAGAGTCGTAGTCGAGACGACCAAACGCCTTTTGACCAGCGATTTACCTCGGCGACAAATGGCTTGGAGCGGCATAGTAGCTCGACAAACTCAGGCAAGAGTTGCCCGGTTGATGTGTAAACGTGATAGTCTGGACTCACGATACCTTCAAGTTGTGAGATGCCCATTGCGCCCATCCATCCCCACAATGTATTAATAACAAGATCGTCTGGATAACAAATCTTATAGCCAGCCTTATCGTCAGCCAGAAACATATTCACGTCCTTTTCAGACCGTGCCGTTACACCTGTAATATGAGAGACAGTGAGGAGCTCTTCTTCTCCAGTCTTTGAACGTTGATCTCGGACAGAAAATAATACCTTTGCGCGCTCTAAATCCCAATGCGCTGGGATGTCACCTAGCCAATCAAGGTTGGAGGGTTTAAGGGGGGCATCAGGGTTTATGCCTTTTGTGACGGCTTGGCTGATCAGTGTGGTCCGCTTTTCTTCTAGCAGGGCCAGCATGCGTTCCTTTTCCGCTACCAGCGCATCAATCCGTGCGGTTTCGCGGTCAAGATAGTCAGCAATGACGCGTTGAAAGGCGTAGCCGGGAATGGACAAGTATAAGTTTCCTAAATCCTCCGCTGAAACTGCATCGTAGGTTGATCCTGTTGCGACCTCATTAAGTTTCGCTCGATGGTAGTGCATCGTCCACCATCCGAATTGAGGATCAACATTGGTCCATGACACAGCACAAAGTCCGCGTCCTATTCCATAAACTTGATCAGCCCTATTTAATGCTCCGACAGGGGCGCGCACGGAAACCAGTAGATCTCCGGGAGCAGCTATTTTCGGGGGGGAGTTACAGGTATGTTTATATTGAGGTGAGGTAGCCCCAAACTCGGCGTTTCCTTGCAAAAAGGGAAGACCGTCATTTTCATCAAACCTCGTAACCTCTTCCGACGAAGGTGACTGTCCCATATTTAATGCCGAAACGTACTTGAGACGTTTGCGTTCAATGGAAATGGCAGTATTCACTCCGTCACCTCCTGCAGCAAAGTCATGATGCGCTGCTCTACCGCTTCCAGTTCATCGTCAATTTCCGCCAGCGGGCGTGGCGGCTGGTACTGGAAGAATTCGCGGTTGAAGTTAATCTCAAAGCCGACCTTGCCGATACCGCCGTCCTGCTCGTCCAGGCTGGTACGGTCGATCCAGGCGTCAGCTACATAGGGGCGCACTTCGCGCAGAACGTAGCTAACGATGTCTTCCTTGAGGGGAATGTTTTCGACATCCTTCAGCCCCGGGTCGGCTTCGTATTGGATGTGTTTGTTTTTACCCTCGGTATATAGGCCCAGAGTGGCGTAGAGTTCTTCCGCCGTTTGTTCCGGCAGGGTTTGGTTGGGAAACAGCGTCGAGCTGATTGGATTGTCGCCCGCTTTGCTGCGTTTGGCGACCACCGGCGTGGCTTCCGGATCGGCCTCGGTAAAGACGTCACGGAATAGCTTCTTCTGCGCCGTGCCCTTTGCGCCCTTGGTCCAGCCTTCCACGTCATCGGGCAACGTCTTGACGATCTTCTGGACTTCGACCCAGACGACGTTCCAGTCGTCATAGGGATCCCCGCCCAGCGCCTCTTCCACCGCAAGAACGGCGTCAAGGAGTTCGGGGCAGGTATCGAGATAACGTTCCTTGGCATCCTCGGTGATTTGGAAGCGCAGACGTAAGGGGCGTTGTATGGTTACACGGCGGTAGCCGAAGTCGGCGTTATCAAAAACCTTGCTGACTTTGGACTCGTCCAGTTCGCCATGTTCCTGGGTAATCTCGTTGATCGCGGTCTCGTCCAGATAACGTCGTTTGTTGCCCAGGCTGCGTTTCATGGCTGTGAAGCGCTCGCGGGCATCGATCAACTGAATTTTGCCTTTTCTGTGCTGTTCTTTGCGGTTGCTGAGTACCCAAATGAAGGTCCCGATACCGGTGTTGTAAAACATCTGTTCGGGCAGGGCGATGATGGCTTCCAGCCAGTCATGTTCGATGATCCAGCGGCGGATTTCGCTCTCACCGCTGCCCGCGCCGCCGGTGAAGAGGGGGGAGCCGTTAAAGACGATAGCAATGCGCGAACCGGGTTTGTCTCGGTTGCCGCTCTTCCAAGGTTGATACTTGGCGATCATATGAACCAGGAACAAAAGTGCACCGTCGTTGATTCGTGGCAATTTGCCGTTGTAGCCGCGAAAATTGGGCAAGCGTTCGATTTCCTTCTTTTCGCCTTTCCAGTCCACGCCAAAGGGTGGATTGGCTAAAAGGTAATCGAAGTGCATATCTGGAAACTGGTCGTTGGTAAGGGTGTTGCCGTATTCAATGCGGCTGTCCCTGTGTCCCTTGATAAGCAAGTCGGAGGCAGCAACAGCATAAGAACGGGGATTGTAGTCCTGGCCAAATACCTTGACCGTGGCATGTTCATTATGGGCGCGGATCCAGTTCTGGCTTTCCGCTAGCATGCCGCCGGTGCCGCAAGCCGGATCACAGATGGTGACGATGACACCTTCTTGTGTGAGCACCTTGGTATCGGGTTCGAGTAGCAGGTTGACCATGAGGCGGATGACTTCGCGCGGGGTGAAGTGGTCACCAGCTGTCTCGTTCGCGGCTTCGTTGAAACGCCGGATCAGATCCTCGAACACCAGCCCCATGGTGATGTTGTCCACATGCCGGGGGTGCAGGTCGATTTCTGTGAACTGGGAGACGACCTGATAAAGGCGGTTTGCTTCCTCCAGCTTTTCGATTTCTTTCTCGAATTCGAAACGTTCCAGGATTTTGCGGACGTTCTCGGAAAAGCCGTTGATGTAATCGACCAGGTGACGACCAATGTTGTCCGGATCGCCCTTGAGCTTACGAAAATCGAGCTGGCTGTGATTGTGAAAACCGAGCGGGTTGCCGTCATCATCTTTGGCCAGTTCATTAAGCACCCGGTCAACCAGTTGGGGGTCTTTGTCCTTCAGAGTGTTGTATCGTTTCAGGACCGTATCTTTGGTCAGCGCCAGCACTGCATCAAAACGACGCAATACCGTCAACGGTAGCATCACCCTTTCATATTGCGGTGGCCGATAGGGACCACGCAGCAAATCAGCAACGGACCAGATGAAATTTGCAAGTTGCTGAAAGTTGGCGGGCGTCATGAATTTTTATCCTTACCGTCATTCTGCATTGACTGACTTTTAGTGAACTTTTCGATTTCATCCATGCGAAAGCGCCAAGCGCCGCCCACTTTGAAACCAGGAATCTTGCCTTCAGCTGCGAGGCGATAAGCCGTCTTCTCATTAATTTTGAGGTATTCAGCGACTTCGCGAACAGTCAGGATGTCGTTGGGCATCGCCGTATCATCTCCCTTTTCTACGCGAATTTGAGAATTTAATGGAATTTTGCGGAAATAACAAGAATTTCTAGATTGTGCATGATATAAAGGGCTCAATCATTAGGGCTAGGAGTAGGAATGGGCGCACCGAACCAATGCTAAAAATCCGAGATATGATGAAGCCGGATGGGCGGGTCTTTTTGAAAAGTGAATGGGGGCCAATTGGCGACGATTGGCCGTGCGTTTCCTTTACCAAAAGATCTGTTGGTGATCGTTTGAGGGCGGAGTTTCATCCGGGGCGTGATGTTCTAGTTTATGTTGGTACAACCAATGCCGATATGACACAGAACCCGGCTCATCGCGGACGGCTTTTGTCGGCGGTGGTGATTCAGCCTAAGCAGGTTCTTGAAACACGAAAGATTGTTCCGGCGGAGGTTTGGCGAAGCTCTATCGATCGTTGGGGGAAGGATCGCTGGCCACATGCCATGGCAGTCACTCAGGCTATGAATATCGTCGAACAACCGTTGCCTCATGCGCATGACATTATCCCCTCGGCATACCGCTCGTTTAGTGAACTTCCAAATCGAGGAAATGTGGTCGAGGCGCTCGGTTCAGAGCGAGCGGCTGTTCTGGATATCAAAGTCCAGGAAGTTGAACTCCATCTGAGTGAGGAGGTGCAGCGCCATCTGATGATGATGGAAGCGATCTCTCAGGATATTGAAAAGACAGTTAGACAAGAAATTTCGAGAATGGCGATGGGCATTCAGGCCAGGGTTTCATCCGGCGGCGAAGCATCGGTGAAAATTAATCCGCAACGAAGTGCGCCGAATATCAGTGACTTGGTTTTGTTGCTAACGAACAAATGGAAGCAGCAAAGTGGTCAGTGCGGTTTATGCGGCGGCAATCTCACGTTGAAGGAGGGCAACCCAATGCTTCAGCCATCTCCTGACCGAATTGACAGCGACAATGGTGCTTATGATGATAACAATGTTCACATCACTCATCTTGCTTGTAATTTGGCAAAGAACAAATACGGCAGCACTCAGTTCATCCAGTGGCTTGAAGTTGTTAGGGGTGAAGATGCCATTGATGATTAATCGTTCTTTGCGTACGTAGAGAAATGAGGCTCAAGTGCCTGATTTTCCAAGGCAAAAATACAGGGATTTAGATTGCCGCCAATTTGGTCATGGCCATGGTCATGATGTGCAAGCGTATCACGAGTCACCGAGTGCTCCTGCCGGGGCGTGCCACTATCATTTTTACAGTTCTTTATCCGAAATTCGACACGCCCCGGGAAACCGAGGGCGACCACTTGTTGGGCGGCCTCGCGACCAAGCCATATAACGGTTGGTCTTGGTGGGCCCCGACGGGATCGCCGCCATCCCCACCACCGTCCTTGATCCGCCCCTCACGACGGCGTCTCCGACGGTCCCCGCGCTTATCGGGTCCGGGTCCCCGTGGGTATGTCACTCGCGCTCAAGGTCACGGGTGTCAGCGCCAACAGCATCCATTACTGATCGAAGCTCACCGAGCATTGAGCCATGATGGCGATCCAGATAGTCGGCGATGGTTTCATTTTTTAAAAGTTTTGATAGGTAACCCTTGGCGACGACCAATGTGAACATCGTGTCTCCAAGCGTGTCTTCGACATTCCGGTATTCTTGCTGCAGGCGTTCCATCTCCCGTTCCATCCGCGCAATGTCCTCAGGAGAAACGCCTTTAAGCATGGTTTTCTTTTCTGGTTTCACAAGCTTGTCCGGGTGCATTGCGGCCAGAAGCACCTTGGCATAGGTGACGGTATATCGGTTTGCTGACATCATCATTTCGCAAGCCTCAATCTGGGCCATTGGCTTCATCTTTCGGAGAATGCCAAAGACCTGAACACCGACCATTTTTTCCTTCAAAAGCTCGACGGCTTCTGGCGCGATGTTTCGGAGCATGTTTTGGCGCTCACGAATGCGCTTTACGTCCACGTCCAAAGCTTCCGCGATTCTTTCTTGTGAAACGCCACGTTCGATCGCCTTGACGATCATATTGTGTTCCTGCACGGCGCTGAGGCGGTTCACACGCCGATTGTATGTGAAGCTCTCATCGTCCGTTGAGACCAGGCAGATGGCCTCTGTTTCTCCAAGCTGGTTCAGGGCTTCCAGCCGAAGGTGCCCATCCAGCAGGATATAGTTTTTATTCTTTCCGGATCCTGAATCAGGAAAAACCGCCAACGGTTCAATGATCCCCACGTCTTTAACAGAAGCCAAGATAGTTCGATATTTGCGTGTCCGGTGAAGCCCCTGTGATAGAGGCCTAGTTGGTGCGATACGGTCAAGAGGGACCTGGATCGTGTCATCCAGAAATCCCTTGGTGATGGTGGTCATGGATGCAACCTCTCTGCAAGAGGTTGCGGCATGTCACTGTATCCTTCCGCTCGAAGGAGCGTTCGAAAATGCTCATCCGCCAAGAGACGACGTAGTGCCGAGATCAGAAACAAAAGGCGCTGCTCGTTAACGTCAGCCTTCTTGATCAACAGTTTCTGGCGGTTGACTTCATCTTGATAGGTTTGAACCAGCTTGCGGGTTGAAAACGGTTTGTCTGTTCTTCTGGCGTGGGTGCGATAGCGTTTGCCCATGAAACGACGGCGCTCAATTATGCGGCGCACTTTGATGAGCTGATCTCCACGCAAGGCCCCGCTTTCATATGCTTCGGTCAGCCCCTTCTGTAACTCGTTTTCGCTGCTGCGTGAAATTTCAACGGCCATGCTAAGCGGGATTACGTTCTTTTCTACTGCAGCAATGAGCCGTTCTTCTCCTTCTTTCAGTAGGTGAGAGATGCCACGAACGTAGGTCACGTCCAAGTCTGTTTTCTTGGCGATTTCCCGGGCATTATAGCCACGTTCTTCGAGATCCTTAATGCCATGGAGAAGATCCATATTGGTGTGTTGGCGACGAGCTATGTTTTCAACCAGGCTCATCAGGTAGCAGTCTTGCTCTGACGCCTTGATGACCATTGCAGGAATTTCCGTTTCGCCGAGTGCCTGATATGCCTCAACGCGTCCCTGTCCACATACCAAGTCATATCCATTCCGTGATGGGGTGACGGTAATAGGCCTTTTCAGTCCAATCGAAGCGATATTATCGACGATGCCTGCGAAGATCTTCTTATTTCGTACACGCGGATTGATCACCCGTATTTGTTCAATCGGGATCATTTGAATAGAGGGTGAAATCGGTTGGCTTTGCATTATGCGACCTCCTTCAAACTGACACGGCGAGCGAGGCGATAGAGGTAGTCCAAGCTGTCAAACCGATAGATGTCGAGGTTTAGCCCGTTCTCCTCTGCAAGTCGCAGTTTTGGCAAAGTCATATCGATTGAAGGCAGAAGGTAATAATCAAGCGGCTGCTCGTTGCCATGGGCCATTCGAACGGCAATGGTGATGTCGGGCCTAAGCCCGGTGTCAAAGCGGATATTCCATCGAAGGGATCCAGCGTTGGTCTCCTGACAGCGGCTTAGGACCAATGAAACGGTGAATTCTCTATTGATCCATAGGAGGCCAGTTTCAGGGTCTGTCTCGACTGTGCTGCCGAGGGCTTCAATGTTTTGTATGGTTGACGCAACGATGTCCGGGTGCATTTCCCGGAGATGGCGATTGATTTCGATATATCGATAGTCTCGGTCTGGGTTGTAGCCAATTTTATGATAGGCGCGGATGAGGCTGCCAAAGCGATGTCGATAGGCCCCTGACGACGGCATTCCTTCTGTTTCGTCGATAATGATGCCGGATAGAGCGCCATGTTTTTGTAGCAGCGTTGATAGGTGTTCAAGCATTTCGTCATCAGAAAAGCGGCGGTTCCGCTCTTCGATGATTGCTTGTGCCGCTTGGAAAATTTCTGGATCGACAATTCCTTCAAATGCACCTTCGTTTCGAACCCACATCTCTGGGGGATTGTCGACACGTTTATTTTTAAGCTTGCAAGAGGATCGGTTGTAGAGGTTGTTGCCGATGTATTTTTCGTTGGTCAGTATTTGATGAACGGAGGCTCGGGTCCAAGGCCTGTTCAGATCCGTAAAGATCCCACGCTCATTCAGTTGCGCGGCTATCTGGGCCTCATTTTGGCCGTCTTCAACGAAAGCCCTATACATCCAGCCTACGGTTTCAACTTCTTCGTCAGGGCCGGGGATTAGAATGACGCGATCTGTCTGAAGGCTTTTCCGGTCGCCGCGGTTTAGAACGCCTTTGGGTGATCCCGTTTCGTCAACCATCATTCGGCGGAGACCATAACCGGCGGGGCCACCTTGTCGATAACCTAGTTCGATCAGACGGCACTGTCCGGCAAAGACTTTGACGGAGAGCTCTCGACTGTACTCGCCAGCCATAGCTCTTTTCACCGTTTTCACGATGGTGGAGCTGATGCTTCCGTCATTCTCAAATTGCTCGGCGCAGTATTCGACGCGGATGCCTGCTCGTTTGCACAGGTACTCGTAGAAAGCGCTTTCGTCAGAGTCCTGGAAACGTCCCCAGCGACTGACGTCGTAAACCAGAATAACTGAAAAATCAGCTTGTCCCGCTTCTACATCGTTGATGAGTCGCTGCAAGCCATCTCGCCCATCTATGTTAAGGCCGCTACGTCCTTCGTCGGCATAGGTTTTGATAATCTGGTAGCCCTTGCGGGCGGCATATTGGTGAATCGTGTCACCTTGGTTTTCCGTAGAGTATTTTTGGTGCTCTGTGGACATCCGAACGTATTCAGCCGCCCGGATGAGCGTTGCGCTATTTTCTAAAGATTTATCCGGGGCTGAATCCTGTTTTTCTGTCACCAAGGCAATCCTTCTTTTGTGCCGTTACACCGACATTTGCATGTAGGCGAGTTCGGCCTTCTTCGAGACTGCATGGAACCCTACGCGCCCTATGGGAAGTCACGAGACTCTAAAAAGTCAACAGAATGTACCGTATTTGTCAATGGTTAAATGTACAAAATGTTGGAATTTATGTGATTGAAATCGGGGAGGAATATCTCAAATAGGGGAGTTTTTGGGTTTCAGAGAAGTGATGTGTGAATAATTAGTACACAAAATGTTGTTGTTTGGATGGCTGAAATGTTGGATTATGAAGTATGGACAATAGAATTAGTGAACTTCGTAAGGCAAAAGGGCTGACCATAAAAAGGCTGGCCGAGCTTGTCGGGACGAGCAATCAACAAATCAGCCACTTGGAGAAGGGGCATCGCCGACTAACGCTTGAGTGGATGGAGCGAATCGCGGAAGCCTTGGAATGTCATCCATCTGACTTGCTAAGTGGTGGTACGCGTCTTGAAAACGATCGAGAGCGGGCGATGATTGAGCTGTTCCGTGGCCTTTCCGATGAACAACAGGAAGCATTTTTACAAGCGACTGCTGCGTTGGCGAAACCGATAGAGAAAGACGAAGAGAAACTGAAATCTGGATAGCCGATAAAGCCGTGCTAAGAGTGGCTACTGCCTTCGGCTTAGTTCAGATGGTGCCGCTATTCAGACTGTCAAAAATGTTGGAAGAAACGGAGCTGGCGGCTGCCTTGACGGGATCTGCTGCTAGATGCGCATACCGGGCAGTTGTTTGAACCTGGGTGTGTCCGAGAAGCTTACCAATCATGGGCAGACTCATTCCTTGTGCAACGGCGTTGGAGGCAAATGAATGTCGCAGATCATGGATGCGAACATCTTCAATGCCAGCACGCTTGCGGATACGTTGCCAGAATTTCTGTATTTCTTTGCGGTTGGTTCCCGGGATTTTGCCACAGATAACCCATGGGTTCTTTGGCTGCCGTTTGAGATTTTTTAGGAGATCAAGGGCAGGGGGGCCGAGATGGACAACCCGTGCACCAGTTTTTGAGTCTGATAGCCGTAGGCAGCTGTTGGCGAAATCAACCTCTGTCCATTTGAGTGACATGATTTCGTTGAGGCGGCAGCCGGTAAAAATGAGGAGGCGGATAGCAGAAATAGCGTAGATATCATCGACACCCATTTCTTCGGCTTCGTTCAGCACTGAACCTAGGTCGCTGAGCTCTTTCTGGCTGAGGTAGCGTTCGCGTTTTTCTTCAGGGTATTTTTTGATGTGCAGTCGAGGATTGGATCCGTCAGGGCGCATTCCCCACATCTCTGCCATCGAAAACATCTTGGAGATGACTTCAAGGTTCCGGTTTGCTTGGTATGGGATGTGGCGTAAATCATGATGGAATTTGGCGACGTCGGCCCGTGTCACATCAGCGACCTTCAATCTTCCAAGGGCAGGCAATATGAAGCGGCGGAGGTTGCGTCGGTATTCTGTGGCGGTGCCTTGTTTGAGGCGGACAGAAATATGTTCTTGGTCGAAGCGTTCTGCCAGTTCTTTCACCGTACAAGCTTTGCGGGCTCGAGCGCGTACGCCAGCAGGGTCTTCTCCGTCTTTGACGGCTGCTAAAACCTTGAATGCCATGCGGCGGGCTTTTTCGGGAGTGAGGACACCATGGGCTCCAAGGCTCATGCGCCGGTATCGATTGCCGATCCGGTATTGAACGATATAAGAACGACGTCCGCTTGGTAGAATGCGAACGGCAAACCCGGCAAGGTCATCGTCGCAGATGATATAGTCTTTGTCTTGTGGCTCAGCAGCCTCGACAAGACGTTTGGTGATTTTAGGCATAAGGCACCTCTTTGCGGCTGATTAACTTTCGGTGATTGCCGTTCCGTTCTTAATTCCTGGAATCATAGTGGAATCATGAGGGCTGGTTTCGGCGAGCAACCGATCGAATGACAGCGTAAAGCGATGTCTGAGATAGTCCAGTAATATCAACAAGTTAGCGTGTTTCTGAGAAATCTTTAGAAATGCTGAGAAATGGCCATATCACGGCTCAGAATCTGAGAGCAGTAGAGCGAAATCCTGCGCATCATCCTGCTATCAGAGCGAAAACGTGAGTAGTTCGGACATACAGGTTGTTTTTCGCTGTATCCCGCAGGTTCCTAGCCTTTTTCGCACCTCTTTGAGTTCTCTTGATTCCAGAAGGGAGGCTGGAATCGGGAAAGCTAAGGCCTGTTGGGAGGGGCGGGGGTGCCGACCCTCAGGTTATTGGATGCAGGGTTCTAAATGTGCAGAAATTGTGGGGATGATATTTTTGGGATTTTTTTTGCCATCAGTGCTGCCGACAAAAAGGAACATTAGTGCGATTGATTTTGAGGTCGCTGCTTTGCGCAGCAAATTTTGAAAATGGAGAGTGAAATGACTTCGAAATCCTCGCCCAAAGGGCAAATGTCAAAGGCAGCAGCAGCTCGAATTCAAAGTGCCACGGCAAAAGCCAATGGCGGACAAGTTGCCAAAGGTAGTTTCTCAAGTCGAGCAACATCGGCGGCAGCACGAAAAGGCAATTAGAAGCATTGGGGGCGAAAGTATGTGCTTTCGCCCTTATCTTTTAGTTTTAGGATTCCAAATAATGTATTATTCAAAGAATAAAGATATCGCGAAAATTGTAAGGAAACATTTGCGAAATGGATGGTGTTTCCGACGTGGTAAAAAGCACGGGAGGCTTGTAGCACCGGGTGGCCGGTTTGTGATTGTTCCCTCAACGCCAAGTGATGGGCGTGCAATATATAATTTCATGGGGGAGTTACGCCGTTGCTATGAATAAGAAGGAAATTAAATCTAAACCACCATATCCAATGCTAGGTGAAATTATTCAATTGCTAGCAACTGCATTTGGCACTAAGTCGGCTAATGCAGAAATAAGGAAAAAACTCGACCGATTGGCCAGGGAAGGCGATTTTGATTGGAGCCTTCCATCACAAATCGTCGATGAATTATTATTGAAACCGCTCGATGAATTTGACCCGGATTATTCTGAATTTGTCGGTGATTTTGTAAATTTCATATTGAAAGAGCACGTAAACCTTATATCGCGAATTTCACTTGATGCCATGTCGCGACGAGATGCGACGCCTTTGCTTTTTGAAACAAGAGGCGTGCGACATGTGGCGGAATTTTTAATCGCGTTAAAAGAACAATTTGGTGGACCTGATCTCGGCGATTTTCTCGGTCAAGACGCGAGCCCGCTCGACGTTGTATTTCAATGGTGTGAAGTGGCGCTGGAGCTTGATGTGGCAAACCTGCTGTTTTCCGGCAATAAGCAAAAGAGAGACGATATAGCCCGTTGGCGTCGAGGAGAGACGGTCCCAGATTTTTTCGCTTCTATAAGGCCTATTCGGCGTTCGCTTATGGAATGTTGTCCAGGTCGGCAATCGGAAATATCTATTTTCGGAAAATGGTTGATTACTGCACGAGCTCTATCATGGCTTATGAGAGAGGCAGAAAAGGTAGGGTTGGGTTCCCTAATTGGGCCAGTCCGTCAAGACATTCTGTTGAATTGCCCAGTGCGGGATATTGGGATGAAGTTGTCGACGGCAAATAGTGATGCGGGGCATCGTTTGAGGGAAGTGGCTGAATGTTGTGGGCCGCTTATGTTGGGCGGTTTGAGCAGAACAAAGGACAAGCTCCCTGAGGCGCAGTCAAATTCCCGTGGAGAAATAGATCGCCTTAAGGGTTTGATTAATAATCACGATGCCGATGGCCTTACAGGTTACATTTTGGATTGGTGTGAAGGTCGGTGGCATATTTTAGCGGGTGATGAAGTGAAGGCCCTTGCATTCTACGACAGGGCTGCAGATTTGGCGTTGTATAGGGCAGGGGATAATCAAAAACAAATTTTGGAAGAGGCTCTCTCTCTCGCGGCGCACCTTGGTAAGAAGACGGTTATTAAGAAACTTAAACATCGTGCTTTGGCTATGGGGTTTTTCTCTGAATTATTTGCGGAATTTTCAGATCATTCCGATGTTGTTTCAGATTGGGAAATTGATCAGCTTAGTCAGGCGTTTAGCGTATTATTCCCCATCCATGCTCGTTTTCCTCGCGCTCTCAAGAGAAAACAAAGAACAGCCCCTTTTCCGTTTCGAGCTTTCTACCAACCTGATTCCGATAAGAGGAAACCAGACTTATCGAACCCGGATCGGGTTATTGGTTTTTCGATGGCTGATGGAACGAAAATTCGCCGTCCGCAGTTAATATGGTTTGCCTCTGAAGATCGTGTGGATGATGTTCGTAAGCTTCTCAAAGCAGGGGCCGATGTGAACATTTCGGATCACCAGAGTGGTTCCGCTTTGCTGAATGCATTGCAGTGTGCCGAGGATGGGCGGGGGCGACAGGTTCTTGATCTGTTACTAGACCAGATCCATGATAAAGAAACCCTCAATCGGATGACCGAAAAAAAGCGTTTGTCTCCCCTGTATGTTGCGGTGCTTTTAGGGGATCCCATTGTGGTGGAAAAATTGCTGAGAATGGGGGCTGATCCCAATTTGCAAGCAAGTTATCCACCACAAACAGCTTTATATGTATGTATCGAACGTTTTGCGTTTTACCGACAAGGCTGGGGGGAGGCGCATTTCAGACAGCGGATGGCTGCGCCTCAAAAGGAAGATGCGGAAATACACCGGCGATACTCGGGAGGATTAGCCGGTGCTATGGGTGATCGGATGTCGATAGAAAAATTTGGGCCGGAGGGGGCAAACTTAATGGATGCCTTGATTAAGCATTTTGTTCAAAAGGTCTCAGATGTGCCTCGGGGTGATTTTGTGCGGATTGCGGAATTACTGTTAACTTTTGGCGCGGACCCAAATAGAAAGCATTCATCTCCTGGCCCTGGGAGGACGCCTCTCATGTTGGCAGCTGAAAATGATGCGCTGGATGCTTTTCGCTTAATGACCGCTCATGCAGGTGATCCAAACCTAAAGGATGATCAAGGACATGATTGTTTCGCACTGGCCTGTGGATTTGGAAGTCAGAATGTAATTTCGTATTTGAAGTGTGGTTTGTAGCTAAGGATTATCCAATTGATTCAGGCAGAATATATTTAATCAATGGAATCACTATGGAATCATGAGGGCACGAAATGTTGAGTATTGCTGCGAAATCGTGAGGAGTTGCCAAACGCCATAAGGCTTTGATATGTTGTGTTATATCGAAGAAGTGCGAAAAGTAGAGCGTGCCAGAGCATACTATATATTGTGACTCATAACCTGAAGGTCGTAGGTTCAAATCCTACCCCCGCAACCATAAAAAACCCTTTAACTCAACGAGTTATCGGGTTTTTGTTTGGCAGGAAAAATTCTTGAAATCTATCGGGTAAGCGCTGGGTAAGCAGTGTAAATCCATAGTACGCATACTCTTGCAAGGAGTGGGTGTGGTTCGTTAATATTAACCTGGCCTTTGGAGGGCTGCAATAAAAAGAAAGCCCGTCATGATGATGATTGCCTGTTTGAACGTCTCTCTTGAAGGGATGGAGCCCAAGGTCACACGCCGTTTAGAAGTTCCCTGTGATCTTCGTCTGGATCGGTTGCACCAAACCCTGCAAGCAGCATTTGGCTGGGATGACAGTCATTTATGGGAAATGATTGTTGGCGGTAGCGGATGGGGTATCCCGGATCCCGAATGGCCGGACGGACCGCTTGACGGACGCAAGACAACGCTTGCGGAAGTGATCGAAGAAACCGGTGCCAAAATATTGAATTATCTTTACGACTTCGGCGACGACTGGGAACACCGGATAGAGATTGGCAACATTGTCGAGGGCGATCCGGAAACGGATTTTCCGCTCTTGCTTGACGGCGCGGGCCGCTGCCCGCCGGAGGATGTTGGCGGCCCCTGGGGGTATTGCGATTTCCTTGAAGCCATTGCAGACCCTGACCACGAAGATCATGCCCATTGGAGCGAATGGGCTCCAGATGGGTTTGATGCAAATGAAGCTCATCTCAAGGTGCTTCAAGCCGATGTCGCAAAGCTCGCAAAAAAATGGAAATCAAAACGGAAAAAATAATACCGTCAGGAATATATCACTGAACGGTTACATAGGATGTGAGCTCTACAGGCGACTTCCGCAATTTTGCCCATGTGGTAAAGGTCGTTAGGTAATCCCCCCTAAAAATAGTTGTGATGGATTCAACGGGTCGATGCAACATATCTTGAAAGCCTTATAGACAAGGAGGATTACGGTACATGCATAAATCAGACCCAATGAACGACCATAAGAAAGCGATTATCTGGGAAGAATGGGAAAATGGAGTTCCCATGATTCAAATCGCTCGCACCATTAACAAGCCACCTGCAACGGTCTTCTCATATTTGCGTTATCACGGTGGCATCCGGCCCCGGCAACGTATGCGGTCCTGCAGATCGTTGTCCTTGGAAGAACGCGAAGAAATTTCGAGAGGATTGATGGCGGGACATAGTATGCGGGCGATTTCTGGCTCATTAGGCCGTAGTGCATCTACTGTATGCCGTGAAATAAATTAGCGGGCGCGCTCAAACCATGGACCGACAAATGAGACGGGACATGGTTGAGCGCGGTAATAAATTACCGGTGACCCGTCAATGCCGTTTGTTGGCATTGAACCGCTCAGGGATTTATTATCAACG
>Ga0316207_10002460_pt1 | contig 18965 bp, 13 predicted proteins | sample 6weekpyrite_MG_FD_204943 | JGI IMG/M metagenome (GOLD analysis project Ga0316207, IMG submission 204943) | Microbial mat bacterial communities from mineral coupon in-situ incubated in ocean water Damariscotta River, Maine, United States -... | ecosystem: Environmental > Aquatic > Marine >...
CAATATCGCCCCCTCTTTCGCTTTGCCTGTGCTCGCGAACTTTCACCACGATCAATAAGCATTAACGGCAGCAAACCAACATGAAAGAGTTTACCCTGCCTAGCAGGGTACAACATCATAAGCCATAGTCAGACGCTCAGTACCTTTAGTGAAAGGTACAGTGCCATGCCATGTGTATGATGGGAACAATGCAAACGTCCCCGGTTTTGGTTGAATAAATCGACGCGGTTCGAGCTCAAGACCCAAATCCAATGGGGGCTGCCCAAACTGAATCCACCCCGCATTATCATTTACACCATCACCACAATCCTCTGTCACGTCTTCCGGCAGTGAGACATAGAATGCTGAGCTAAGCCAGCCACGAGAATGTACATGGTTGATATGCTTCCCCCCAGATTTCAAGAGTACCGACCAAGCACCAGCAAAACGGATATCTTGAACATTCCTACACAAAAAGGGATGCTTGGCATCCGTAGGAAGGTCTTGCAGCACACGCATTATAGACTCCCTAATTGCCTCGCGCGCTGCGCTGATAACAGGATCATCACTACCAAATAGATTACCACTGGTTTGGCTACCCCCGCGCAGAGACTGGTCAACAGGCTCGCGCTTGGCAGCATGACGTGTTTTTAGTGCACCCTGAAGTTCAACAAGAAACTCTTCAATAGAATTAAACTCATCAGGCACCTCTATCTCACAAGGCTGAATGAATTGCTCATAATCATGAAGCCATTCTTCACGCGGATCATCAGTTAAACGCCACAGTGTACCTTGATAGGCCCAAGCCAGTTGATGATTAGGGGCAAGCTCAAGTGTCCGAGACAAATTTTCACTCGCCTGCTGATAATCACCAGCCTTAATCAAGTAGCGAACATAAGCCAGTAAAAAGTCTGCATCTACATTCTTTTCTCTAACCGCAACACCATATGCTTCTGCAGCCTCTTCTTCAGCCCCCATGCTATCAAATATCATGGCCTGTGCCCCTGCAACCTTCACATCCCCTTTCAGGGCACTAGCTGCATTCAACACGGAAAGAGCTTCTTCATAGCGCTCCATTTCATTCAACAAGCGCACTAACCTAAAGCGTAGTGCGTGATGGTTCGGCTGAGCAGCCACCGCTTGCTGTAAAATTGCAACAGCGTCGGTCTCAGGCTCCAGCTCATACAAGATACGAGCAAGCGCATCATGGCCTTCTACGTACGCCGGGAACTTTTCACAAATTTCCCGATAAAGCCCAACACTTTCATCAGTTTTTCCCATATCGAGAAGTACGGATGCACGACCATCATATAATTCCGGCCCCTGAAACCCAGCTTTTTCAGCTTGATTAAAACAGTCCATTGCCTCGGTAAGCTTGCCCAACATGCGTTGTACAACACCAAGGTTAATGAGCCCCGCGGGGTTATGTGGTTCAATCTCGCATGCACGAATAAATGCCTGCTCTGCATCTACTAGCTTGTCACTAGCTCTAAGCGCTGACCCAAGCCCAAGCCATGCAATTGAAAGCGTAGGCTGGAGAGCTGTTGCTTTACGATAAGCTGTTTCAGCAATGGCAGTTTTTGTTGTTTGAAGCGCAACGGCCCCCAAGCCAAGCCAGCCATGGATAAAATGAGGATCCAAGGCTAATGCACGCTGATAAATATCAATCGCCTCGTTGTGCGCACCTGTCTCTTTCAGGAAATTGGCAAAGTTAGTGATAATTTGAACATTAGTTGGAGCAAGCGCCATCGCATTCTTGAAATGAGAATTCGCCGCTACTCTGTGACCACCCGCCTTACTACAAAGCGCACACAAGTGTACGACATCAACATTGCGCGGGTTAGTGAGACGCAGCCGCTCCGCACGCCTTGCCGCTTCCACCACTTTACCTTGTTGCAAAAGCTGAAATATCCCGGATAATTGTTGCTGTAATTGGTTCATCTGCACCGGCTTATTCATCTCTACTGAAGGGAGTAACAGGCTATTTAACGCGTTTAACCTTCATAGAAGACCGATTAAAGGTTGGCGAAATCATATAGCTACCTAGCCTGCCTTTCTTAATGGTCGCCTCAAATGGTGTCTTCTTATATGTCAGCTTACCTCTGCCACGCTGCCGCCACACCGCACCGTCATGGGTAACGATCACCACATCACCTGGACCAATATTTTTCACATCAACCACCGTTACCAATAAAGTATTTTTAGTTTCAGCAGCCTGAGCAGCAGCCCTTTTCTGCTTTTTGCTCAACACTTTATCAGACTTTTCCGGGCTTTGTCGTTCCACCTTTTCAGCTAGCCCAAAGGTTTCCCTACGAAATTTTTCGGCAGCTTTAGGCGTAAAAATCTCACCTTTTGCAAACGTATCATAGCACGTAACACGAACTTCAATATCCTCAAGTGCTAGGCAATCTTTAAAGTCTTTATATACCAATGGATCATCGCCATAAGCTGGTTGCCAACTAGCTGCAAGCACCAAACCTAAACTTGCCCCAAAAACTTGATTTCGCATGAATCTAAACCCTCACAATTATTCTAGTCCTTACATTTGCCCCTAAACACCTCTTCAAGCAGCAATTCGCATTCTCTAAAGGATAGAAAGCGAAAGGCAGGCTCGCAAGCCTGCCTTTCAATTATATTACTTCGCTAAATAAAGCGTAAAATTAGAAGTCTAAGTTTACGCCGATAAAGAGACGACGACCACGTGCATCATATGTATTTCCATAACCAGTAGAAGAAATACTTGGCATCAGAGGAGGCTCTTTATCCATCAAGTTGCTGATACCACCAGTTACTTTTACATTCTCGCTTACGTCGTATGTAAACGCGAAATCGAAGTAGCTCTGTGCACCAACGCGTGCGATGTCATTTGGAATCCAACGATTTGCAAGCGCAGAAGGTGATCCGATATCTGGATCTGGGCTCGCATCATCAATCTCTACAGCACCTGAATAGCGCCAAGAGAGTGAGAATGATGTATCAAACGTCGTATCCCAAGTTACACGTAGCTTGTGCTTCCACTCAGGCATTGGCGTACCGCACTGGCCACCAAAGTATCCAACACAATCATAATCTGTAAGTGGGTTAGAGAACTCACTCTTGAGTGTGTATGAACCGATCAGGTTAGTACGGATAGTACCGAAATCACCTGCTTCGATCCGGTAGTTCAAGCTTACGTCGATACCAGAGGCGCGCAAGCTACCAATGTTATCATTGAAAGACTCTGTGTAGCCTTCTTCAGTCAGCCACAGTGTACCAAGTGAATCACGGTGAATTTTATCACAAAGCACAGCATCACCAGTGTTAGCACATGTCTGGATAATATCATCTGCCGCCAAATCATCGATTACGTCAGTGATTTTGATATCATACCAGTCAATAGTAGCAGAGAAACCAGGAATGGCTTCAGGTGTGATCACAGCACCCAACGTGTATGTATCAGCAACTTCTGGTGCCAGATTAGGGTTACCACCACCAAAAGTGTTATACTGCTCAGCAGCATTCAACAGAATGTTACCATACTGCTCAGGTGTCACACCTGTGTTGATACATTGCTCTAAAGTAGCTGAAGGCGTTGCACCACCGCAGATGTCATCATCACCGCCAAGACCGAAGCCCTGTGGGTCAAACAATTCCACTACATTTGGTGCGCGAACTGCACGGTTGAAACCACCGCGAATTCGGATATCAGAAATTGGCTGCCAAGTTAGGGCTGCTTTATAAGTAATTTCACCACCAGACAGGTTATACTCTGAGTAACGAGCTGCAAGCTCCAAAGAAAGTTCTTCAGCGAACTCTGCGTCCTGAACGATTGGCACTAGTGCTTCAGCAAAAATTTCTTTCACGTTGAAGCCACCAGAGATTGGAGGTGAAGCACCGCCAGAACCTGCACGCAGGCCTTTTGCAAACACTTCATCTGGCTCGTAGGAAAGCGATTCTTTACGGTATTCAACACCCATCGCAACACTTACGCCGTCTTCAGCACCAGGGATTGCTACACCATAGTCACCCAAGTTACCTGTAATCGAACCAGAAACAACCTGTGTTTTAGTCCAACCTTTTGCAACAGCCACAGTTGACGTATAATCAACAGCTTCTTGTGTCACACCACCTGCTGAGAAGATGTTCCATGGCACACAACCGGCATTACCTGAACGACAAACCCAGTTTCCATTATCATCTTCAATAACATCAAGAGCGTCCTTGATGCGGTCAGTGTTCATATCGTTGATATATGAGTTATTGAAAATGCTTGTGGCATAAAGGCCATAAACATCATAATCCCAAGTATCGTTAATTTGGCCACGTAGACCAGCTACCAAACGGTAGTTAGTGTGACGAAGTTGGCTCGTACGTGGGCCACCTTCAATGTTACGGCGAAGGATAACAACGCTAGCTGTATCATCTACACCGAAACCACCCTGAGTACAGATTGTGTCAAACTGCTCAGGGCTTAGCATTGGGTTGTCACAATTGATGGTGCTTGTGCGGCCGAAGTTGCCTGATGGGGCAATTTGCGCCTGAGTGTAATCATCCATCATCATGATTTCAGCATAAGCTTCTACAGAGTCGCTAAGCTGATAATTGAAGAAACCACCTGCAGTCCAAGTAGTGTCTGGACGCTGAATGTGGTTGAACGGGCCATAGTTAAATACTTCACCCGTGCGCTCACGCCATGCACCGCTTTCTGGGTCAAGGATATAATCACCAACACCAGGAACAATGAATCGACCCCAAGGAGTTGTAGTTGAGCCACCACAACGTGGGCCTGAAGAGCCTGTATTCACTGTACAGTTAGTGTAATCATACTCTGACTTAGTCAATGCCGCGATATCACGGTATGTGATATAAGCAGATGCATGGCCTTTGCCATCAGCGAACTCGCCGCCAATACCAAAGTTATACGTCCAAGTACCACCACCAAACATATTACCTGTTGGGTAGTCAAAACCCTTGTCAGCATTCAAGCCTTGAACAAAAGCATTATCGTTATTGTGCTGATAAACGCTATACTGGGCACCTGCACGCACGCCATCAAAGTCTTTGTCCATCACAAAGTTCACAACGCCCGCAACCGCGTCAGCACCGTAAACAGATGATGCACCACCTGTAAGAACGTCAACGCGCTTCACTAGAAATGAAGGGATGAAGTTCAAATCAGTTGATGGAGACTGTGGATCACCAGGCATAACACGACGACCATCAATCAGAACCAATGTCCGAACTGAGCCCAAGTTACGCAGGTCAACAGTAGCTGTACCAGATGAACCATTCGCAACAGTAGAGTTCTGAGCATTAAATGCCTGTGGCAACGCCTGAACAATATCTTCGATCCGCGTATCACCTGATAGTGAAATTTCTTCGGAACCAATTACTGTTACCGGGCTAGCAGACGTTAAGTCTTTGCGTACAATACGCGAACCGGTAACAACAACTTCTTCAACTTCAATAACATCGTCGTCTTGCGCGACAGCTTGGTATGTTGGCAAAGTTGCGACGAGTGCAGTAGCGGCACTCCCCAGTAAGGCTTTTTTATATTTGAAAAGCATTTTCTTTCCCTGTTTGGTCATTATGAGAGATTCCTAAACTGAATAGGTGCTACTTACGAATTCCCTCCCACACAAAAATTCGGGTAATTATAGCCCCCTAATCTAAACCATCGCTTATTTCTAAGCTTAAGTTACCGAGGAATTAAGATCTGACCACAGCCCATAATCTATAATAAAATTATAATAATACTGACATACTGGGCACAAACTCACACCAAGTGGCAAAAAAACAACATATTAAAGATTTATGTATATGCACATATACTAAACTTGGGATTATATATAGCCCATAGCTATATATTGTTAACCATACATCTAAAACATGCCCATAACAAGTGGCGAGATCACGAAAATTTTACCAAATCCTTAGATCTAGAAAGCCTCTATACACGCAGTATGCCTTTGTTTTTTCATGGATTTGTCCGAATCAACCAACCTAAGCAGGGGACACATAAGGCATGCACATAATAACTTTCAACAAGCTTATAATGATGCCAGATGAGGACAATCCATCCCCTACCAACCCTCTTGTTGTGACAAGCCCCTCACACCGTTAGGCCAAACAATATCAACCCAACTAAGTGATCGATTAAACATAAGTATTAGTTATGTATAATGAATATATGCAAATTTGTTTTATATTAAGGGGCTGATGTACAAAAAATACCAAACAAAACAGTAGGGTATTTATGAGCTCCGTATTTTATCGATCACCCCGGCAACGGTATCCGGTCGCCGTCAAATCATCCGGCATATGGATTGAAGATGCCAATGGCAAGAAGTATTTAGACGCAAGCGGCGGGGCTGCAGTTTCATGTATTGGGCATAATCACCCACACATCATTGATGCAGTTAAAACTCAACTAGACAAATTGGCATATGCGCATACTTCCTTTTTCACCAACGAACCACAAGAGCGCCTTGCGGAACAACTTGCGTCCCGTTTTCTAGAGTCAGACGCAAAGGTATATTTTTTGTCCAGCGGCTCTGAGGCAAATGAAACTGCCGTGAAAATGGCATGGCAGTATTGGCAAGCCAGAGGTGAAGCCAGTAAAAAAATCATTATAAGCCGAGACCATAGTTATCACGGCAATACATACGCGACCCTTTCAATCAGCGGAAACCCTGCCAGACGAGCAAATTCTGCAGCCCCCCTTATTAATTGGCCCCGTATCATGCCCTGCTATCCCTATCGGTATCAGCAACATGGAGAAAATGACGTAACTTTCACAGAGAGAGCTGCGAATGAACTTAAACACGCAATAGAATCAGTTGGGGTAGAAAATGTTGCTGCCTTTATCTGTGAGCCCATTGCAGGGGCATCACTAGGCGTTATACCGGCCACCGAAGGATACTTGAGGAAAATACGCGCTATTTGCGACCAGTATAATATCCTGTTTATAGCTGACGAAGTGATGTGTGGCAGCGGAAGGTCCGGTACCTATTTTGCTCATGAATATGACAACATTGTACCCGACATTGTCACCCTCGCAAAAGGCATAGGAGGGGGGTATTTACCATTGGCAGCAACCATTGCCCGCAGCAACATTGCCTCAACACTGGAAGAACAAGGCTTTGCACACGGTCACACATACATCGGCCACCCACTAGCCTGTGCAGCAGGCTTAGCGACTCAACATGTTCTAAAAACACAAAACCTATTAGCGAAAACTCTGGAAATGGGACAGAAACTCAAAAGGGCTCTATATGAACGTTTTAGTTCCCATGCTCATATTGGTGACATTCGTGGTCGAGGACTATTTCTGGGGCTGGAGATAGTGGCTGACCGCGATACCAAGGCAGGCTTCTCTAATGGTTCACTTATCCCTCAGATGTTGAAGTCTCGTGCAATGGAAGAGGGCTTAATTTGCTATCCAGGCGGCATAACAGTCGAGAATAAAATGGTTCCTCATGTATTATTAGCACCACCTATGACAATTAATGACCAAGACATTGATGCAATTACTGACAAACTAGAAATAAGTATTAATCAAGTACTGGAGAAACAATAGTGCGCAACACGCCTCTAATTGTCATGTGTGCACCGAATGGTGCACGACTACAAAAGCAAAGCCACGCTAGTGTCCCCATTACTGCAGCAGAGTTAGGCCACTGCGCATCCACACTTGTAGATATAGGTGTGTCAGTTCTTCATATGCATGTCCGCGATGGAATGGGAAACCATAGCCTTGATATCGATAGATATAAACAAGCTACTGACAATGTACGGGAGTGTGTAGGAGACAAACTAATCATTCAAATTACCACTGAAGCAGTGGGGCAATATAACAAGCAACAACAAATGGAGCTCGTTCGGGCACTCCGCCCTGAAGCAGTTTCCTTAGCATTGAGTGAGCTATGCCCAGATGATGCCGCCATTCCCGAAGCTCAAGATTTTTTCCATGAAATAACTGAGCTCGGTATTTGGCCTCAATATATATTGTACAGCCCAGAGGAAGCCATACGGTTTGAACAATTGATGCAAGATGGTGTTTTTGGCCAAAAACGGCCATTTGTCCTGTTCGTACTAGGGCGCTATAGCCAAACCTTGGAGGGTGATCCCTCAGAAATTGACCAATTTTTGAAAGCCGTCACCCCCAATGCTTTCACATGGGCTGTTTGCTGTTTTGGTAAACACGAACCTGAGGCGATGCGATTAGCCTATGATAGAGGCGGTCATGCGAGGTTGGGGTTTGAAAATAATTCCACAAGTAGAGACGGAAAGCCGTATAAGGATAATGCAGAACTTGTGCGATCAGAATTAGCTACATTTCAAACACACCCTGCTCTTGCTTCAGCCACAGATGTTCGTGAAATGTTTGGGATCCCCCCCATTGCTTGCTAATCATTCTATTTGCAGCATCGTGCACGTGCCATTCAACACCCTAAAGCGGTATTCTATGAGACTCTCTCGAAATGAGACATACAACGAAATCCCATATATACACCTCTTCCACATTAAAGACGAAGAGAGAAGAGCGGCTTGTTCACATGGTTAAAAGCCTAAACCTCTTAACCTTCACCTAGATCCTAACAATTACGAACAATCTTGTTACGTAATACGCCAATCTTTTCGATCTCAAGCTCAATAATGTCACCATCACTCAAAAAGCGCATCGCTTCTAAGCCACAACCGTCACCTACCGTACCTGAACCAAAAATTTCACCAGGATACAAGGTTTCACCTTGGCTAACATATTCTATCATTGCCTCAAAACTATGGTAGATACTACCACTGGAGCTGGTTGAACGTCTTTCCCCGTTAATCGTCGCGGTCATGGTCAAATCATACGGGTCTTCGATTTCATCCAGCGTCACAATACAAGGCCCCATGGGACTAGCGTCATCAAAATCCTTTGCCTTTGCTGGACCAAGCCCCCCCTGCATCTCTGGCCCTTGAGCGTCCCGTGCAGACAAATCATTGAACACAGTAAAGCCAAAGATATGCTCCCGAGCATTTTCTCGTTTTATATCCTTACCGCCCTTACCAATAATACAGGCTAATTCAAGCTCATAATCCATTAACTTTGAATATCTAGGCCAAATAATCTCTTTGTCAGGGTCGGCCACGGCAAACCTGTTACATTTATAATAAAGAGGTTGTTTGTACCATGCTTTTGGCACCTCAAAATTACCCGTCTCCCGAAGCCTTTTCGCTTCTTCAACCGGATCACCCGCCCTACTAGCCCGTATTTGAATAGCCGCTTCAAAGCCCTGTAATACATGCTTTTCAAATGCCATAAAGTCACGCATTTGTGGAGGCACAGGTAAGGGGGCACGAAGAGCATATTGTCCGGCCGCCACACGGTGAGCATCATCTGGTGCAACAGCAAGCAAAGTACGCGCCGCGTCTAACCCAGCTTCTCCTGCCTCAATCAATCCCTGCATGCTGCTAAACATAACTTTGGCATCAGGCAGAACCGCGGCATTTGCTGCAGCCAAAAGATCAAACGCCGCACCGTCCTCGCACAAAACACCCAACCTGTTTTCACCAGTGCCGCAATAATATGTGATAAGCTTCATAGTCTCTTAGCCCGAAGGCCCCTTTTTACACAGTCAAATCCAGCACAAACAAACGCCAACACGAGCGGTTAGCTTTTACCGGGAGTAAACCACACCTTTTTTCTTCAGAGCATCATATTGCTCACGCGAAATACCTTGAGCCTCAAATATTTCCCAATTATCTTCACCAATTCGGCGGGCATCAGTGTGGGTTTCAAGGTCACAAGCAGAAAACTTCCACGGTGGGCCAGGCACTTTAAGTGTGTTACCCAGATCATCCTCAATCTTAACAACTGCACCCCATTCCTCGGCCCAATCGCTCTCAGCAAAATCAGCCATAGTACGCACTTGACCAACGGCAAGGCCAGCCTCTGTGAGTTGGACTTCCAATTCCTGTAAATTGCGAAAAGTGAGAATCCATTCTTGAACATAAGCCAACAGTATTTTCAGGTTCTGGCGGCGCAATTCCGGCGTAGCAAAACGTGAATCTTCCATCAAATCGTTACGACGCATCATGGCACAGTACTTACCAAAAATGGGCGTAAATACAGGGGTAGCAGAAATTACAATTCTCTCACCATCACGGAAATTGAACATAGGAGATTCTGTTGCGCCAAGAGCTACAGGTTCTGGCCCACTATCTTCCTGTGACAAATCTGCATGTGCGCGTTCATTTACCGCAAACATCGTTGCAGCCATCGACACATCCACATGCTGGCCTACACCTGTTTTGTGCCTATGCTCCAATGCTGCAAGGACACCAATGACAGCCTCAAGGCCCGTGTAAACATCTGCGTGAGAGAAAACATCACTTTTGGGTTCAGTTAAAGCATCGCCATAATGGGTTAAAAGTGTTTGCGCCAAGCCCATTTCAGCATGAACGGTTGGTGCAAATGCACCCCGGTAAGACATGCTGGTATTTTGACCGTAACCACTAATAGAAACATAAATAATACGCGGGTTTATTTTCGCAATTTCTTCATATGAAAGCCCAAAAAAGCCAAGCGTACCGGGACGGAAGTTTTCCACAACAATATCTGCATCCCGAACCATCTCCAATGCCAACTCGCACCCTTCTTTAAAGTTCAAATCAATGCTGACACATTTTTTTCCGGCATTTTGTTGGTAAAAATAATGCGACTTCCCAAGTTTGCCCGGTGATGCATACCGGGAAATATCCCCCATTCCAGGAGGTTCCACTTTCGTTACATCCGCACCTAGATCCAGCAACACTTTAGAGCAATGCGGCCCAGCAAGAACTCGCGAAAAATCGACCACCTTCAGGCCAGTAAGAGGTTGTGCACTCATTTTAGCACCCCTTAAATTTGGCGCTACCGGGGCCAGTTGTTTGAAGTGACTTGATACCTGCGCGAGCATCTTGTGACTTGAAAATTGGTGCAGTCGTTTTTTGCATTACTTCATCAGCAGCAGCGATGCCCTGATTAGCAGCAATGTTCGCCATCTCTTTAATTGCCCTAAGTGCTACAGTTGGCCCATTTGCTAATTGCTGGGCATAGTTCAATGCCACGTCAGCCAATTCATGGTCTGCCACCGCCAGATTAATAACCCCCATCGCTTCCAAGGTTTCAGCATCATGACGACGACCAAGCATGGCAAACTCTTTAGCACGCACAATGCCAACTCTCTCCACCAAACGCTGGACACCACCCATAATTGGTGCAACTCCAATTGAGACCTCTACAGCCCCTAAACGTGCTGACTTTGCTGCAATAATAGCGTCGCAAGCCAACGCAATTTCCAATCCACCGCCAAGGCAAGCACCCCGAACCGCAGCAACAATTGGAATTGGCGTATTTTGCATAAAATCCAAGAACTCTGTGGCACTGAACGTTTTTTTCTCTGCTTTTTTTACGCTATCTTTTTTAGGCTTTTCTTCTGTACTCGTGCCTTCCGCTTTTGCATCAACTCGGTCAAATGCCGCAGCAAACAAAGAAAGGTCGGCCCCTGCTGAAAAGTTCTTCAAAGCCGAGTTAAGCAAGACCGCTCTGGCACCACTATCAACAGCAGTTTGGACAGCGCTCATCACAGACCCTAAAAGTTCTGACCCGATTAAATTGTAAGGCGGATTATTCATTGATACAATCGCTAGGTCGCCGTCCATTTTCAACAACGCTTGTGCCTCTGCAACATCTTGCGTGGCATCGTGAGACTCCACTTCATTGAGCTTTTCAGTGGCCATTGGTTTTCCTCTATAAACACTAATTATTATGGGTAATCGGTGGAGATCCCACCAAATCTATAGCTTCTGCTTATCGGCGTTGAATGTTCTAATTCAACAGCCGCCAACAGCACGCCTGATTAAAATATTTACTAAATGCGCTCGGTAACGCTCATCAGCATAAAGCGTAGACATCATTTCCCCTTCCGGCGTTTTGATATCTTCAACCGCAGTCACAGAGAAATCTTGCGTTAAAGCAGCCTCCGCTGCCTCATGGCGGTAAGCACCTGTTGAACGTGCTCCAGAAACGGCGATCCGGGGACCATCCTCCAGCAAAGCAACAAAAACACCCACAAGTGGCGATCTAGCAGCAGGGTCTAGTATTTTTGTAAAATATGCTTTGTTAGTTGTTCTGAAAGTAACCGCAGTAACAATTTCACCTTTTTCCAAGGCGGTTGTTCCCGCACCAGTGAAAAAGTCTCGCGTACTAATAACCCTTGTAACAGTATGTATTTCAGCGTCCAGCGCCCAACAAGCAGCCTGATAATCCCCCGCAGGAACATTTGCAGCTAAAGATCCGCCAAGAGTGCCTCGGTGCCGCACTTGTGGATCACCCACCTGAGAAGCAAGATCAGCCAAGGCTGGCAGGTGTTTAGTAACGAGAGGGTCTTCTGCTATTTCAGCATGTGTAGCTCCCGCACCAATAAGGAGTGTATCTCCACTCATTTTTATTTTTTTTGATAACAACCCAGACAGAGTTACCAAATCACTCGGCGCAGCTCTCCGCCCTTTCATCTCTGGCAGCAAGGTTTGACCACCAGCAAGGAAAGCTGGGCGACCTAGCGAAGCAGCTAATTTAGCAGCTGCTTTAAGTGTTTTTGGTGTGTGATACTCAAAACTATGCATCTTCATTCTCCACAGCATCTGTGGTCGCGACTGCACCTGCTTCAATTGCTGAAACAATGTTTTGATAGCCGGTACAGCGACAAATATTGCCTTTTAATTCAGTCCTGATCGTTTCCCGGTCAGGCGTACCGTGACGCTTGGCAATATCAAGCCCTATCATAATCATTCCAGATGTGCAGTAGCCACATTGCAAACCATGATGATCAGTGAAAGCTTTTTGCATAGGGTGGCTCCCATCTGCAGATACCCCCTCAACAGTCAAAATATCTCGGCCATCACATTCTACTGCCAGCATCGTGCATGACTTCACTGCTCTGCCATCCACATGCAACGTGCAGGCACCACAGTGACTAGTCTCACAGCCAGTGTGTGTCCCGGTAAGGGTTAGCTTCTCTCTAAGAAAATCCACCAACAGCATCCGAGGGTCTATATCCTTGGAAACCATCTTGCCATTCACTGTCATAGAAACTTGTGTCATTTAATCTCTCCACTTGCTTACGATGTACACGTTAGCTATCCCCACGCGCATCGTGCACCGCGGCCCACACCTTGGACGGTGTCATCGGCATATCAATATTTTGGATGTCAAACTCCGACAGTGCGTCCAGCACTGCATTCACCACCGCAGGAGGAGCGCCTATGGTGCCACTTTCACCAACGCCGCGCACACCCAATGGATTAAACTTTGTTGGTGTAACGGTAAATTCGGTTTCCAGCTCAGGAAAATCGCTCGCACGCGGCATCGCGTAACTATCAAATCCACCCGTATTTAGGTCGCCCGCTTCATCGTAAACAACCTGCTCCATCAAAGCTTGCCCTATACCCTGTGCCAAACCACCGTGGATTTGCCCTTCTGCGAGTTTCGGGTTAATTATGTTACCACAATCATCAAGCGCCAGATGCCGCAACAGCTTGACCTGGCCAGTCTCTATATCAATCTCAACGACAGAAATGTGAGTGCCGAAAGCAGTCGGCATACCTTTAGGGTCAAAGAAAACTGTTTCATCAAGCGCATGAGGCATTTTAAACGGTAAATCATGGCCGATATAGGCTTCACGTGCCACCTCAGCAAAACTGATCTCAGTCATGTTTTCAGGACGGTTTAATTCTGGAAGGTCAATTCTGACCATTTTCTTGAAAATCTTTCGACGTAATCCAGCCTTAACCTGGATAACCTTTTCCCCCATCGCACGCTTTAGTCCAGACCCTGGCTTAATGCTGAAAACACCATCAGCATATTCAACATCCTCAACGCGGCGCTCCAATTTGTGTGCCGCAATTTGAGTAGCCTTTTTAACTATCTTCCTAGATGCCAAATGAATGGCCGTCCCGCCAACAGCCATGGAGCGTGAATTATAGGTACCTGTTCCAAATGGTACTGCTCCAGTATCACCTTGAACCACCTCAACATCTTCAAATGGGATTTGCAAGGCATCCGCTGCGATCTGCGCAAAAGATGTTTGGTGGCCCTGGCCTTGACTATGAGATCCTGAATATACTGTAACCTTACCATCTGGATGCATCATCACCCGCCCACTTTCATGGCCAGATCGATCAAAGCCCGCAGCAAACATACCTAGAGTAGGCGCGGCACCAGACATTTCTGTATAAAACGCCATACCATGACCGATATAACGTCCCTCGGCACGGGCCTTTTTCTTTTCGTCCGCGAAATCATCATACCCAGCCATTGCCGCTGCTTTATCAAGGTTGGCAGCAAAATCACCACTATCAAGCCCGAAGCCGGTAGGAATTCGATATGGCATCTCATCAGGAGTGATGAAGTTTATTTTCCGCACAGTACGCGGATCCATATCCAATTCAGTCGCGAGTTCGTTCATCACTCGCTCTAATAAATAGCTGGCTTCTGGATGACCTGCACCCCGATATGGACCGGTTGGCATCCGGTTGGTGTAAACTCCTTGAACAGTAAAATCAGCATTTGGTATTTTATAAGGACCACTAAGCGATAACCCGCCGTTTATTGCAGGTACACCAGGCCCCATACCCATTGCATAGGCCCCTAAATCAGCGACCAACTTAACCTTCAACCCTAGAAGTTTACCTTCTTTCGTTGCCGCCAATTCCACATATTGCATATGGTCCCGACCATGTGTCGTTGCCGCGAAGTTTTCACTGCGATTTTCAGCCCAACGGACCGCACGACCAAGAGTGATAGCAGCATGAGCGCAAAGAACATCTTCAGCATAAAACCCAAGCTTAGCCCCAAAACCACCGCCTACGTCGGGCGATAACAAGCGCAACTTATGTAATGGAAACCCTAGGCATTTGGCCAAAGCGCGCCCATGGACATGGGGTAATTGACTAGACGTATGATGCGTTAAATGCCCGCTGACTTCATCAAATTCACTAAGAACAGCACGCCCTTCAAGGGGAGCCGCCGTAATACGGTTGTTATAGTAGCAACGCTTTAATACAACATCCGCACTGTCCAGAGCGGCGCAAACATCGCCGTCAGCCCTATTAAAGCGGTACGCGATATTGCCTAAAATATCGTCATGCAACTGAGCCTTTTTATTCCCGCAAGCCTCGCCCTGATGAACCACAGGCATATGAACATCATAATCAACAGTAATGAGCTCCAAAGCATCTGCTGCGCAGTAACGATCCTCCGCCACTACAATCGCAACCGGCTGACCGGCGTACCGCACGGTCTTTTTAGCCAAAATAGGATGCTGCGGTACCTTTGTCATCGTCGGCGGCACCCAATCACACGGCAAATCTTTTAGCTCACTAATGTCTTCAGCAATATAAACCGCCACAACCCCCGGCATTACCTGAGCCTGACTAACATCTATATTTTTTATTGTCGCAAACCCATGAACAGACCGCAGCACCATCATAGTCAAGGCTTCAGTTTTCGCCGCAACATCAGCCACATAACGGCCCTGCCCGCGTACCATGCGCTTATCTTCGCTACGCCTTACAAATTGGCCGATAGATTTCGCCGATTTATTCAGTTTCTCAGCCGACATTTCAGACCGTCCTTCTCATAACTCGCGCCTACTCGACACGTAACCTTCTTAAAAACAGCTCATCTTAATCATTTTCTAACCTCAGCACCGAAAACCAAAACCAAGGCGCGATAACAATGAAAGAACTATGCAAGCACAGCCTTGCCACCGTATTTAGCCTGCACCCGGTTCCATAGCGGAACAGCCAAACAATATAGCTCCAGGCCTTCATCGGTCATCACAACCCCACGGTCTCGACCCACCAATTCATCGGCGTAGTCAACAAGCCCCCGACGCAGCAACGGCCCCAAATTGCGACTATAAGTCGTTCGGTCCATACCGGTTAATTCAGCCAGCTCAGTAATATTCATAGTTCCCGCACCACCAATAACTGCTGATAAAACTGTAAACTGAGTTATCCGCAATCCAGATGGACGCAACGCCAAGTCATAGGCTCGGGTCAATCGGCGCGCCTCCATTCGCGCATGGAAACACTGACAAGTAGCAGAAGCCTTTCTCGCCACAGCAGCCATATTTTCGATCGAGACGTCTGTTTGTTTCATAGTCATATGAAGTGTATATACACTTTAATAACTAAATGTCCAGTTTATTATGTCCCCACGCAGTAAAATTCATTCTGTTTGCTGCATTATCCGCCGGTTAAGATGTCATCACCGGCACCGCCGTCAACACTGTCATTATTCGCGCCGACATAAACAAGATCATTGCCGCCGCCTGCTAAAACTGCGTCGCCACCCCCTCTACCTCGAAGGGTGTCTTCCCCCAAACCGCCGTCAACCGTATCAGTACCTGAGGTAATAAGAGAAAGATCCAAACTTTCGTTCGTACCGAACGTATTTTCTTGGCCAGAATACCCTTCCGCAGAACCGTTCACTATAGACATTTGAGGAATTGATGTATCGGGCATAGAAAGCCTCTTTAAGGGATGTCCAGGCATTGCTAACAAGGCGATTGTGATGCGCCAAAGCCTCTGTTCGAGCGTAGACCGTGGCACGTTCCGCATCATTTTCAAAAAGCCAAGTATTTTCATAAGGGTTTTTACGAAACAAACACCCCACTCTAGCGCTGTTACTTATGCACCGAGAGCACCGTCCATCTCCGTACGAAATCAAGAGCTAGAAACCCAATACAGAAAGCTGAACCCTTACAAACCTATCAATAGATAGCCTTATAGTTGTATCCTAAAAGCAACATTTATGAATCAAAAAACTATTATAATTACTTTTTCCATACATTTATGAATGACTTGTACAGACCATAAATGACAATGTGGCCGCGCTGACACTAAACCTTTGCCCTAAACTAGGGCTCAGGAAACATCAGCGCATTCTTAAATTTGGGGAAGGAAACTCAAAACGATGAAAGATATATCTTTATCTCGCCGCTCGTCTTTAATGGGCAGTGCTGCGACGATGATGGCCATGCTAACCATGGGGGTAAGCGTTAATGGTGTTTCTGCACAGGATGCAGACACAGAAGCTGGGATTGAAGAGGTAGTTGTTACCGGTTCGCGCATTAGAAACGCGAATATCACAGCACCTAGCCCGATCACAGTTGTTGGCGGCGCGGAAGTTCAAAGCCGCGGCATCATCAGAATCGAAGACCTACTGCACACATTGCCTCAAACAGTTGCCTCACAAGGTGCTGGCGACTTCGGCGGTGATGGTACAGCGACAGTTGATTTGCGCGGATTAGGTTCTGAGCGGACACTTGTGTTGGTAGACGGGCGTCGCTTACCTTACGGGCAGTCAAACAACACCGCTGCTGACCTCAACCAAATCCCTGAGGATCTGGTTGAGCGTATTGAAGTTATGACAGGCGGCGCATCGGCGGTATACGGCGCAGATGCTGTTGCAGGCGTTGTAAACTTCGTGATGAAACGTGACTTTGAAGGTGTTATTATTGATGGCCAAATGGGTATCAACCAAACATCTAATAAAAGCGATCGTTTCGAAGCCATTTTGAACGACGGCGACCAACCAGTTCCTGGTTCAAAGCTCGATGGTTTTGAATATAAAGCCAGTATTATCGTTGGTGCTAACTCTGACAACGGCAAAGGCAATGTTACAGCCTATTTCACCTACCGTGAAGCAAATGAAATCAAACAGTCTGACCGCGTATATGCCGCATGTGCATTTGGCGGTGGTGATCCTGAGTTCTTCTGTCTTGGTTCCTCTACAACGACCCCTGCCCGCATAACTGACTTTGGCTTGGCTAGTAACTCATTCGATTTGTTAGCTTTCGATCCAACATCTGGTGTAACCAGAGACTATATAGGTGGCGGCAGCCCGAATGATACATTCAACTTTGCATCCACTCAGCGGACACGTGCACCGCAAGAGCGTATCACGATCGGTGCATTTAGCCACTATGAGCTAACTGATAAAATAGAGCTCTATATGGATGTTGCTTACTCTGACAGCACATCACAAGGTCAAGTTGGCCCATCAGGGACATTCTTTGCCACAGACACCATCAACTGTGACAACCCGTTCCTATCAGCAATTCAGCTTGATGCAATTTGTACTCAAAATGGCCTGAGCGGTAGTGACCTTGCTACAGCCTTCATAGGAAGGCGGAATGTAGAGGGCGGCCCACGCAGGTATGATAACTCAAATCAGACTTTCCGCCTCACAGGCGGCCTTAGAGGCGATCTGAATGATTCTTGGTCTTATGACTTCAATGGTCAGATCTCACGCGTTTCAAACGTACAAGCGACCCTCAATGACCTCGTAGAAGAGCGCCTACAGCGTGCCTTCCTCGTTGTTAATGATCCTGCAACTGGTCAGCCAGCATGTTCTGCAGCTCTACCGTCAAATGGCCTACCAGCCGTAGACCCTGCCTGTGTACCTTATAATGTCTTCCAACAAGGCGGCATTACACAGGAAGCATTGGACTATATTTCTGTCCCTGCCTTTGAAAGTGGTACTGTAAGACAAGAAATCATCAACGCGACCTTCACTGGTGACTTGAGCGAAAACGGCATAGTGCTTCCATGGGCTGACTCTGGTGTTCAATTTGTTGGTGGTTTTGAATACCGTAAGGATTCACTTGACCGCCGGGCAGATGACCTGCAGGTACGTGGCCAAGTCGTTGGTGGCAGTGCCATCCTTCCGATTGAGGCTTCTGTAGACGTATATGAGTTCTTTGGTGAGCTTGCTGTTCCTATTATAGAGGGTGCTGCATTTGCGGAAGAGCTCTCTGCATCTCTCGCGTATCGCTTCTCTGATTATTCAACAACGGGTTCTCAGAGTACTTACTCAGCGGGTCTATCTTGGGCACCTACGTCTGATATTAAAATCCGCGGTCAATATGCACGAGCTATCCGGGCACCAAATGTGTTTGAGCTGTTCCTAG
>Ga0316207_10002461_pt1 | contig 18952 bp, 17 predicted proteins | sample 6weekpyrite_MG_FD_204943 | JGI IMG/M metagenome (GOLD analysis project Ga0316207, IMG submission 204943) | Microbial mat bacterial communities from mineral coupon in-situ incubated in ocean water Damariscotta River, Maine, United States -... | ecosystem: Environmental > Aquatic > Marine >...
GAAGCAGGGGTGATGTTCCTGCTGTTCAATCTGGGCCTCCATTTCTCGCTAGGGAGAATCAGAGCCGAGGCCGCCAACATTTTTGGCTTTGGCAGCCTACAGATGTTGATCGGCGGCGGCGGGTTTGTCGCGCTGTTTTACCTGATTGGCCTACCGATTGAATTTGCGATCATTGGTGGTTTTGCAATGGGGCTTTCCTCAACCGCTGTGGTGATCGGATTGGTGCGCGAACGCGATCAAGAAGATTGTCCGGTCGGCCGCGCGGCGCAATCAATCTTGATTTTTCAGGATATCGCTGCGATCCTATTGCTCGTCGCCGCAGGAGCGTTGAGCAGCGGCGGCGCGATTGCACCAGCGCTCGGCCTTGCAGGCGTAAAGGCGCTTGCCGCTTTTGCGATTGCAGTGCTGTTTGGCCGTTACCTGACGGGGCCGCTCTTTCGGTTGATTGCGAAAGTGGGCAGTTCGGAAGTCTATACAGCAACCGCACTGTTCATCGCCTTGGCAGCGGGTTGGGCGACTGGGCTGGCAGGCCTATCGCTAACGCTTGGTGCGTTTCTTGGCGGAATGGCGGTTGCGGATTCGCGCTATCGGATCATGGTCCAGACAGAGATTGACGCATTTCGCGGGCTCTTCCTCAGTTTCTTTTTCATCTCGGTCGGACTTTCGATCGATACCGCCATCCTTGCCGATAACTGGGTGCTCGCTGTCGTTGCAGCGGCGGGTTTGATCGCGCTCAAATGCCTGTTCAACGTTGTGGCGGGCCTTGCCAATCGCTGGTCGGTTCCCGGCTCTATTCAACTTGGTTTTTTGCTCGGTCAGGGTAGCGAGTTTGCGCTCGTCATCTTTGCACTGCCCGCGGTCGCGGCGCTGGTTGATCCGATTGAGCCGCGTTTTTTGCCGATTCTTGTCACCGCGATCGCGATCAGCCTTGCTGTGACGCCGCTGGTTTCAAATATCGGACGCAAGCTTGCCGGCAAGCTGCGCCGCGGTCCGGCGGATGAGAAGCTAGAGGGTGATGATGCGCCGGTTGTTATCATCGGTCTTGGCCCGGCGGGTCGCGCGGTTGCCGATGCGCTCACCTACAATGCGATACCCTATCTGGCGGTTGAAAGCGTGGCAGAGCGTTTCGAGATCGCGCTAGCCGACGGGTATCACGTTCATCAGGTGAACTCGGCCGATCCGCGCAGTTGGGATGCGCTTGGAATGGGCAAGCGCGAGCTTGTGCTGATTTCGACCGGCAATCTATCGGTATCGCGTGAATTGGCACCGCTGATTGAAGAGCGCCTGCCCAATATCACGCGTGTGATCGCTTTGCCCGGACCAGCCGGGTTAGAGGAATTCGCAGCGCTCGGAATGCTCCCGGTGGACATCAAGGCCCCGCGCGGAATTGAGCAGATCGTCGAGATGGTGTTCGAAGCGCTTGGGCGGACGCGCAAGCTTCCTGTGTCACAATTGAGTGACGAGGAACACGCGCTTGAATTTGCCTGAACGGGCCGGTTGCCCGGCTAGTCGCCCGCCTCAATCGTTGAGGCGTTTGCGAATTTCCTTGCCCGCTTTGAAATAAGGAACCCGCTTGGCAGGCACTTCTACTGCTTCGCCTGTTCGCGGATTGCGGCCTACGCGCGCTTCGCGTTCACGCGTTGAAAACGCGCCAAAACCGCGCAATTCGACCCGGCCACCTTCGGCCAGCCGCTGTGCGACCTCGTCAAAAAAGACATCGACAACCTGCTCGATTTCTTCTGCCCGAAGGTCGGGATTGTCTTTGTGCAGCTCTTGCAACAATTCGGATCTGATCATGTAGCCCTCCCGATGAACACGCGGCCCCTGAATTTCCGCGTTGCCACCGCTGCGAGCAATTAGCCCGCTACTCTCCCAATTGCCCGGACCCGCTAGGCAACACTCAAGGTTCCTAGGTGCCAGAATGCGGCGCTCCTAGCAAGGACAGCGCGCAATTATGTTGATCGGGTGTTTACCCAAAGGCTTAGGGATGACCGCTTTGCAAAGCGGATCGGCCGATCAGGTCCGCTCGGTTAGATCAGCTGGGCTTAGGCCAAGCCGCGCCATGCGCGCGCGGATTTCGGGCCATTCTTCGCGCAAGAAAACATCGCGTTCGCGCTGGCGTAGCAATTCGGCCGCCCCATCGACCACATACATGCCAACCCCTCGTTGAACCTCGACCAGCCCATCATTCTGAAATTGCTGATAGGCCTTGGCAACAGTGAGCGGGTTTGCGCCTTGTTCTGCGGCCAAAGCACGCACCGATGGAAGCATCGCGCCTTCAGGGTAATCGCCCTGAATAATCGCCGCCGCGATCTGGTCGCGCAATTTGAGGTAAACGGGTCGTGATTGGGTCATGTCAGTCTCTGCCTAGGTGCATCAGTGCCATAATACACTCATGCGCGTCAAGCGCAGCCTGACCTGTGCGATGTAAGCTCTTGCAACCGGTAACAAACGAAACAAAGACTTCACACACGCGAAACGCACGCTAGGGTGCCGCGCATTCGGGGACGCGCCGCCAAATTCTTCATAAAACGGGCGCGATAAGAGGGATATTTTACAGATATGACCACTCAAGCTTTGCCACACGGCGACAGCGCGGGAACGATCTTGGGGCACCCTAAGGGTCTCTTCGTGCTCTTCTTCGCTGAAATGTGGGAGCGTTTTTCCTATTACGGAATGCGCGCCCTTCTGATCTTTTACCTAACCAAGCACTGGCTGTTTTCTGACGGCGAGTCCGGCGTAATCTATGGTGCTTACACAGCGCTGGTTTACATCATGCCGGTTGTAGGCGGCTATTTGGCTGATCAATATCTAGGTCAGCGTAAGGCTGTCTTGTTCGGTGCGGTATTGCTGACACTGGGCCACTTCTTCATGGCGTTTGAAGGCCCTGAAGCCTTTGGTCACGATAACAATCCGATGCTCTATGTCTTCTGGCTTGCATTGGCGTTGATCATTGTTGGCTCAGGCTTCTTGAAGGCCAACATTTCGGTGATCGTCGGACAGCTTTACCCGCGCACTGATATTCGCCGCGATCCGGCTTACACCATCTTCTACATGGGGATTAATCTGGGCGCTGCTGCTGGCTCTTTGCTGTGTGGTTATATCGGCGAAACCTATGGTTGGGCCTATGGCTTTGGCCTTGCCGGTGTCGGCATGCTCGCTGGCCTGATCGTGTTCATCTGGGGAACGCCGCTTCTGCTGGGCAGGGGTGAACCGCCCAAGCCGCTTGCCAAATCCACCGAGTGGACGATGTATGCAGCCGGTATCGCAATGGTCGGCATCAGCTGGCTGGCAATCCAATACCAAGATCTTGTCGGCTATGTGCTCGGCGGATTTGGTGGAGCGCTGGTTTTGTATGTGCTGTTTACCGCTGTGATGAAACTGCCATCGCAGGAACGTGACCGCATCTTTGCAGCGATGTTCCTAATCCTCACATCAATCGTGTTCTGGGCATTGTTCGAACAGGCCGGCTCTAGCCTCAACCTGTTCACTGATCGCCATGTTGATCGCGGTGGGGTGCCGGCGTCGGTATTCCAGTCGATCAACGCGATTTACATCATCCTGCTTGCACCGGTATTTGCGATTTTGTGGCAGTTCCTGGGACAACGCGGACTTGAACCTTCAGCGCCGCTCAAGTTTGGCCTGGGTGTTGTTCAGGTTGGACTTGGCTTCCTTGTGCTTGTCTGGGGTTCAAACGCAGTCGGACCGGAAATTGCAGTTCCGGTTGCCTTCATCTTCCTGATCTACCTGCTGCACACGACCGGCGAGCTTTGCCTGTCGCCAGTGGGGCTTTCAGCGATGAACCGTTTGGCACCTGCTCATATGGCTTCGCTCATCATGGGTGTCTGGTTCTTCGCCTCTGCCACCGGCAATTTCGCCGCGGGCAAGATTGCCGAAGCAACCGGCGGTGACGGACTAACCGAGGAGGCCGGTAGGCAAGTCGTGATCGACGTTTACAATACCGTCGGCCTTTGGGCCATCGGGATCGGCATTGGCGTTATCGTGATCAGCCCGCTGATCAAGAAGCTGATGCATCTCGACACGCTTGAAGATGACAATGCCACTCTCGAAGGCGCAGCAGAAGCTGGCCTCGAACCGCACGAAGCAGGTTTCAGCAAAGGCTGATACCGCTTTCGCGGACCAAGCTGGACAAGCCCCTGGTTTCCCGTCAAGCAAGTGCCACAAAGGCATTTGAATTCGGGAAATCAGGGGACCAGCAATGATCCAATTTCAGGCGCGCAGCGGGCGCTTTAACTTCAAAAACAAAACGCACAGGGCCACATTGGCCGTCTTGGCCAGCACATTGGTGCTCGCAGCGTGCGCAACAACCGGCTCTGCCAGCGCATCCTCGGACAGCGACGATGAAGCGCCGCGTTACGCCGCAGCCGCGCCCATGGGCGAAGGCTCTGCTGGCCCCTTCCCATCCACCTATCAACGTTACCCCGGACGCCCGACCGCATTGGTCGGTGCAACCGTTTTTGACGGCGCAGGCGGCATGATCGCCAATGGCACTGTGCTGTTCCGCGATGGTGAAGTGGTCGCAGTGGGCGGCAGCGACCTGTCCACCGAAGGCTACGATGTCATCGATGCGACCGGTAAGTTCGTCACACCGGGGATCATCGATATCCACTCGCACCTAGGCGACTACCCCACGCCCAGCGTCGATGCCCATAGCGACGGCAATGAAGCAACCAGCCCGACAACGCCGGAAGTCTGGGCCGAACACTCGGTCTGGCCGCATGACCCCGGATTCAGCCGCGCGCTTGCCAATGGCGGGATCACCAGCCTGCAAATCCTGCCCGGCTCTGCCAATCTGATGGGCGGGCGTTCGGTGACGCTCAAAAACGTTCCTTCGCGCACCGTTCAAGGCATGAAATTCCCCGGCGCCCCCTATGGCTTCAAGATGGCCTGCGGCGAAAATCCCAAGCGCGTTTATGGCAATCGCGGGCGGATGCCTTCGACCCGCATGGGCAACTTTGCAGTCAACCGTCAGACATGGTTCGACGCGATTGATTATGCCAACCGCGAGGATGCCGATCGCGACCTCGCGATGGAAACGCTGGTCGGCGTGCTCGACGGCGAAATCCTCGTCCACAACCACTGCTATCGCGCCGATGAAATGGCGCTGGTGATGGATATGGCCAAAGAGGTCGGATACCGCGTCACCGCTTTCCACCACGCAGTCGAGGCTTACAAAATCGGCGATCTGCTGGCCGAAAACGGCGTGTGCAGCGCGATCTGGGCCGACTGGTATGGCTTCAAGATGGAAGCCTATGACGGCATCCTTGAAAACGCTGCCCTGCTGCAACAGGCAGGCGCATGCGTTGTCATCCATTCGGACAGCGAAAACGACATCCAGCGCCTCAACCAGGAAGCCGCCAAAGCACAGGCCGCAGGCCAGCGTTTGGGAATCGAATTGTCCGATGCCGACGTCATCAGCTGGATCACGTTGAACGCGGCCAAAGCGATGGGCATCGACGATATGACCGGCAGCCTTGAACCGGGCAAAATGGCCGATGTGGTGATGTGGAATGGCGATCCTTTGAGCGTCTATTCACGCCCCGAACGCGTCTGGGTCGATGGCGCGCTACTTTATGATGCCAATGACCGCAGCAGAAGGCCGGTGAGCGATTTCGAGCTTGGCCAGCCGGGTGAAGGAGATGTGAAATGAAGCGCCTCCTGACACAGCAACTCGCCCTCGCCGCATCAGCAATCGCCATTGCCGCATCACCAGCCGCCGCGCAGGACTTTGTCATCGCCAATGCGACCGTCGCAACCGGCGATGGCAGCGAACCGATCGAAGATGGCGTTGTCATCGTCGAAGACGGACGCGTTACCTATGCGGGCGCAGCTGATGGACGCACCTATTCAACTGATCGCGTGATCGATGTTGCCGATGCATGGGTCACTCCAGGCCTCTTCGCCACGGTCACAACGCTTGGCCTGTGGGATGTTGGCGCAGTAAGCGAAAGCAACGATACACGCGCAGGCGGTTCGCCGTTCAGCGCCGCGCTCGATGTCGCACCTATCGTCAACCCAACGTCGCAGCACATTTTGGTCAGCCGCAGTGCAGGCATTACCCGCGCTGCAACCACCACGCTGCCTTCGGGATCGATCTTTTCCGGACAAGGCGCGATGATCGACCTTGATGGCGATGCAAATCCGGTGATGCGCGCCCGCGCATTCCAGATGGTTGCGCTGGGTGAACGCGGTGGCCGCCTTGCAGGAGGAAGCCGGGCCTCGGCCTTTGTGCTGTTCCACGCGGCCTTGCGCGAAGCACAGGCCCTGTCGGGTTCAACCGGCACGCCCCAAACGACCGAAATCACCATCGATGACGAAGTGCTGCTGAGCCGATTCGATGCAGAAGCGCTCGTGCCGGTCGTAAACGGCACACAGCCGCTTTACGTCAGTGTCGAACGCGCCTCGGATATTCGTTCGGTGCTAGCGCTGCGCAGCGAGTTTCCGCGGCTCGACATGGTGCTGGTGGGTGCTGGTGAAGGCTGGCTTGTAGCGAACGAGATCGCTGCTGCTGGCGTGCCAGTGATCGCTGATGCTCTCGATGATCTGCCCGAAACGTTTGAAGTGCTTGCCGCGACACAAAGCAATATCGGCCGTATGCAGCGTGCCGGTGTGCAGGTAGCGATCAGCGCGAATTCGGGCACCAATCCGCGCAATATGCCGCAGGCGGCGGGCAACCTTGTCGCTTTGCAACGCATTCCAGGTGCCAGCGGGCTAAGCTGGGGTCAGGCGTTTGCCGCGATCAGTTCGGTGCCTGCCGCGATCAGCGGATATGGCGGGCAAGCTGGCGTGCTGGCACCGGGCGCAGTTGGCGATGTGGTGATCTGGGATGGCGATCCACTGGAAGTGGGTTCAGTGCCAACGCGCGTCTTTATCAACGGTGTCGAACAATCGCTGGCGAGCCATCAGAGCCGCCTGCGCGAACGGTATCGCGATCTCGATGAAAGCGATTTGCCCAAGGCTTATGATCGATGAGGCATCTAACCGCGTTGGCCGCAATGGCCCCAATAGCAGCGCTACTTGCAGTGCCTGTCGTGGCGCAGGACACCGCTCAAACCGCTGAGGAAGCGGCGGCAGAACGCGCTTATCACAACGCACAGCATGCTCATCTGGCGGGCCTGATGGCCGACGATGGCTGGTATTCGATAGAGGGCGGGCTTCGCTGGCGTTACGTTGAATATCGCGGCATCGGCGACAGTCCGACCACAGCTGATACGGTTACAGTCAACTATGAAGCCACCTTCATTGATGGCGAGGTCCTCGATAGCTCGTATGAGCGCGGAACGCCTGCAACCTTCCAGCTTAGCGGCCTCATTCCTGCATGGGAGTTGGCGATCCCGCAAATGCGTGTCGGAGAGACAATCGAGATCGCCGCGCCATCTAACCTTGCCTACGGGCCAAGAGGGCGCGGACCCGTTCCGGGCGGCGCTACATTGCTTTTCAAAGTTGAGCTGATCTCGATCGAGGGGCGATAGGCCAGCGCAGGCACGCGATTAGGCATTGCGCAAAGGCAGTGCTAGCTTTGCCGCCATGAACGGAGCAATCGTCGAACTTATCGCTGCGAACGCCTTTTTGTTGGTGTCGCATTTCCTGATGTCGCACCCATTGCGCGCGACCATGGTCAAAGCCTTGGGCAAGGTCGGTTTCCAGATCGCCTATTCACTGGTGAGCCTTGGCGCATTGGTGTGGATCTACTTCGCCTTTGCCGCAGCGCCCTCCAGTGATTTGCCCGGATCAGGCAATATTGGCTGGATCATTGCAACCGCGCTCACCTTGCCTGCCATGGTGCTCTTTGCAGGATCGATGGCGGGCAACCCCGCTTTGCCCACTCCCAACGCCGAAGAACAGGCCCGCGCCGAGCCCAAAGGCGTCTTCAAGGTCACGCGCCACCCGATGATGTGGGGCTTTGCTCTATGGGGCATCTCGCACATCGTGCTTCACTGGAGCCTGCGCACATCCATAACCGCGCTAGCCATCACGCTGCTCGCGCTTGTCGGCGCGAGGTTTCAGGATCGCAAGAAACAGTTGCTGATGGGCAGTGCGTGGCAGGAATGGGAAAGCCGTACGACCTACTGGCCGCGATGGTCAGCGCTGTTTTCGGTGGGACTATTGCCGTGGGCACTGGGCCTTGGCTTTTTCGCGCTTTTCAGCTGGCTGCATTTGCCGATCGGCGACATTGCCGCAGGGATATGGCGCTGGCTCTAGCGGGGAAGCGCAAGAATCCAGTCGCGGCGTGCTTCTTGCGATCGGCGCTCAAACGACAGGCTGTGTCCTGAACCTGCAAAGGGCTGAAAACGGGCATTTGGCGCCGCTGCAGCAATCGCCTTGCCGTGATTATCCTCGATGAGATCATCTGCATCGCCATGCTGGACCAATACAGGCAGATCGAGCCTCGCGACCCGGGTAAGATTGTCGTATTTGTCGCGGGCCAACCATCGAGCCGGGAGCCACCACAGTTTCTCGCCCGCCACATCCGGCAGCGACTTGAATGGCGCGATCAGTATCAGCGCAGCTGGCGCAGTGTCATTTTCTGTAAGCGTAGTGGCAATGTGTGTAGCGACGCCGCCGCCGATTGAATTGCCGATCACAATCAGATCGGATGCCCGCAGGCCGCGTTCGCTCAACCATTCCAATGCGGCTTCACCATCGCGATAGAGCCCGGATTCCGATGGTGAGCCCGGATTGCCGCCATAGCCCCGATATTCAACCAGCAACGCGCCTATTCCCGCTTCGACCAGAGCGGCATTGGATACGCTTGCGCCCTGCAAGGTTCCGCCATTGCCGTGAAAGTACAGCACCGTTGGCATGCCCGGCTTTGCTGCGGAGTAGAATGCGCGCAGCTCAAGGCCGTCTTGGGTGACAAGCTCAACCTCTTCAAAACCCGGCGTCAGCAACGCGCGCGTTTGCGGTGCGGGATAGATGAAGCGCGATTGGAAGACGAAAAGGATCGCAAGCGAGGTCAGATAAGCGGCCGCAACGCCGACCAGCACGCGAAACGCGATTGTGCCGATCATTCTATTCTCCGGTAAAGCGCGGGTCGCGCTTTTCGATCAGGGCGGAGACGCCTTCGGCGTGATCGGCAGTTGTGTGCATCATCGCCTGCGTATTTGCCGCCATTTCGAGCGCGGTATCATAGTTCACCTGTTGCCCCTGACGCAGAAGCATCTTCGATTGGCGCAGCGAGTGAGGCGGCATTTTTGCAATCTTACCGGCAAGCTCACGCGCCTTTTGCAAAAGCTCATCGTGCGCAACTACGCGGCTGACCAGCCCCCAATCCTTTGCCGTCGCTGCATCAATCACATCGCCTGTATAGAACAATTCCGAAGCGCGGCTCATCCCGATGACACGCGGCAAGATCCAGGTTCCTCCGTCACCGGGAATGATGCCGAGTTTCAGAAAAGTGACGCCGAACTTAGCTTTCTCGCTCGCAATGCGAATGTCGGCAAGGCAGGCAACATCGCATCCCAATCCGATCGCCGGACCATTGATCGCAGCGATGACGGGGACACGCAACGTATGGAGCGCGCGCAGCATCATGTGGATGTTATCGCGGTATCCGTCTGATATTGCCGGCGTGGTCCCGCCAAAGGTGCCGCTTTTATCGCGCATGGCCTTGATGTCGCCGCCTGCCGAAAAAGCTCTGCCAGCGCCCGTCAGAATGACACAGCGTGTCGCAGAATTGCGGTTGATCTCAACGCAGACACGGTGGAACTCGTCTCCATCGCCCGGCGCTCCCAATGGGTTCATGCTTTCAGCACGATCAATTGTGAGTGTGGTTACAGGACCGTCAGTGGCGATATCGAGCAAGGACATGGATGTGCAGCTGCCTTTTCATATGATGAACTGTGCGTTGGGCATGAATTTTATAAGCAGAATAGTGTGGTAGTGTGAACTATGCTCGCCCGTGTTACCCAATGCGCCCTGATCGCGGAAATGAGTTAGTCGAATGCCCAACTCTACTTTGATCGTTTTGACCTCTCCGATGCTGGCTGGTCCGCTGCCCGCAGCAGACCTTGCCGCTTCGGCGGCGATTGTCCCGCCAGCAATAACCGCACCGGCCATTCCGGCCCAACCCGCAACGCCGCTACCTATCGCTTGGTCGCTAGCATCAGGGCAAGAAAACAGCGAGCCGCCTGCAGGAAATGCCGCCAGCAATGTTGAAGATCCGCCAGCCGACGACGAAAACGAGATTGTCGTTGAGGGCGATTACGGCCCGGTTGAAACCGGCCCAATGGCAGAGTTCAACGAGACAAGTTACCGATTAACGCAGGATATCGATGCTGCCATCACCGCCCCGCTTGCCTATGGCTACCGCGATGGATTGCCCGGCCCGATCCGCGATGGGTTGGGTAATGTGGTTCGCAACTTGCGCGAACCGGTTAACTTTCTGAACTTCCTTTTGCAGTTCAGGATTGGCGATGCGATCGAAACTCTCGGGCGCTTTGCGATCAATTCAACGATTGGTCTGGGCGGTCTGATTGATGTTGCCGGCACATCCAACATCAACCTTCCCTATCGTCGCAACGGCTTTGCCAACACGCTTGGCTATTACGGGGTGGGGTCGGGTTCGTATCTCTATCTGCCGATTGCCGGGGCGACCAGCGTGCGCGACATTATCGGAGACTCGCTCGATCAATTGGTGGTGCCGACGGTCGTGGGAAAACCGTTCAACACCCCTGAATACGGCGTGCCCTACTTCATTGTGAGCAACCTCGAAGCGCGGCTTGAGGTTGATCAGGAGCTGGAGCGGATTGGCGAAACGGTGGACCCTTATGCGGCGCGGCGCGACACCTATCTCTATCGACGTGAGCGCGAAATTGCCGAACTTCGCGGACGCGAGCCGCCTCCACCTCCGGCAATCCTGCGCGAGATCGAGGAAGGCCTTGATGCAATCGAGGAAGAGGATGAGCTGGAGGCGCTTGACGCTCCGCCAGAAGATGCAACTCTATCCCTGATCGATCACCAACGCGAACTGCCGCCAATCGAGATCGCCGTGCTGATCACTCAGCCGAGGACGCGTTAATCAGCCACGGGTTGCTTGGCCACAATGCGCTTCGATTTGGTCGAGCCATCGACCAAAATTTCGGATTGTGCAGTCCCATCCCTCTGGCCAAGGAGGGAAGCCATCCTCCGAAAGGCCATTTAGGCGCGCCCAATCGACAGGCCAGTCGAGCGCTATGTCGTCCTGATCAATCGGCAGCTCTTTCATCAAGTCGTCTTCGGGGTGCGGGGTGGCATGTGGCTTGATATAGATAAGGGTGGTTTCCCAAAGGAACTTTGCTGCTGCATCAGACACATCGACGCGCATAGACGCCATAAACTCTTCACGGGTGAGATTGGGTCGACGTGTGCTAATGGCGCGCAATTCGCGCTGGTATCGTCGCCAATAGATGGCGCCGATGATCGCCATCAGCGCGCAAAACCATAGGGTCCAACCAGCCATGGCTATGCGATCTAAGCCCGCGCCTCTTCGACATTGGCGCTGTTGTGCTTCAGCGCCTTGAGCACCTTGTCCACGATATGCGGCGCGGTGAGGCCTGCTTCTTCGTACTGGTTGTCAGGCGAATCCTGATCTTGGAACGTATCGGGCAGGCGCATTGTGCGCACTTTCAATCCGTTGTCGGTCAGCCCTTCATCCGAAGCAAAGGTCAGCACATGCGCGCCAAGACCGCCTACTGCGCCTTCCTCTATCGTCACAACCACTTCGTGCGTGCGCATAAGGCGTTCGATCAGGTCTGTGTCGAGCGGTTTGGCAAAGCGCATATCGGCAACCGTCGTTGAAAGCCCGCGTGCTTCAAGCGTATCTGCCGCCTTTTTGGCCTCTTCAAGCCGTGCGCCAAGCGAGAGGATCGCAACCTTGGTGCCTTCGCGAACCACCCGGCCTTTGCCGATTTCCAGCTTTTCGAGTGTTTCGGGCATCGGCACGCCAATCCCCGCGCCGCGCGGATAACGAAATGCAATCGGACCATCGTCATATTCGACGGCGGTGTAGGTCATATGCGCCAGCTCCGCCTCATCCGCAGCGGCCATCACCACCATATTTGGCAATGTGGCAAGATAGGTGATGTCGAACGATCCTGCATGGGTTGAACCATCGGCACCGACAAGGCCTGCACGGTCAATCGCAAAGCGCACCGGCAAGTTCTGGATCGCAACGTCGTGCACGACCTGATCATAGGCGCGTTGAAGGAATGTCGAATAGATCGCAGCAAATGGCCGCATGCCTTGTGCGGCAAGCCCTGCTGCAAATGTCACACCGTGCTGTTCGGCAATGCCGACGTCAAAACTGCGGTCGGGATGCGCGGTTGCAAAGCGGTCTACCCCGGTTCCCGATGGCATCGCAGCGGTGATCGCACAAATGCGGCTGTCTGTTTCAGCCAGTTTGGCAAGCGTATCGCCAAATACGTTCTGGTAAGCAGGCGGTCCTGCGGCACCTTTCTGCTTTTCACCCGTCACAACGTTGAATTTGGGCACGCCGTGATACTTGTCGTCGGCCTGTTCGGCAGGCTGGTAACCCTTGCCTTTCTGGGTGACGACATGGATCAGGACCGGCCCTTCCGATGTGTCGCGCACATTTTCAAGCACAGGGATAAGGTGATCGAGATTGTGCCCGTCGATGGGGCCGACATAGTAAAATCCAAGCTCTTCGAACAAGGTTCCGCCTGTCACCATGCCGCGGGTGTATTCCTCGGCCTTGCGCACGCCTTCGTGCATGCGGCGGCTCATCTTCTTGATCGCTTTGGACGCGAGCGAGCGCAGCCCAAGATATTCGCTCGACGACACCATCCGCGCCAGATAGGCCGACAACCCTCCGACCGGCGGTGCGATCGACATGTCGTTGTCGTTGAGGATCACCACCAGACGATTGCCCGCCTGCGCGGCATTGTTCATCGCCTCATAGGCCATGCCGGCGCTCATCGCGCCATCGCCGATTACCGCGATGCCGCGGCCGGGCTTGTCGTTGAGCTTGTTGGCAACTGCAAAACCCAGCGCTGCCGAAATCGACGTCGATGAATGCGCAGCACCGAATGCGTCATATTCGCTCTCGGAACGCTTGGTGAAGCCAGACAGGCCGCCGCCCTGACGAAGCGTGCGGATACGATCGCGCCGACCGGTGAGGATCTTGTGCGGATAGCATTGGTGCCCAACGTCCCAGACCAGCTTATCGTCGGGCGTGTTGAACACGTAGTGGATGGCCACGGTCAGCTCGACCACGCCCAGCCCCGAACCCAGATGTCCGCCAGACGTGCTCACCGCGTCGATCATCTCGGCGCGCAGTTCATCGGCCAATTGGCGAAGCTGTTCCGGCTTGAGTTCGCGGAGCTCGTCAGGTGTTGGAACCTGATCCAGCAGCGGAGTTTCAGGAGTGGGGCTCATGGGGCGGTGCTCTAGACCTTTAAATGTGAACTGTCGATAAACGCTTTATCGCTCATATAGAACGGTTCGTCACAGGTGCGTCCTATGCGCAAAGCCGGCAAAGGCCGCGAATTTCCAGAACCGGGCGTTCCGCCTTGAAGCTCCGCGATGCGGCCAACGCGCGTACAGAGCGGCTCACTTCCTCGTCATCGACATGGCTCGCTTCGCCGCATTCATCGCATACGAGGAAGATACAATCATGCTCGCAGCCGGGGTGAGTGTTGGCGAGATAGGCGTTTGAGCTTTCAACCCTAAGCGCAAGGTTGTTCGCCACAAACAGATCAAGAATGCGATAGATCGAGTTGGGCGCGACGCGTTTGCCGCGTGCTTTGGAAAGATTGTCGGCAATATCATAGGCCGATGCGGGGCGTTCATGCTGGGCGAGTTCGGAAAAAACCGCCTCGCGCATGCTGGTCCATTGCTCACCCGATGCAAGCAGCGCATTGCGCGCTGCCTCAATCAGATTTTCGCCCGAATGCTCTTGGTGTGAATGTTGATGTGCGCTTGCCATTGCGCGAATATAGGCATGCGCGCGGCTTTGCGCCAGCCATCGCTTGTGGCCTAGCCGTCGCGCAAGAAATTTGAGCGGAAGTCGCTAGGGAACATACGGCGCAGGGCTTCGATTTTGGGTTGGTCCCACCGCTGGATGTACCGGCTGCTCGGGTTCTTCACCATATAGTCCTGATGATACCCTTCTGCAGGGTAGAATGTCCGTTCGCGCTCTATCCGCGCGACAATCGGGCGGTTCCAGACACCTGACCGGCCCATTTGCGCAAGATAGGCCGCTGCCACTGCACGCTGTTCCGCGCTCGTCGGGATCAAAGCGGTGCGATAATGCGCGCCGACATCAGGTCCCTGACGGTTGCGTAGAGTCGGATCAGCGACAACCGAAAAGAAGATGCGCAGCAATTCGTCATAGCGGATGACATAGGGGTCGTAGGTGATCTGCACGGCTTCTGCATGTTGCGTGCCGCCAGAGACGATACGCCGATACTGGGCAGTCGCAGCCGAGCCGCCGTGGTATCCGCTGGTGGCTGAACGCACGCCGCGCACATGGCTAAAGACGCCTTCGACACCCCAGAAACATCCGCCTGCAAAGATAGCCGTTTTGAGCCCTGCGCCCTCTTTGGCAATGCGTGCAGGAGCGGGCGCATTGACCGGTTCATCAAGTGCAAGGGCGGGGCTTGCCGGAATGGCGAGCGCAAGTGCAGCTGCGATGATCGGATAACGCATCATTCACCCGCCTCAAGCGGGGCAATCAGAAACTCGTCTGCTGGCAGCGGCGCTTCAAGCGGCTCTGCTGCGCGCGCCGGCGATTCAATGTTTCCGCCCCATTCGCCGATTGTCGCTGCAGCCACCATCATGGCACCGGCCAGAAAGCCAAGCCCGAAATTGCGGTAAAGGTCTACGGAGAAAAGGGTCATTTGCTGTCTCACGGGGTCTTGTTCATCTTCGGCTGTTGCTCGATTAATCGCAGGGCGCTTGCAGCTGAATGAACAGCTGGTCTCTGGCGACAATTCGATACGCAACTTGATTTAGTTACGGCCAAAATCTGAAAAAGATGGTTAACAGCGAGGAAATCTTCTCTCGCGCAAAGCACGTATTTCGCGCTGCGCCCACCATCGGCCACGCGCGGTCAGGCTAAGTATTGGCATGATTCAGGACTGCAGATTGCCCGCTTGCACGGGGCAAGTCTCATCAATGCCTGAAGTGACGCATCCCGGTGAACACCATGGCAAGTCCCGCTTCATCAGCGGCTGCAATCACTTCGTCATCGCGGATTGAACCGCCCGGCTGGATTACAGCGGTAGCGCCTGCTTGTGCAGCGGCGATCAAGCCATCGGCAAAGGGGAAGAATGCATCCGAAGCGACCGCGCTACCCTTGGTCTTGGGGGCAGCCCAATCATAGGTTTCGGCAGCCTCTTGCGCCTTGATCGCGGCAATCCGGGCGGAATCGCGGCGGTTCATCTGGCCAGCGCCAATACCCGCTGTCGCGCCATCCTTGGCATAAACGATAGCGTTTGATTTGACGTGACGTGCGACCGTCCAGGCGAAGAAGCAGTCTTTCAATTCCTGCGGGGTCGGTTCGCGCTTGGTAACCACTTTGAGATCAGCTTCGGCAACCGCGCCGTTGTCGCGCGACTGGACGAGCAAACCGCCCGCAATCGTCTTGACCGCAAGGCCCCCGCGCCGGGGATTGGGAAGTTCACCGCATTCGAGCAGGCGCAGGTTCTTCTTTCTCGAGAATACCGCGCGTGCCTCTTCGCTCACTTTGGGCGCGATCACGACTTCGGTGAAGATGCTGGCAATTGCTTCGGCGGTTGCTGCGTCGAGTTCGGTGTTGACTGCCACAATCCCGCCAAAGGCAGAAACGCTGTCGCATTGCAGCGCGCTGTTCCATGCCTCAAGCAAGGTTGACCCTTGAGCTACGCCGCATGGATTGGCGTGCTTGACGATAACCACCGCCGGGTCGCCGCCGCCGAATTCGGCGGCCAATTCAAGCGCAGCATCGGCATCGTTCAAGTTGTTGTAGCTAAGCGCCTTGCCTTGCAATTGTTCCGCTTGCGCGACCCCTGCCACATGCGGGCCTGTCGGCGTGTAGAACGCCGCCATCTGGTGCGGGTTCTCGCCATAGCGCAGAACCTGAGGTGCCTTGCCGTTGACCGCCAGAAACTCAGGGAACATCTGTTGTTGATCGGCAAAGCCGAACCATTGGCTGATCATCGAATCATACGAAGCGGTTGCAGCAAACGCGCGCGCCGCCATCATCTTGCGAAATTCCAGCGATGTTGCGCCGTCATTTGCCTCGATCTCTTCAAGCAGTTTGGCGTAATCAGAAGGGTCAGTGACAATCGTCACAAAGCCGTGGTTCTTTGCCGCTGAGCGCACCATCGATGGGCCGCCAATATCGATGTTCTCGATGATCTCGGGGCGATCTGCGCCTTTGGCCACGGTCGCTTCGAACGGATAAAGATTGACCACAACCAGATCGATCGCGCCAATTTCATGCTCGCGCATTGATGCAACGTGGTCGTCATTGTCGCGCAGAGCAAGCAAGCCGCCATGGACTTTGGGATGGAGGGTTTTGACCCGGCCATCCATCATCTCAGGAAAGCCGGTAAGATCGGACACATCGCGCACTTCCAACCCCGCTTCGCGCAAGGTGCGGGCCGTTCCGCCGGTGCTCACCAGTTCGATCCCGCGCGCCGCCAACGCCGTACCCAGTTCAACCAAACCGTCTTTGTCGGACACCGAAAGCAGCGCCCGTTTGATTGTCGTCGATGTCATGTGTGGTCTTATCCCATTTTCTTAAGAAGCCAGGAGAACTGGCCCCCGCCGCGCGATGTGAGGCCCTCTATCACCAATTGTTCGGTTGCGTGAGGGCGTCCTTCGCCATCTACCCACAGGCTATCTTCAACCGACAGTTTGACGTCATCTTCGCCCTCGACGCCCGCAGCATCGGGACCGCGCAAGCGGAACTGCCACAACTTACCGTCAGGCGTTAAAAGGCTCGCGCCACGCTGATCTTCGGACAGATGGGCCTCGACCGACCGTCCAAGGTGGAAGCGGATAGCAAAGCCGACCTTGCCGCGCTTTCCCTTGCGCGAAACCGGCAGCAGAATGTCTTCGCCCGACAATTCAGTGCCGTCCGCTCGCAATGTGAGCATGCGGCGATGGGTCAGGCCAAAGCGCGCTGCATAGCCATCATGGCTCGCTTCGACGCGGGTCGCCTCGCGGCCATTCTGGTGGATCGTGCGGCGTTCGACCTCGACCGTTTCTGCGCCTTTGCCAAGCTTGCCGTGGAGCAAAACCGCGGTCGAATTGGCATCGTCTAGCACAAGCGTTGAATGCGCAGCCGTGGCGCGAAGGCCCTGCCCGATGCGTGCCGGAACCTGCCCTCCTGCCAGCGCCGCACCGCCGCAATTCACGATCAGGCGCGATGTGCCATCAGACATTTCAAAGGCAAGAGTTGAGGCACACCCGCAACGAGTGTGGCGCGCCCGCGGCGGCGGCCCGGCATCGAATTGTACGAAGGTTTTGCCCCCGCGAAGGCGCTGATAACCCCAGTGGTTTGGTTCATTGAGCGCGCGGGTGCGAATGCCGGTTGCGGCAAGCAGGCTTGCCACTTCATCAGCTGGAATTGCACCTTGGCCTTGCCAACTGCCAAGCGCGCCATCGCCGTGACGCAGCGCCAGAAGTGGCGGGACAAGCAATTCGCGCATCACCCAGATCGCCTCTGGCGCTTCGCGGCCAACCGCCTCGTAACAGGCAATCAAATCGGTGAGCACACGGATCGCCGTCATCTGCGCTGCCGGACAACGGGCAAGCGATCCGCCATCTTCGGCAACCAGATCGCCCAGCGATTTTATCAAGGCCGCTTCGCCGTAAAGCCTGCGCGGTTTTCCTTCGGGAAGCAGCAATCCCGCAGCCGTTACCGCAGCCCATCCGGCCACCTGCCCCAAGCCTGCACCATTGCGCACGGTTTTGCGGTCCAGCCAGTTCGCTGTCTCGGCAAGTGCGGCAAGCAGCCGAGGCTTCAACGCGCCATCCTGTCCTGCAAGCACCATGGGTGCATGGACAAGCCAGGCCATCAGGCGAAGACCGGCATTCTCTACATCCCAAGCAGGCCCCTTGGCTGGCGAGGGATTGGCGTCGAGCCACAGGCCGGTGATCCGCTCTGCAACAGCGATGCAATCTTCGCGCGGTGCACTTGCGGCGAGATCGGTGAGCCACGAAAAGCTATGCACCACCCGCTCAAGCCCGGGATTGAGGCGCGCACTGCTCTCAAAATCGAGCTGCCCAATCGGCTGTTTGGCGCCATGGACAAGGAAATGCCCTGCGCGAAGGGCAATGCCAGCGGTTCGATCGCCAGCGATGGGGCTCAAGACGGTTGCCAGAACGCGCGTTGCTGTCGGCCGGCGGAACGGTGCCGCGAGCGCGTGGCCGGGCACACCCATGCGATAGGCCAACCGGATTAGCGCCTCGCCCGGATTGCTGCGCGGCGCGATAACGTCGGTTAGCGCCAGCGCGCGTGCAGTTTCGTGAGCGCCCTCGCTGTCTTCGGCGTCACCATCTTCCAAACGCTGGAGCTCGTCACCTTCTCCCAAGGCGATTGCCGAAGCGGTATCATCGATGTGTTCAAACTCGGCTTCGACCGGCTCTTTGTTGAACAAGGTGGCCATCAGCCCTGCCCCTTCAATGCTGCGATATTGGCAGCGTATTGATCGGGCCCGCCCTTGAAGGTAGCTGATCCGGCGACGAGCACATCGGCCCCGGCCTCAACGCACAATCGGGCGGTTTCAGGGTTTACCCCGCCATCGACTTCGAGATGGATGTCGCGCCCGCTCTTTTCGATCATCGCACGAATGCTGCGCACTTTTTCAAGTTGCGAATGGATAAAGCTCTGCCCACCAAAGCCGGGATTGACGCTCATCACCAGGACCAGATCGACCAGATCCATAAGGTTATCGAGCACCTCTACCGGCGTGCCGGGATTGATCACCGCACCAGCCTTCTT
>Ga0316207_10002462_pt1 | contig 18949 bp, 17 predicted proteins | sample 6weekpyrite_MG_FD_204943 | JGI IMG/M metagenome (GOLD analysis project Ga0316207, IMG submission 204943) | Microbial mat bacterial communities from mineral coupon in-situ incubated in ocean water Damariscotta River, Maine, United States -... | ecosystem: Environmental > Aquatic > Marine >...
ATGGAGGTTGCGCGAGGCACTTGGTTTACTGGCTTTCCGTGGCATTTGGTCGGTTCTGCTTGGGCAGAATGGAACTATATGGCGCAAGGGGTTTATTGGTTAAGTGTATACGGATTGACCTTCCTTACGGTGCTGGCTTGTGGGGCTTTTGCGTTATTTTTCAGTGAGAAGTCTTGGATTAAAGCAACTCTCGGGGCTGGGGTCGGAGTGTCGATATTGCTTGTGATGCTTGTCGCAGGGTATAGCCGTGTTGCGGATGAAGTGACGGAATTTCATTTGGGCACCACACTTAAATTGGTGCAGGCAAATGTGAAGCAGCGAGAGAAATGGTTGTCTCATCTTGTGGATGATCATTTTGATAATCATCTGCGTTTATCGAGGAATGATAGCGGAAAAGCTGAAGGCACAAAGTTATTGATTTGGCCTGAAACAGCCGTGCAGCGCCAAACGTTTGACCGAAAGGACTCGCTCCATAGATGGCGTATGTCGAGGTTGCTGGATTATAACAGCTATGCAATTACTGGAGCACCCCGATATGCGGTGGCGGGTAATGATGTTAGCTATTTCAACAGCGTGTTCGCGATCAATTCCAAAGGGGATATGTTTGCACGATATGATAAAAATCATTTAGTTCCATTTGGCGAGTATTTGCCGTTTGAGCGTTTTTTAAAATCGCTCGGCTTAAGCCAATTAACGGGTGGTGTGTCATTTTCCTCCGGTATTGAGAGGCCGATGATTAGGTTGCCAGGTGTGCCTGGATTTGCACCATTGGTTTGCTACGAAACTATCTTCTCTGGTGAGGTTTTTGGGCCCGGCTCGCGGCCAGAGTGGATGCTCAATCTCAGTAATGATGCTTGGTTTGGAATGACAGAGGGGCCGCATCAACATCTGGCATTGGCCCGGCTTAGGGCAATTGAAGAAGCGGTGCCAATGGTGCGGTCCACCAGTACGGGCATAAGTGCGGTGATTGATAGCTATGGCCGCACTATCGTATCGCTGGGCTTGAATAAGCAGGCGGTGCTAGAAAGTCCATTACCCAAGGCACTACAAGCGCCTTCAATACCAACAGCAATTCGTATACTCACCGTTTTATTTTTCGTAGTCGCAATTGTTTTGTTTTCTTTGATGCAATTGATCCGCACCGAGAGTCGAGAAAAGCTTAACGATGCGGTGATGTAACTTGGGCAGAATGTGTGTCATTTCTGAGGTTATTGTGTGCAGAGAAAATGCTAAGGCTTGAGCAACAGCCTTGCTTGCGATATAGGATCGCTCATGACTGATACTAATGATATAAAGTCCGGCTTCCAGCCACCAGAACGCCGCTTCTTTGGCCGTCGCAAAGGCAAAGCTTTCTCGCCGCGCCAGCAGGCGCTAATGGATACGTTTTTGCCGCGTATTTCTGTGAAAATCCACTCAAAGTCCGATGATAAACTTGAGACAGCAGAAATTTTTGGCTGTGACAAACGTGAGACTTGGCTGGAAATTGGTTTTGGGAAAGGTGAGCATTTAGCGTGGCAGGCACAAGTTAATCCAGATGTTGGGTTGATTGGTTGCGAGCCATACTTGAACGGTGTTGTTGGGCTACTTACCCATATCGAAGAAAATGATATTGATAATATCAGAGTGTACGGCGATGATGCTCGGCATGTAATTTGGGCACTACCTGATGCATCGGTAGATCGTGTTTTTCTTATCCACCCAGACCCTTGGCCAAAGAAACGCCATGCTCGGCGTCGGTTTGTAAATCCAGCTAATTTGGATGACCTTGCCCGCATTCTTAAGGATGATGGAGAATTTAGAGTAGGGACGGATCATCCAATTTACCGAGAATGGACGGCACTGCAAATGAATGCTCGTACAGACTTTGAATGGTTGGCTGAGGGTCCGGAAGACTGGCGTAACCGGCCTGATGACTGGCCTGAAACCCGTTATGAAGTGAAAGCGCTAGAGGGTAAAGCGACATATTTTCGCTTTCGTCGTTTGCCGCGCAAACAATAGGCTTGGTCCGAGTCGAAAATTCTTGTTAAACGATAGGCATTATTATTCATATGCCAAGGCGCAGAAAAACTTGTTTTTTCCCTCTTGCCCCCAGCTTGCCTTGACTGTATATAGAGGCCACTTCTCCTAGAGTATTAGCAATTATTCAGGAGTGGGCAACGGCCCACAGCCACGATGACGCACACCTACAGTCCATCTGGTAACCAGGAAAATTGCAGGCTTTTAGGGCTATTGCCCGCTGGGTTTGTGGGGGAAGCAAGAAAGGAATAGCTTGGTGAGCGAAGCCGCGAATCAAATTACTGCACTTATCGAGGCGACTGTGGAATCGCTTGGGTTTGAGCTTGTGCGTGTCACATACGGTGGCGGGCGGAAGCCTACATTGCAGATTATGGCTGAGCGTCCGGACGGCACCATGGGAGTGGAGGACTGTGCGACATTGTCGCGTGAGGTTTCTCTTATTCTTGATGTGGAAGACCCGCTTCAGGGTGAGTATCTTTTAGAAGTAAGCTCACCTGGAATCGATCGCCCGCTTACTCGCGCCAAAGACTTTGAGCGATGGGTTGGCTTCGACGTGAAGGTTGAGATGAATGAAACCATCGATGATCGCCGTCGGTTTCGCGGTAAATTAGTTTCGTTTGACGGGGATACTATCGAGTTGAAGATGGACGACGGTGATGCAAAGCTTGATTATGCTGATGTGTCGAAAGCTAAGCTGATCCTTACGGATGAATTACTTGAGGCGGTCCAGAACAAGGGTGGCCAAGAAACTGCGACAGGCGAAGGTTAGTTTGTAGCAGACGATTGAAAGATAGGGTTTGCTGGTAATTTTAAGCGACCCAACAGACCGGGGCCAAGGGGAATAAACGTTGGCCGCACGCAATGGAGTGAAATTAGATGGCATCTGCTATCAGTGCAAATAGGCTCGAACTGCTGCAAATCGCAGAATTGGTGGCGCGTGAGAAATCAATCGATAAAACGATTGTTCTTGAGGCTATGGAAGAGGCGATTCAGAAAGCGGCGCGCACCAAGTATGGTGCCGAGAATGAAATTCGGGCACAGATTGACAAGAATAACGGTGATATCCGCTTGTTCCGTGTGCTGGAAGTTGTCGAGGATGTTGAAGAGCCTGCTACACAGATTAGTGTTGAAGACGCTAAGGCTGATAAGCCTGATGCTGCTGTTGGTGATTATCTTGCTTCCAGTTTGCCGCCGATGGATTTTGGCCGAATTGCCGCGCAAACAGCTAAGCAGGTGATCGTGCAGAAGGTCCGCGACGCTGAACGTGAGCTTCATTATAATGAATATAAAGACCGTGTTGGCGAGATTGTAACAGGCCTCGTTAAGCGTGTTGAGTATGGTAATGTGGTTGTTGACCTTGGGCGCGCCGAAGCAATTATGCGCCGTGATCAGGTAATTCCACGTGAGCATATTCGTCAAAACGAGCGTATCCGGGGCTTCATTTATGATGTGCGCCGTGAAAATCGTGGGCCGCAAATTTTCATGTCACGTACTAAGCCCGATTTTATGGGGGCTTTGTTTGCGCAGGAAGTGCCTGAAATTTACGATGGCATTATCGAAATTCGTTCTGTTGCACGTGACCCGGGTAGTCGCGCGAAGATCGCTGTTTTCTCAAATGATGGTTCTATCGATCCGGTTGGGGCCTGTGTAGGTATGCGTGGTAGCCGCGTGCAGGCGGTTGTGAATGAACTGCAGGGTGAAAAGATCGATATTATTCCATGGTCGCCAGATGTTGCATCATTCATTGTGAATGCACTTCAGCCTGCTGAAGTGGCGAAAGTTGTAATGGATGACGAGCGCAGCCGTGTTGAAGTTGTTGTGCCTGACGATCAGCTTTCACTTGCGATTGGTCGTCGCGGGCAAAATGTTCGTTTGGCGTCACAGCTTACAGGCTGGACAATTGATATCATGACAGAGGCTGAGGAAAGTGAACGCCGTCAGGAAGAGTTCCTTGCTCGCAGTAAAACCTTTGTTGATGCACTTGATGTTGATGAAACATTGGCACACTTGCTTGCGGCGGAAGGCTTTAGCAGTCTCACTGAAATTGCTTATGTTGAACCTGAAGAGTTATTGGCAGTTGAAGGCTTTGAAGAAGAGCTGGTTGTTGAACTTCAACGCCGTGCGAATGACCACTTGGAGGCCGCGGCCCGGGCTGCAAATGAAAAGCGCGTAGCATTGGGTGTTGAGGATGCCGTAGCAGATATCGAAGGCCTTACGCCTCAGATGTTGGTTGCCCTCGGTGAAGATGAAGTGAAGACCCTCGAAGATTTTGCTGGTTGTGCTGCTGATGAGCTGACAAGCAAAGAAGATGGTATTTTACGTACGTTTAATCTCACCGAAGAAGACGCTAGCAATATGATTATGACAGCACGTGTTGTGCTGGGTTGGATCACGGCTGAGGAAGCTTTTGGCGGTGCAGATGAAGAAGCTGCTGAAGATGACCAAGAGGCTGAAGAAGAAGCTGTATCTGCAGAAGAAGTGGCTGCAGTGGACGTAAAAGAGGGCGCTGAAGCATAAGCTGAGGGCGACCAAAACAACGTTTTGTAGTGAGGTGGTAATGGCTAAAAACATAAAGCCTGAGCGCCAAAGCGCAAAACGCAGTGAACCTGAACGTCGATGTATTTTGTCGATGTCGGTTGAGCCTACTGAGAAGATGGTTCGGCTGGTTGAAGGTCCTGATGGTATTTTAGTGCCAGATGTTGCGGCTCGTTTACCGGGGCGCGGTGTTTGGGTTCTAACGGACAGGGCTGCTTTGGAGAAGGCCATCGCTGATGGCAATCTTTATAAAGCAGCTTGTAGGTCATTGAAGGCAAGGCTCTCGAAAGAGGCTGTGCCAAAGGACCTCATTGTTCAGATGGATGGTATTCTTGAGCGTCGCTGCCTTGACCGACTAGGGCTGGAACAGCGCGCAGGGAACTTGGTGACAGGCTTTGATAAAATTAAAGCTGCACTAGGAAAAAAAACGGCGGGCAAGCCCGTATTGATCATGACGGCAACAGATGGTGCCGAGGATGGTCAGATAAAAATACAAAGGGCGGTTGGCCGTGATGTGCCGGTTGCCAAAATGTTTGATCGGGAAGCGCTTTCTAAGGCGTTAGGTCGAGAAAATGTGGTACATATTGTGTTGTTTGAAAGTGGCGGCACAAAGAAATTAAAGGCTGATATCAGCCGGTTATTGAGCCTGCGAGGCAATGCTTCGCTGACTTGTGAAACGCAAGGGACTAAAGAATAGTATGAGCGACGATAAAAAATTAACGCTGTCAAGCAAGACCCTTGGTGTAGGCAAAGGGACTGATTCTGGCCCGGCTCGTCAGAATTTTAGCCATGGCCGTGGAAAGCCAGTTGTCGTTGAACATAAAAAGAAGCGTGTTTTGCATAAGGGCAGCGCGGGTGGCCCAGCTAAGGCTGGAGGTAAGCCTGGTAAAAAATCACCACATGCCTATGTGCCGAAGAAGCCTGCCGGCGATTCTTCTAGCAGCCTTTCAACGGCAGAGCAGGAAACGCGAATGCGGGCCCTTGAAGGCGCTAAGAAGCGTGCTGAAGAAGATGCCAAGTTAAAAGCAGAACAAGCTGCTTTGCGTGCAGTTGAGGAAGCTGAGCGCAAAAAACGCGAAGCAGAAGCAAAAGAATCAGAAGATCAAGAGGCTATTGCACGGCACGCCGCCGAAGAAGCTGCCAAAAAGAAGGCAGACGAAGAAGCGCGTAAAAAAGCTGAGCAAGAAGCTGAGAAGAAACAGGCAGAAGATAAAGCTACCCGCGAAAAAGCTGAGGAAGAGGCTCGGAAAAAAGCTGATTTAGAGGCGCGTGCAGTACAGCTTAAGAAAGCCAGCGAAGCACGAACTGCTTCGAAGCCAGAGGCAACCACTGAAGCAAAACGCGGGAAGCCAAAGCGTAAAGATAATAAACGCGGCGATAACCGAGACCAAAAAGGTCCACGTAATCGCGGTGATGGTGGACGTAAAACTGGTCGTTTAACTATTTCTGCTGCAACCGGGGGAAGTGAGCGTCAGCGTTCCCTTGCGGCTTATAAGCGCGCGCAAGCAAAAAAACGTGCTGCGGAAATGGGTGGCCAACAGCCACAGAAACGTCAGAGTCGTGAAATCACTGTTCCTGAAGCAATTTCTGTACAGGAATTGGCCCAGCGCATGGCTGAAAAAAGTGTTGCTGTTATCAAGGCATTGATGGGCCTAGGCATTATTGCAACAATAAATGAAACATTAGATCAGGATACTGCACAGCTTGTTGTCGAAGAGTTTGGCCATACTGTGAAACGCGTTAGTGAAGCTGATGTGGAAATAGGCCTCTTTGGTGAAGAAGATAACGCCGAAGATATGGTTTCTCGGGCTCCGATTGTGACGGTTATGGGTCATGTCGACCATGGTAAAACGTCACTGCTTGATGCTCTTCGCAAAGCCAATGTAGTGTCGGGCGAAGCCGGGGGTATCACACAGCATATTGGCGCATATCAGGTAAAAGCTGATAGCGGCGAGCTGATTACGTTCCTTGATACGCCGGGTCACGCAGCTTTCACTCAGATGCGGGCACGGGGTGCTAGTGCCACTGATATCGTAATCCTTGTGGTTGCGGCTGATGATGGTGTGATGCCACAGACAATTGAAGCGATTAATCACTCTAAGGCCGCTGGTGTGCCGATGATTGTGGCAATCAACAAGATGGACCGTGAAGGTGCGAATCCAGACCGCGTTAGAAATGAGTTGTTGCAGCATGAAGTTGTGACCGAGAGTTTCTCTGGTGATACGCAGGAAGTGGAAGTATCTGCTATTACTGGCGCTGGCCTTGATAAGCTGAAGGAAGCAATCGCACTTCAAGCCGAAATACTTGAGTTAAAAGCCAACCCTGACCGCGCCGCTGAAGGTGTTGTTGTGGAAGCTAAGCTTGATAAAGGCCGTGGCCCTGTTGCCACTGTATTGGTACAACGCGGTACACTAAGAGTGGGTGACATTTTTGTAGCCGGTGCTGAGTGGGGGCGTATTCGTGCCTTGGTAAATGATAAAGGCCAACAAGTGAAAGAAGCTGGACCTAGCCAACCTGTTGAGGTGTTGGGTGCGAACGCTACGCCGTTGGCGGGTGATGGTTTTGCTGTGGTTGAAAACGAGGCCCGGGCACGCGAAATTACCAGCTATCGCCAAGATCAGCTTTTGAAGAAGAAGCAAGCGGCTCTAGCTGCTCCAAAGACCTTGGAAAGCATTTTCTCTAAACTGAAAGAAAGTGGCGAACAGATTAACTTTGACGTTGTTGTTAAAGCGGACGTTCAAGGCTCTGTAGAAGCTATTACCCAGTCACTTGAGAAAGCTGGAAATGATGACATCCGTTGCCGGGTTATTCATGGTGCTGTTGGTGGTATTACCGAAACAGATATCGGCCTTGCTGAAGCCTCTAATGCATTGATGATTGGCTTTAATGTACGTCCAAGCAAACAAGCTCGTGATTTGGCTGAAGCTGATGGCGTTACTATTAAATATTATAGTATTATCTATGATCTGATTGATGACGTGAAATCGGCGATGATTGGTGAACTTGGACCAGAGTTCAAAGAGAATATCGTTGGCCGTGCAGATATCAAGGATGCCTTCCAGGCCGGTAAAGCTGGTAAAGCTGCGGGTTGTATGGTTACTGAGGGTAATATCCGTAACGACTTGAAAGCACGTATCCTACGGGATGATGTAATCATTTACGAAGGGCAGATCGATAACTTGCGTCGCTTTAAGGATGATGTGAAAAAGGTGGAATCAGGCCAAGAGTGTGGTTTGACCTTTGAGAATTACCATGACTTTAAGTCTGGCGATGTTCTTGAGGTGTATGAGCTTGAGGAAATCGAGCGTAAACTTTAAGTTAGCGCTTGTTTTCCAGAAGCTTTAGGCAAAACGATGGATAGATCTCGCGATAAAAACACCGGAGGCCCAAGTCTCCGGTTGCTACGGGTTGGTGAAAATGTGCGCCATGCTGTTTCGACTATTTTGGCGCGCGGCGATGTGCAGGACCCCGATCTGGAGGGTGCTTCTGTGACTGTCTCTGAAGTTCGGGTTAGCCCTGACCTTAGAAACGCGACAATTTTTATTATGCCACTCGGCGGTGATCCAAAGCTGGTTGTGACAAAAGCCCTCAATAAAAACAGTGCGTATATTCGGGGTGCCCTTAGTAAAATGGTGCACATGAAATATATGCCGCGTCTTAAATTTAAGCTTGATGAAAGCTTTGATGAAGCTAGCCACATTGATACCTTGCTGCGTGATCCTAAAGTTGTTGCTGATGTAGCTGCTCCAGATGATTTAGACGATATGCTTCAAAACAACGAGCGTCAGGAAGACTGACATGGCCCGGCGTCGTAAAGGCAATAAGGTCGATGGCTGGTTGGTGATCGATAAGGGCCTCGGTATATCCAGTGCCAAAGTTGTTGGTGCAGTGAAGCATATTTTAAAGGCACAGAAGGTTGGTCACGGCGGGACGCTTGACCCACTGGCTTCAGGTATTTTGCCAATCGGTCTTGGTGAAGCAACCAAGACAATGCCTTTCATTGTGGATGCCTCTAAAGAATATGCCTTCACTGTTGAGTGGGGCACAGCTACCGATTCGGACGATAAAGAAGGGTCTGTGATCCATTCTGGCGGGGCTGTTCCCAGTGAAGAGGCCGTGAAAGCCGTCCTTAAGGATTTTACCGGCACAATCCAACAAGTGCCGCCAGCATATAGTGCCATTAAAGTGGATGGCCAGCGGGCTTATAAGTTGGTACGGGATGGTGAAACGGTTGAATTGAAGGCAAGAGACGTTGAAATTCAATCACTTAAGGTCATTTCTCATGATACTGCGGCTAAATCTACCAGCTTTGAAGTGACCTGCGGCAAGGGCACTTATGTGCGCTCTCTCGGGCGCGATATTGCTTTGGCATTAGGCACCTACGGCCATATTACAGTGTTGCGCCGTCTGCGTGTTGGCCCCTTTAGTTTGGCGAATGCGATTTCACTAGCAAAACTGGAGGAGTTAGGCCATAGTGCGCGCGCTGCGGAGGCACTGCTTCCGTTGACGACAGCGCTGGACGACATCCCGGCGGTTGCCGTTACGGAAATTGAGGCTCAGGACATTAAATATGGTCGGGGCATCACTCTCCAAGCAGCTAAGCAGGGCACAATTGTGCTGATGGTTGGCGAGATGCCTTTGGCAATCGCTGAGGCCGAGGAAACTGGTGATGGCAACATGGCTGTACGTCCCCTGCGGGTCTTCAATATGTAAGTTTATTTTTTAGGAGAAGATCGATGTCGATCACTGCTGAACGCAAAGAAGAAGTTATTAAAGAATTCGCCACTAAAGAAGGTGATACTGGTTCCCCAGAGGTACAGATCGCAATTTTGACGTCGCGTATCGTTACTCTGACTGATCATTTTAAAGAGCACAAGAAAGACAACCACTCTCGTCGTGGTCTGATTAAAATGGTTAACCAGCGTCGTAAGCTTCTTGATTATCTGAAATCCAAAGACGATGCGCGTTATAAAACGCTTATCGGGAAATTGGGTCTCCGTAAGTAAAAGACGATCAGTGTGGGCCGGTTCATTAGAGCCGGCCTTCCTGCTTTTGGGGATTGAAATAGCAAAAAGAATAAATCTGCTTATTGCCCCAAAAATATGAATAAGAAGGTACCGGTGTCCAATGAGGGGCCCGGTGAAAAATTTAAAAAAGCGGGACATATTCATAGGGAATATGTCAGGGCTGACCGGACATTTAGCGATAACCGGATGGCTCGCGAAAGGAAAAGAATGTTTGATATTCATCGCAAAGAAATTGAATGGGGTGGTCGCACCCTTGTTTTAGAAACTGGTCATGTAGCGCGCCAAGCAGGCGGCGCTGTAATGGCAACTTACGGCGATACAACGGTTCTCTGTACTGTTGTTGGTGCTAAATCTGTTAAGCCTGGGCAGGATTTCTTCCCGCTAACAGTTAACTACACAGAAAAATATTACTCAGCCGGTAAGATCCCAGGTGGTTTCTTCAAACGTGAAGGTCGTCCGAGCGAAAAAGAAACGCTGATCTGCCGCTTGATTGACCGTCCGATCCGTCCATTGTTTCCTGCTGGCTTTAAAAACGAAGTACAGGTTATCTGTACCGTTGTAAGTTACGACATGGAAAACGATAGCGATATCGTTGCGATGATCGGTGCGTCTGCTGCGCTTACGCTTTCTGGCTTGCCATTCTTTGGCCCAATCGCGGGTGCGAAAATTGGCTATAAAGACGGCGAATACATCCTCAACCCAACCATCGAAGAAGTAAAAGAGAGTGATCTTGAACTTGTTGTTGCTGGTACCAGCGATGCTGTGCTGATGGTTGAATCAGAAGCGAAAGAGCTTTCTGAGGATGTAATGCTTGGCGCTGTGACTTTTGGTCATGATGCTTGTCAGCCTGTTATTGATGCAATCATTGAGCTTGCAGAAGTTGCTGCGAAAGATCCTTGGGCGCTTCCTGAGCCAACTGATACATCAGCTCTTGCTGCGAAAATCGCTGAAGCTGGTGAAGAAGGCCTTCGCGCTGCATACGAAATTACGACGAAGCAAGACCGCGTAACTGCGATCAACGCTGTGAAAGCAACAATTGCTGAAGCAACGGCTGAGTTGGTTGAAGAGAATGACGAATTCACTAGCCAGATGGTTGGCGATCTAACGAAAAAGCTCGAGAGCTCTATTGTACGTGGGAACGTGATCAAAACAGGCAGCCGTATTGATGGTCGTAAGCTTGATGATGTTCGTGACGTTCGCTCTGAAGCAGGTATCTTGCCACGTACACATGGTTCTGCCTTGTTCACTCGCGGTGAAACACAGGGTCTTGTTGTAGCAACTCTTGGTACTGGTGAAGACGAGCAGATCATTGATCAGCTTGCTGGAAGCTACCGTAGTAATTTCATGCTGCATTATAACTTCCCTCCTTTCTCTGTTGGTGAGTGTGGCCGTGTTGGCTTCACAGGCCGCCGCGAAGTTGGGCATGGTAAGCTTGCATGGCGCGCAGTTCACGCTGTACTGCCAACAGCGGAAGATTTCCCTTACACAATCCGTATTGTTTCTGAGATCACAGAATCAAACGGTTCGTCTTCAATGGCGTCTGTTTGTGGTGCTTCTCTTGCTATGATGGATGCAGGTGTTCCTATTACGCGCCCTGTGTCGGGTATCGCGATGGGTTTGATTAAAGAAGGCGATGATTTTGCTGTTCTTTCTGACATCCTCGGTGATGAAGATCACCTCGGCGATATGGACTTTAAGGTTGCTGGTACATCTGAGGGTATCACTGCGTTGCAGATGGATATTAAGATCACAGGCATCACTAAAGAGATCATGGAAGTTGCTCTTGAGCAAGCTGGCCGTGGTCGTGCCTATATCCTTGATGAGATGAACAAGGGCCTCTCTGGTGCGCGCACTGAGCTTTCAGAGCATGCTCCACGCATCGAGACAATGAAGATCCCTGTGGATAAGATCCGTGAAGTAATTGGTACTGGCGGTAAAGTAATCCGCGGGATTGTTGAAGAGACTGGTGCTAAAGTGAACATCGAAGACGATGGCACCATCAAAATCGCATCTAGCGTTGGCTCAGAAATTGATGCCGCTGTAGCGATGATCAACGATATCGTTGCTGAGCCTGAAGTTGGCACGATCTACAAAGGTAAAGTAGTTCGTATCATGGACTTCGGTGCTTTTGTAAACTTCATGGGTAGCCGTGATGGCCTCGTTCACATTTCTGAGCTGATCGAGGACCGCGTAGAAAAAGTGACCGACGTTGTTAAAGAAGGTGACGAAGTATACGTGAAGTGCCTTGAAATTGATGGCCGTGGTAAGGTTCGTCTGTCTATGCGTGTTGTTGATCAGGAAACTGGTGAAGACAACCCAGATGCAGCACCGCCTAAAGCAGGCCCGTCAAAGCGTCCGCGCCGCGACAAATAGGCTTTAATTGAATTGAAACCGTCGTGTATTATACTCACGGCGGTTTCGCCTTTTACGTATGATGTCCCGTGGTCTTGAGGGGGGGCTGTAAAAGGCACTTTGGGAGAGTTTTATGAGTTTTAACCTGAATTCAATCCGTATAGCGGGCAAGGAAGTTTTGCCTCTTATTGAGGGCGGTAAAGGTGTTGCGATTTCAACGGGCGCAAGCACAGGTCCTTGGGCAGCAGCGGGCGGTGTTGGTACGATTTCCGCTGTGATTGCGGATGCCTATGATCAGCATGGTAACGTGATTCCCCATGAATATTTGGGTAAGTCTCGCCGCGAACGCCATGATGAAATGATTGATTATTCTATCAAAGGCACGATCGATCAGGTTCGTAAAGCTTGGGAAATTTCTAAGGGCGAAGGCCTTATCAATATTAATATGCTTTGGGAATTGGGCGGCGCGCAGAAAATTTTGCACGGCGTGCTTGAAAAAACTAAGGGTATGATTTCGGGTGTTACTTGCGGGGCAGGAATGCCTTTCAAGCTTGGTGAGCTTGCTACAAAATACGGTGTGCATTATTACCCGATTGTCTCAAGTGGCCGCGCATTCAACTTGTTATGGCGTCGTGCCTATAAGAACGCATCAGAGTTTCTTGGTGGCGTGGTGTATGAAGACCCATGGCTCGCTGGTGGGCATAATGGCCTTTCAAATGCAGAAGACCCGACCAAGCCGGGTGATCCATACCCTCGTGTTGCAGAGCTTCGCAAAATTATGCGCAAGCTTGGTCTTGGTGAAACTCCGATTATCATGGCGGGTGGCGTTTGGAATTTGAAAGAATGGAAAGACTGGATCGATAATAAGGAACTTGGTCCGATTGTTTTTCAGTTTGGTACACGTCCAATGTTAACCAAAGAAAGCCCTATTTCCGACAAGTGGAAAAAGAAACTCATGGAGCTGAAATCAGGCGATATCCTGCTGCAGAATTTCAGCCCTACTGGTTTCTTTTCTTCAGCTTTGAAGAATAGTTTTATCGGTGAACTTGTTGGCCGTACGGAGCGCCAGATCGATTTCCGCAGTGAAAGAGATGAAGAATTTAACACCGAATTAGTGGTAGAGCGCAAAAAATATGCTGTACGCGGTGATGATTATGCCAAGGCTCAGAACTGGCTGACAGCCGGGTTTGAAAAGGCTTTGAAGACACCGGATGATACACTGATTTTTGTAGATTCTGATAAATGCAGTGAAATCCGTAAGGACCAGAAAGATTGCGTTGGCTGTTTGAGCCAGTGTCGCTTCTCTAGCTGGGCTGATAATGAAAAGAATTCTACAGGACGCTTAGCCGACCCTCGAAGCTTTTGTATTCAGAAAACACTTGATGATGTGGCGCACGAGGGCAGTGTTGAAAAGAACCTTGTATTCGCGGGTCATAATGCCTTCCGTTTTGGTAGTGACCCTTTCTACTCGAATGGTTTTGTGCCAACGGTAAAACAGCTAGTAGACCGCATTGTTTCTGGCGATTAAGGTCTCGCTAATATGATTACTGAAAAGCCCGGCATTCGCTGGGCTTTTTTTTAGGTTTGAGAAAGTTTCTCGCTACATCATTTTCGTTTTTCTTAGAACAGAATTCTATATCTGGTATGCTGTACTGGTTACTCAGGATTAAAATAAAAATATATCCGTAATACGACAACGGAGGACCAGCGAAATGGAAACGAATAAACATGTGAAGTTATCCCGCCCTGTTTTCTGGGCGGTACTAATTATACCTGTTTTAACAGGTGTTGGCGGTTGGTATTTGGGCTCTGATTCAATGTTCAAGGATGGCGATACAATACCTGCCGATGGTAAGTCGATCGAAAGAATTGAAGGCGAAGAGGTAACTGTTCAGGCCGGAGAAACTAAAAGAATTCCCATTAAATGTAGCAGCCGTTTTAGTCGTGTGTTGGGCGTTGACTTTATGACCGAAGACCAGCTTGTTTTGGTATCAAGATACTCAGGGGAGACGCAGGACTTCACTGTACGCAACAATTACGGTGGCCGATCAATCAGTTTCAGGCCCATTGTTTTTTGTGAAAAATAATAAGCTACTATACCGGTGAAGTAAGGATATACGCAGGGTGTTTGATATAACTACTTGGCTTGAGAATCAAATTGGCCAGAGCCGTGCTGATGTGCTCGCTGCCGCTAAATTGATGGCAGTGGATACAAAAGATGCTGTAAAGCAATCACAAAAGGGCGGGCGGGCCGTACGCGGCAATGTAACGATGCAAATGCGTGCCCAAGTTAGTGCAGCCACCAAGGCTGATAGCCGTATGCGTCATTTTTTGACTTTTGCACGCGAGTTAAAAAAGCGACCCGCTGGTATCACTGCAGCTGATTGGGCACTGTATGAAGCCATTGTATCTGGTTGGGTGGATCATGGGTGTGTGGCACCTGAAGCGTTGGTATTGTTTACTAAGTAATCACTCAAACCTGGCAAACGTTTATCTGTTCACGGTTTATTGTGGATTGATTAAAATAAAGTTCTCTCCTTTATGCTAATCTTCGGCCTTCACTGAAATTTAAGGAGGGTCTTATGCGTGTTTTTTATTTGGCTTTTATCCTAGCTGTTTTTGCGCCGCCAGCTCTAGCCGAAGATAGCACAGTAGAAGTTCAGGCTTTATACAAAGCATATCAAAACATCTGGCTTAGAAACGATAACACTGTTGAAGAGGCCATTATGGGATTGCTTGCACCCGATGCTGCGGTGATGCCGCAGGCGCAGCCCGTTTTGAATACGCCCGAGGCAATTAGGGCGTTTTGGTTTCCTAAAGGTGCTGGATCGACGCAAATTACAGAGTATCAGCAAACTGTGGAGCGTACGGTTGTTTCCGGAGACACAGCCTATTTATATGGTGGATTTTCACTACAATTCGAGTGGGATGGTAAGATTGCTGCGAGCACAGGAACCCAACTACTAGTAGCGACAAAGCTTGATGGAGTTTGGAAAATTCAAGCGCTAATTTGGAACTCAATAGCGCAAGAAACCAACTAAATAAAACTTTAGGAAAAATTATACCTTTCCGTATCATTTAAACGTTATAATTGTGCTGGGGCGAGTGGAAAGCATATAAGCATGCCTTATGCACGGTTAAAAATATTGCTGGCGATTTCGTCAGGGACTTTGACAATGAAACTTAGTAATTTCTTTGAAAGTCAACGTGCGACCGAATTAATTTGTGCCAATTCGATGTATGCGGCAGTTGATTTAATGCTGGAGCACGACTTTTCGATGTTTGTGGTGGATGGCCAGCTTTTGTATGCACAAGACCGTGATAGGGCGCGGGTGGCTGGGCCAGATTTTGTGCGTTTCATACGAATGTGTGAAGGCGCAGTTTCTGAAGTGCCTGTTATATTTTTGCGAACAGAGAACGGGCACCAAAACCTTTTTGAAGCAAATGCAGAAATTGAACAGGCACGTGATGCTGGAGCCAATGGCATCTTACCGCAGCCTTTTGATGCAGATCGTTTTGATGCGACGGTGCGGCCTATTTTGCTAGCGCCACGCCCTTTTGTGCGCAGCCAAGGTTATGTTGGCCCATGTCGGCGTGTGAAAGATATAGCAGTGAGGCTAGAGCGCCGTAAAAGCCCTTAAGGGCAGCGCGTGCCCTGGTGAAATCGTATTTGCCAAGTGTCACCAGCTTTGACCCAAAGAGAGCTTCTAAGCGAGCCAGGTTTAACCTCATCCTCTGATTTTCGGGCAGGGATGCTAAAGGTTACGAGCGCTTGGTCTTCCCCAAGCGCGATGACATTGAAGTCAGTAACTTCGTAAGCGGGATAATTTTGCTCGGTTTCCATCATATCCATTATGGATGCTTTATTGAAAACTCGGCCCGATGCACCGATTTCCATAAAGTCTGCATGTATGATGGTGTCCATAACATCCATGTTTTGCCGCACTTGAGGGTCTGCCAAGGCATACTCCATGCGCAATAGTTGATCATGTAAGGACATAAAATACTCCACTAACAAGAAGCCTGTTTATAAGGCACGGCTCATATAAACCACATCATCTGCAGGGTTGAAATTGTATGGTTCAATCTCTTCGAAACCAAGCTTTTGATAAAGCTTAACCGCAGTCTCTAGCCGTTTGAGGCTGTCTAACAGCATGGTTGTGTAGCCCTGTTCTTTTGCTTCGTCAAGCAGTCGCTCACAGAGCTTGCGTCCAGTACCTGTGCCCTGTGCACTAGATAAAACAAACAGCCTTTTCATTTCGCATACGTTTTTATCATGCTTCTTGAGCGCTACAGCTCCCACTGGCTTGTCGCCCAGTTTGGCGAGAAGGAGAAATTCATATCCATCTGGAAAGCGCGCCATTTCATCATCTATGCCTTGAAAGCCAAGATCAATGGGCAGGAACTCTACAAAGGCCTGGAAGATTTTTTTTACTGCCGCAACATCATCTTGCGTTGTTGCGTGATTTATTGACACGTCGTAAGACATTGGTTTGCTGCGCCACTCCATATAGCTATTGGTACATTCATAAACCTCACCATTTGGATTGGTATCAAGCTCAAACCCAAGCTTTTCATAGAGGTGCATAGCCGCTGTTAGCATGGTGTGGGTTTCCAAAAAAAGGCGTTTGCCATTTTTGGCTTTGAAACAATCAATAACGGCCTCGCATAGCTTGCGGCCATAACCACCGCCTTGTGCATTTGTGCTCACCCCCAGTTTTGTGAGTTCATAGACACCGTTCCCGTGAGATTTCAAAGCGACAGTACCAACAGGTTGGCCGTTTTCCAGTGCAAAAAACACTTCTCCACCTGCGGCCAAAACTTCCCTCTCAGGGTTGGTCAGCATTGCTGTGTGCTGTGGCTCAACCGTGAAGTCCTTCGCTAGCCAAGCCATGGTGATATCGTGAAAGGCTTGTTTGAACTGAGGGTCGTATGGAACGATTTTTGTTTTCATTTTAATGTCCCCTTTATGTCTGTGGGTTGCCACTCCATATAATAGTTAGCCCGCTCGTAGGGGCTGGGTGTTTCAGGCTGTTTTTCCACAAAGCCCAGTTTCCAATAGAGTTTAATGGCAGGTTCGAGAACAGTGTTGGTTTCCAGATACAGCTTTTTACCGCCACGTGCCTTAAATCGTTCAATCACTTTTTCACAGAGAGCACGTCCCATACCTCCCTGCTGTACGGTAGGGTCAACCGCCAGTTTGGTGAGCTCATAAACGCCGTCGTCTTCCACCTTCATAGCAATGGCTCCTACAGCCTTACCTTCACTTACAGCAAAATAGATTTCACCGCCTTTTGCCAAGATTAGATCTTCAGGGTTTGAGAGAACTTTTTCATCAATAGGTTCAACGACAAAATATTCTTTCAGCCACCAGATATTCAAATCATAGAAAGCTTGCCTGTGAGCAATGTCAAAGCTTTCAATGTTGAAGGCTGGAGGTGTGATCGTTTCCAAATTTTCATGCGCGCGTGCATATAGGCTCTGGCGTTTGAAACCGTCTTCTAGCGCCTTGATGCCAGCCAGTACATCTATACCGCTTTCTTTGGCAACATCTTTGACAGATTTCTCAAGGGCGTGCCAATAGGGCTGTAGGTCGTGTATTAGCTTTTCACCTATCGGTGTCAGGCTTACTGTTTTTTGTCGGCCATCCTCAGCACGTTTGGTTTCAAGCAAACCTTCTGTGGCTAGCTTTTTAACTGTTTGGCTTACTGCGGAATGACTAAAGCCCGCTAGTTTGGCGATGTCAGCGATGGGCATAGGGCCACGAATATTGAGGGCATATAACGGATAAAAATAGCTGACTTTAAAATTTAACTCTGCCTCTTCATAAAGTCTGTCGGCATCAGATGTCATATGCTCAAGCAAACGCCTAAACCGTGTGCCAATGCCTAGCTCCATAAATATTTCATCTTCCATATAGGCCTCCTAAGTCTGTCAGAGAGACCATTTATGTAAGTACTTACATAAATACTGTCAATGTTTAGGGTGAATATTTTAAGGGGCCACAGAAAAAAGAGACGACCTAAAAGCCGCCTCTTGAATTTAATACGCTGAATTTTATTAGGTTAGCTTAAAATACAAAGGCACTGTCATCGACCGACGTTTCACCAACCAATATGAGGCTACCGCCATCCCAACTGATCAAAAGGCCGTCGCTCTCGGTGGTGTAGGTTAGATCATCCATGCTAAGGCCTGTGCCACTAAAGTCTATGATGTCATGTGCATCATCAAAGTCTTTAATCTGGCTCTCTGTGTTTGCATCTTCAAATACAAATGTATCTGCACCGTCCCCACCTATTGCAGTATCATTTCCGTTGCCCATGATGATCGTATCATCGCCGGAGCCACCATAGAGCCTGTCGCCTCCCTCGCCGCCGTTAATGGTGTCATTCCCATCACTGCCATAAACTTCGTCGTCTCCAGTTCCTGCTGTAATCAGGTCATTACCTGTACCGCCGAAAATCTTGTCATTATCTGCACCACCGTCAACGGTATCATCACCGGCGCTAGCGTAAATAACGTCATCACCGTCCCCACCCAGAATATATTCATGGCCATCTTTGCCGGCAAATATTGTGTCGTTCCCATCTAGGCCATTGATGGTATCATTACCGTAACCGCCACCAATGATATCGCTGGAACCGCTACCATAGACACTGTCATTGCCGTCGCCAGCCCATACTTTATCTGAGCCATCATCAGCACTGTTGCCGTAGATATCGTCGTTGTCCATAACGCCGTTACCATTGGTATCCAGCCAACTGCCTCCTACGATATTATCATCTCCAGCCCCGCCGTAAATGGTGTCTGAGCCGCTAGTTCCGCCTTCGCCTGCTTCAGTGCTACCACTAACAAGTAGGTCGTTTCCATTGCCACCAGCGATGATATCATCACCGCTACCGCCAGAGACCTGATCATCACCGTTATCGTCTGACCCTGCCCAAAGCACATCGTCACCATCACCACCATCTACTGTATCATTGCTGGCCCCGCCGATGAGGGTGATGGTGACGATGTGC
>Ga0316207_10002463_pt1 | contig 18948 bp, 16 predicted proteins | sample 6weekpyrite_MG_FD_204943 | JGI IMG/M metagenome (GOLD analysis project Ga0316207, IMG submission 204943) | Microbial mat bacterial communities from mineral coupon in-situ incubated in ocean water Damariscotta River, Maine, United States -... | ecosystem: Environmental > Aquatic > Marine >...
GATACAGTTAATAATTACTCTAAGAATAAATTGAAGGCAGCCTATTTAACAATCCCGTTGTTATTAGAGTTCAATACCAATATGAACCCCGATAAAAGTTTTTATTTAGCAGCTGGGGTTATAGGAGGTGTTCGTCTTTCTTCTAAAACAAAGAGAAAAGGAGAAATTGATGGAGAAAAATTCACAGTGAAAAACAAAGGAACTTATTCTTTGAATTCATTTAAGTTAGACGCAACTGTGAGGTTAGGATATAATGATTTTGGAGTTTTTGCTTCTTATAGTATGCTACCCCTCTTTAATGTTGGTAAAACTGCAGAAGTTTATCCATTGACCTTTGGTCTGTCACTTAATTTTTAGGGCAGCGAAAAAATAGAGCATAAAAAAACCCGCACTGAAATTTCAGTGCGGGTTTTTTATAAGAATTATATTATTTCTTCACTACGTTGAAGATAGATCTAGAACCATTTTCCAAAGTAACATTAAAGATATACATTCCAGCTTCTAGTTGAGAAGTGTTTACTGCAGAAAGACCGTTAACTAAGTCAACATCTTTTGCAAGAACAACTTTACCAGAAAGATCAGTTACAGTTAATACTGCAGCTCCTTCAGCCTCAACAGAGATCATTAAATTGTCTCCAGCAGGGTTAGGATATGCTTTACCTTTGATTTCAGAAGTAATTTCTTCCAAACCTAAGTAACCCGTTTTTAAACCGATAGAAGAAGCAGAAGTTCCACTCCATCCAGAATACCATTGACCAGCAGAACCATCAATTTGAAGAGGAGAAACAGGCTGAGAATAAATAGCTTGATTAGCACTATAATCAATGTTTCCTTCATATCCGAATGCAATTTCTGAATTAAATGTTTCTAAACACACTAAGTATCTTTGATCATTAACTAGAGGCAAAGGAGTACTAAGAACTTGGTATTGAGTGACACCATTTTCAGCATCCGAAGCTGGGTAATATTGCTCAAAAGATACTACATTTAAACTATCCAATCCTGAGAAAATATTAGGATCTGACATGTCTGCCCATACATCATTCCACTCTTCAATAGTAATTGTGATTTCTTCACCCGCTAAAGGAACGGCCGTTAAATCAGAAGAGAAAGCAGTAAAATAAACTCCTTCTACAACAACATTACCAGCTCCTGGGTTTTCATAAAACATACAAGATTTGTATTGAGTCGTTGAATTTTTAGGGTAAATATTTGACGTTGGTTGACCTGTACCGTCATCATAAGCCAATGAAATTAAATCATTGGTTACACTAAAGTTACTAACGAATACGTTGTCTCCAGAATCATCATCAGCAACACCCAAATCAATCGTGTAAGTTAATGTGTAGTCTCCAATTGGATAACTCGCCATTGTAAACGGAAGGAATTCCTCAGTATTTCCATTAAACACGAAAGCCGTATCTCCTGTATTCAAAACAGGTAAATTGACAGTGTTGTCATAAACAACTCCTGTAGGTCCAACGATTTGACCATTTACAGTTGCATTCGATTGTGTGTTCGCTCCAAAGTTGTACAACTGAATACCTAAGTCAAAACCAGTCATTTGGTCATCACGTATAGCACCGAACTTAGCAACCATGATATCCTCTTTGTAAGAACCCATGTCATTCGCAAATACGCCCAACTTGTTTCCTATAAAAACAACAACTGGCCCGTTCGCCATTTCATTAATTAAAGTAGCTCCAGTAACACTAGAAACAGCGATACATGGAATTGTAACGTTTGGTCCGTCTGTTCCACCAAGCATCCCGATAACAGCATCTTCACGATTAACAAGAATTACTGCAATTGCTCCTGCGTTTTGTGCATTCAATACTTTTGTACCAAACTCACAAGTGTTACGATAGACAACTGCAATTTTACCGGATAAATCGTTTATTAAAGGACTACAACCTTCTTGTGACATAGGGTTTCCTTGAGGATTCAATCCCGGGGTTCCATCCTCAACAAGCATAAGTGTATCTTGTATAAATGTTCCGTTAATGTTAAAGTCTGGACTGGTGACATTCCATGTTCCATCGTCAACTTCTCCTGGCCAAATTCCTTCAGCTGCTTGTACACCGAAATCATAGTTACCAACAACAGCTGCTGGACTAACTCCGGAGAAAGTAACTTGTGCTTGAGTGGCAAATGCAGTTGCAATTACGACTAAAGAAAGTAATGTTTTTTTCATGTTATATATTTTTTGTTTCTGCTAAAGTACAAAGATTTTGTTTGACTAGAAAATAAAAATTAAAAAAGGCTCATTAATAGAGCCTTTTGATTGTTTGAACGATGCGTTTTGTTGATTAAACGGAAGCCTTCATGTATTCTCTGTTCATTCTTGCAATGTTTTCTAAAGAGATTCCTTTAGGGCATTCGATTTCACAGGCTCCAGTATTTGTACAATTTCCAAAGCCTTCTTTATCCATTTGCTCTACCATAGCAAGAACACGTTCTTTACCTTCAACTTGACCTTGTGGAAGCAAAGCATATTGAGAGACTTTTGCACCTACAAATAACATAGCGGAAGAATTTTTACAAGTTGCTACACAAGCACCACAGCCAATGCAAGTTGCAGCATCCATTGCTTCATCAGCGGCTATTTTTGAAATAGGAATAGCGTTTGCATCTTGTGTGTTACCAGACGTATTTACAGAAATATAACCTCCGGCGTGTTGAATTCTTTCAAACGATTCTCTGTCAACCACTAAATCTTTAATAACGGGAAATGGCGATGCTCTAAAAGGTTCAATAGTTATTGTATCACCATCTTTAAACATTCTCATGTGCAACTGGCAAGTAGTAACTCCCCTATCTGGGCCATGAGCTTCTCCGTTAATGTACATGGAACACATTCCACAAATTCCCTCACGACAATCATGATCAAAAGCAACGGGCTCTTCGCCAGAATTAACCAATTGTTCATTTAAAACATCCATCATTTCCAAAAAGGACATGTGCTCTGAAATATCAGTTACTTTATAATCGACCATTTGACCCTTAGAATCAGCGTCTTTCTGTCTCCAAATTTTTAGTGTTAAATCCATTTTTTATTTATTTAGCCAAAAAAAAATAGATAAGAGGCATTAGGCCGTCTTCTCAATTCCCTTTATAAAGGCGTTTAACATTTTACTTTCTTCTGTTATAAGGCTTTCAATCTTTTTAAATATTCTATCAGAAATTAAACCTAAATCTTTTGTAATAATTAATTGTGTCTCTAGTTCAAATAGCTATCCACGTGTAATTCGCAGAAAATGCAAGTAACTTTTAGTTGTTCCTCTTCCCCAACCTTCTGCAATATTTGATGGAATAGAAATGGAACATCTTTTCATTTGGCTTTGCAAACCGAACACCTCAATTGTAGGCAAGTCGCTATTACATATAAGATAAACCTCTTTAACAATAGCGATTCCTTTTTGCCAAACCAATAAATCTTTATATGAACTAACGTTACTCATTCTATATATTAATTTGCTACACTTCCCTAATCCCTAATCCCTAATCCCTAATCTTATTTATAACTTCGTTGTTTCAATTCAATATCGTTAAACTCTAATTCTTCTTTGTGTAAAACCGCCTTACTAGGCTCTCCTTTGTACTCCCAAGCAGCGACATAAGCATAATCAGAATCATTACGCTTTGCTTCTCCCTTTTGCTCGCCATCTAGTTCTACAGATTCTTCTCTAAAGTGACCACCACATGATTCTTTTCTTTGAAGGGCATCCAAAGCAAACAATTCACCCAACTCTAAGAAATCAGCGACTCTGCCCGCCTTTTCTAATTCAGGATTCATTTCGTTCAGTCCCCCTGGAACCATTACATCTTTCCAAAATTCTTCCCGAATGGCTTTTATTTCTGCAATTGCTTCATTTAAATGTTGTTCATTCCGTGCCATGCCAACCTTATCCCACATTACTTTTCCAAGGCGCTTGTGGAAATGGTCTACTGATTTTGTTCCTTTATTGTTAATGAAGAAAGACAAGCGCTCTGTTACCTCTTTTTCAGCTTCATCGAATTCTTTCGTGTCAGTAGGGATTAGCCCTGTTCTGATTTCATTGGATAAATAGTCACCAATTGTGTAAGGTAAAACAAAATATCCGTCTGCTAGACCTTGCATCAATGCAGAGGCTCCTAATCTATTTGCACCGTGATCAGAAAAGTTAGCTTCGCCAATGCAATATAAGCCTTCCACAGTTGTCATCAAATTATAGTCAACCCATACGCCACCCATTGTGTAGTGAGTTGCAGGATAGATCATCATCGGTGTTTTGTATGGATTTTCATCAACAATTTTCTCATACATTTGAAATAAATTACCGTACTTTGCTTCCACAACAGCCTGGCCCAATTCATAAACTTTATCTGAAGAAGGGTCTTTAATTCCATGTAACAAAGCTTGCTCGGTTCCATAACGATTAATTGCCGATTTAAAGTCCAAATAAACAGCTTCACCCGTAGCATTAACTCCGTAGCCCTCATCGCAACGTTCTTTTGCTGCTCTTGAAGCGACATCACGAGGAACAAGGTTTCCAAATGCGGGGTACCTTCTTTCCAAGTAATAATCTCTTTCATCTTCCGTTAAATCTGTCGGTTTTTTTCTTCCTTCACGAATTGCCATAACGTCATCCATGTTCTTAGGAACCCAAATACGCCCATCATTACGTAATGATTCTGACATCAATGTTAATTTGGATTGGTAATCGCCACTTCTGGGAATGCAAGTTGGGTGAATTTGAGTGTAACAAGGGTTCGCAAAAAAAGCACCCTTCTTATGAATTTTCCATGCTGCCGTAGCATTCGATCCCATTGCATTTGTTGAAAGAAAATAGACGTTTCCATATCCGCCGGAAGCAATAACAACAGCATGCGCTGAATGACGTTCAATTTCTCCAGTAATTAAGTTTCGAGCAATGATTCCCCTCGCTTTACCGTCAACCTTAACAACATCTAACATTTCATGTCTGTTCAACATTTCAATTTTACCACGTGCTATTTGTCTATTCATCGCAGAGTATGCGCCTAATAACAATTGCTGTCCCGTTTGACCTTTTGCATAAAATGTTCTGGAAACCAATACTCCTCCAAATGAACGATTGTCCAATAAGCCCCCATAATCACGAGCAAAAGGGACTCCTTGAGCGACACATTGGTCAATGATATTTCCGGAAACTTCCGCTAAACGATACACGTTGGCTTCACGCGAGCGGTAATCCCCGCCTTTTACAGTGTCATAAAATAAACGGTAGTTCGAATCACCATCACCTTGATAGTTTTTTGCTGCGTTAATTCCTCCCTGTGCTGCAATTGAATGAGCACGTCTAGGAGAGTCTTGGTAAGCAAAAGCCTTTACGTTGTAACCCAACTCTGCAAGCGTAGCAGCAGCAGAGCCTCCAGCTAAACCAGTACCCACGACTATTATATCGATGTTACGTTTATTAGCAGGGTTAACAAGGTTAATTTTATCTTTATATGTAGTCCATTTATCTTTAATTGGACCTTTTGGAACTTTAGAATCTAATGTAGCCATGATAAATTAATGATTGAAATGATGAAACAGTGTGATAAAAATGAACACTGCAGGAACAATGATTGCATATCCAGCGGCGAATTTTTTGATGCCAGGTGTATATTTTCTATTGTTAGCACCTATTGATTGGAAAGCGGATTGAAAACCGTGCAAAAGATGCAAGGCCAGAAAAATAAAAGCAAGGACATAAATACCCACTCTTACTGGGTTTTGAAAATGTGCAACCAACTCGTGATAATACCGAGTAGGGTCTTCAGGTAATGACTGCACATATTTGTAATTTAATTCTGGAAACCAAAAATCCACAAAATGGACAGCGATAAAGAGTAAAATGACTAACCCTGAATAAATCATATTTCGACTCATCCATGTAGAATTGGCTGCTCCATTATTTTGCACATACTTTACTCCTTGAGCTTTTTTGTTTCTCAATTCAAGAGCAAATCCCAGTGCAAAATGAAAAACGACACCAAAAATAAGAATGGGTTGCATCACAAATTGAATCAACGGGTTAGTGCCTAAAAAGTGAGAGGCAACATTGAAAGCATCTTCACTAAATACCGATAAGAGGTTGGTGGAAACATGCATTAGAAGGAAAAAGACTAGAAAGAGAGCCGAAAGTGCCATCGCAAACTTTCGAGCAATTGAAGAAGATAATAATCCGCTCATTTTGATTAGTATTTGTTTAGTTTACAAATGTAAAAGTAATCGAGAATTAAGAGGAGAGAAAGCAAAAAAACTTTCAAAGAAATTATTATTTAGAATAATTCAAGACTGCTCCTGACGAAGACACGTCTAATTTGGTGTTTTTACCGAAAATTAAAGCACGATTATCAGCAATATGCCCAGCAGGGAAATTAAAACAGACGGGGATGTTTTTATAAGCAAGATGAGAAAGAATAATTTCTTGATACGAACGACCTATTGATATTTCAGTGTCTTTTAAATCAGTCATTCCGCCAATGATGAGCCCATTTATTTTATCTAAAACGCTAGACTTGCTTAACGCATAAAACATTCTATCAATATTGTATAATTGTTCGGCTAAATCTTCAATAAATAATATTTTATTGGTGAAGTCAAGTTGATCATTGGTGCCTATAAGACTATAGATAATGGATAAATTTCCGCCAACAAGCTCTCCTTTGCAATATCCTTCTTTGTTATGATAATCATAAGGAACAGTAATAGAAGTAGCATTTCCAGTCAGCGCACCGACCATAGAATCAATTGCTTCATTGCTGTTTTTTTTAAAATTGAGAGGCATCGTCGCATGTATGCTTTGCAACCCCATTTTTTGAATTTTTTGATGAAAAACAGTTACATCACTATACCCAACAATCCACTTGGGCTGACGAAGAAAAGAAGCCCATTGAATTTTATCAACGATTTGGATGCACCCGTATCCTCCTCTGGCACAAATAATTGCACTAACAGATTCATCATCGATTGCACGTTGAAAATCTTGTAAACGCTCCGCTTCTGTTCCTGAAAAATAATGGTGTTGACCCAGACAATGTTCAGAAACCACAACATCAAACCCTCTTTTCTGCAATAGTTTTTCAGCAAATTCTACGGAAGCTTTATCGATTGCTTTTGCAGGTGCAAGAATAACTATTTTGTCTCCTTTTTTTAATGGTTTTATCGTTTGATTCACGCAGTAAATGTAGTTATTTTTAGCCATTGCCAAAAATGGTTAACTTCGCAAAAATGAAAACAATGATTCAGCCATTTAACGATGAATATTTCATGAAACAAGCGCTGGAAGAAGCAAAAAAGGCTTTTGAGGTCGGAGAAGTTCCTGTTGGAGCGATAGTTGTTTCAAAGGATCAAATCATCGCTCGTTCTCATAATTTAACAGAGCGATTGACAGATGTTACTGCCCATGCGGAGATGCAGTCAATTACTTCTGCAGCAGAATTTTTGGGAGGTAAATACTTAAAAGAATGCACACTTTATGTAACATTAGAACCATGTACAATGTGTGCAGGAGCATTATATTGGTCACAGATTGATAAGATTGTGTACGGTGCATCTGACGATAAACGAGGAGCGAGTCAGCACTCTGGAATTTATCACCCGAAAACGGAAGTTGTACATGGTATTCTAGAGAATGAATGTTCAGAGTTGATGAAACTTTTTTTTGAAGAAAGAAGAAAATAGTTTTTCTAAAACGACAAAGATTGAACAATCGAATACTCCAAAAAAAACCTACTTTTGCCCCATGTTTAATCAAGACACAATTTGCGCTCTCACAACACCAAACGGAATAGGGGCAATTGGAATGATTCGATTATCAGGGAGTAATTCTTTGGACATCGTTTCTTCTGTTTTTTCAAAGAATTTAAAAGACGCAACCTCACACACTTCTCATTTTGGGACGATATCGGATAACTCAGGAGAATTAATAGATGAGGTTCTAGCAACCGTTTTTGAGCATGGAAAAAGCTTCACAGGAGAGGAAAGCGTTGAGATTTCTTGTCATGGATCTTCTTTTATTCTTCAAAAAATCTTAGCTATTTTATTAGAAAGTGGTTGCCGTCTAGCAAACCCCGGAGAGTTTACCCAAAGAGCATTCTTAAATGGAAAAATGGATCTTTCACAAGCAGAAGCAGTAGCCGATTTAATTGCATCACAATCAAAGAGTGCACACAACATCGCAATGAAGCAAATGAGGGGCGGCTTTAGTTCTGAATTGAGAGATTTGCGCGAAAAATTAATTCATTTTGCCTCTTTAGTGGAATTAGAATTAGATTTTGCGGAAGAAGATGTAGAATTTGCAGATAGAAAGGAGCTAAATGAATTGGTTGATAGTGTATTGACTTATATTCAAAAACTGGCTAAATCATTTGAATTAGGAAATGCGATAAAAAATGGAATTCCTGTGGCAATTGTCGGTCAACCAAATGCTGGCAAATCTACTTTACTGAATGCTATTGTCAATGAAGAAAGAGCAATTGTTTCTGATATAGCCGGAACAACTCGCGATACGATTGAAGAAAAAGTCATCATCGAAGGGGTTGATTTTCGATTTGTAGATACCGCAGGACTCAGAGAAACAGAAGACACAATTGAAAAAATAGGAGTAGAACGCGCCTTAAAACAAGTTGACCAATCTGCGGTTTACCTGTATATATTTGATGCGTCAAAGCTTAGCATTGACCAACTAAAGGAAGACTTAAAACAGTTTCCTAACTCAGTTTCACAAATTCTTGTGGCGAATAAAACGGATCTTTTATCTGAGGGTCAGGAGTTAAAATTGAAGAGTTCTGATTTAGAAATGGTTTTTATTTCTGCGAAAAAGAAAGAGAGTTTAGATAAGTTAAAAAGCCGTTTGCTTGAAACAATCAATATAGAAGCTTTAAACTCCGACGACACTATTGTCTCAAACGCACGGCATTATGACGCTCTTGTAAAGACGATTAGCGCTCTTAGAAAAGCAAAAGAAGGATTGGAAACGGGTATTACGGCTGATTTTATCGCTATGGATATTCGACAAGCAATGTTTGAACTAGGAACGATTACAGGGGATATATCAACAGATGATTTATTGGGTAATATCTTTTCTAAGTTTTGTATCGGAAAGTAAAGACAATTTTTTAACAAGAGTACAACTGAATAGACACTAAAGTCAATAATTTACTACCTTTCCTCCATGAATAAAACACTTATTTTACTTACCTTTCTGTTTATGACAATTACTTCAAGTGCACAATCAGCTGACATTTACGACTATTCTTTTATAGACATCAATGGAAAGGAAGTTCAACTTTCTCAATTTAGAGGGAAGAAAATATTGTTTGTAAATGTGGCATCTAAGTGTGTTTACACTCCTCAATATGACCAACTGCAAGGTCTTCATGAGAAGTACAAGGAACAACTAGTAATTATTGGCTTCCCTAGCAACCAATTTTTAAAACAAGAGAAGGGCAGCAACTCTGAAATAAATTCTTTTTGCAAGAAAAACTATGGAGTAGAATTCATAATGGCTTCTAAAATTGACGTGAAAGGCAAGAATCAACACCCCATATATCAGTGGTTGACGAGAAAAGAGTTGAATAAAGTCAAAAAGAGCAAAGTCAAATGGAACTTTAATAAATACCTTGTCGACGAAAAAGGAAAATTACTTGCTCGCTTTAAAAGTAAGATAAAGCCAACAGATGAAAAACTTGTTAATATGATTATTAACTAGGAATAAGCAGGCTAAAAATTAAACAAAAAAAGCCCTGATCATTTAACAGGGCCTCTTAAGTAATTTAACAATACTCATTATAAGCTCCCGCTAAATTTTCAGCAATCATTTCGGCTGTTGAGCCTTCAATGTGGTGTCTTTCTAAAAAGTGAACCAACTTACCGTCTTTAAATAAAGCAATTGAAGGAGACGAAGGAGGGTAAGGCAAGAAATACTTTCTTGCTTGTTGAGTCGCTTCACTGTCTACGCCAGCAAAAACGGTTGCTAAAGTTGCAGGCACTTTATCATTTGTAATGGAGATTTTAACCCCAGGTCGCATGTTTCCTGCTGCACAACCGCAAACAGAATTAACAACCATTAAAAGGCTATCGCCACTATTTTCTATCATTTCATCAACCTCAGAAGCAGATGTTAGCTGGTTAAAGCCAACAGACGTTAAGTCTTCTTTCATGGGTTGAACTAATTCTGGTGGATACATAATTTGTGTGTTTTATTTTAGTGTAAAGATAAGGTTTATTGTTAGAAAAAAAGAGCATTATAGTGTTGGATTATTTTAGAGATCTCTACTTAACGAATCGTTGAATGTTAACTTCCTTATCTAAAGCCTTTTCTTCTAATAAATAGTCAACAAATTCTTCGGAGAGAAGAGGGGCAATCATATAACCTTTCGCCCCCATTCCATTAAATATATGATAATGAGAATGGTTAGGATGAGTCCCTAGGGTTGGTCTTCTATCTTTTACGGTTGGTCGTACTCCAGCAACTTGCTCAATAATTTTTACCTTTTCGTCAGTAATAAAAGAAAGATTTTCAAGAATGTGCAATTTAGATTCTTCTGTAATGTGAGTCGTTGTATTGTGCCACTCATAAGTTGACCCAACCTTAAAAATTTGTTTTCCTTTTGGTAGAATGAAACATTTTCTATTTAACGATACGTTTTCTGGTAAACTTTTAGAATGAACGGTTAAAACTTGTCCCTTCGTAGGATCAATAGGTATATCATTAAAAAAAGGGTTTTCTTTGCTTAAATAACCTTGGCAGAAAATCACACCATTATATGAAGTGTCGTTGTATGTTGAATTGTGAAGTTTTGTAAAGTTAAACTCCTCATTAATCACAATTCCCTTTTCCTTAATAAGAGTTAAGGAAGCCTTAAAAAAGGTGTCAAAATCTACAAAATAAGTTTCTTTTACTCTCCCAGATCCGAATGGGTTTTCCCCTTCAGAATAACTATAATCTTCTTCAGAAACAGCTGTCATATACTGACTAAAATCTTTCCGTGTTTCTTTCTTCAACCAAAAATCGCGTTCTTGTTCTGAAGAAAACAACCGACGTATTGGGACAGGGTGAAAAAAGGTTGTATTTGTTTCTTTTTCAAGTTCTCTATAAAATGTTTTTAAGTACGGCAGAAACTCATCCACCCTCCAACTTTTGGTCATTCTGCGGAAAACCAATGGATTAATCATCCCCACAGCAACACGAGAGCTAACATTTTTTTGATTGTCGACCAGCGTAACGGAGCACCCTCTTTTTAACAACTGTAAACTCACACAGATCCCAGAAAGCCCGGCACCCACAATAAGCATTGATTTTTTATTTTTCATAATTTATAATTGCATAGGCACTCGAAACCTCTAGCACCTGTTCCTCTATGAACTCATTTCGCAATTGCTAAAGTCGCGACACTAATCATTATTTCAGGGTGAACTTTTCGAATTGCATTTGCCATTGCTTCTATTGTTGATCCGGTTGTAATTACATCATCTACAATAAGGGCGTGTTTATAATTGGTAATGGAAGATTTTATTTTAAATATTTCACTCACATTATCCCACCGCTGAAAGCGGGATTTCTTTGTTTGTGTTTCTGTGTGTTTTGTTCTAACTATAGATTTTAAGTCTAATTTTTTACCAAAAGTTTCACAAATACCTATTGAAAGGGCATCACTCTGATTGTAACCTCGGATAAACTTCTTTTTTGGGTGCAAGGGAACAGGAAAAACAACATCCACGGAGTCTAAACTCGCTGTTTTTAATAAATTTAGTCCCATCTCTTTGCCATAATGTATCCCCAATTGTGGATTGTCCTTATATTTCAAAGAGAAGAGAATGTTTTGAGGAGTTTTGTTTTTTTCAAAGAAAAAGTGAGCGTATGTTTTAGTTACCTCCAGTCTTCCCCAAAAAAGTTTATCCATACTACTTGGCTCTTCATATAAATGAAAGTTGGTAAGAGAAATGTTTTCATTGCAGAAGTTACAAGTAAAGTTTTCAGAAAAAGAAAGTTCATGCTCACAAACCAAGCATTGGTTAGGATAAATTAAATGAAGAAAATCATTTGCGATTTGCATAGAAAATAAAAGTACAATAAATAAAACACAGAAAAAACTAAACCGTTTTAATTTAAATTCTATTCTGAAAGATAGGCCAACAAACAGTTTTATATTCTATTCACAAATCATTGTTTACAACAATCAAAACATGCTGCCTTTTTTGGCTTAATTATGCCGTATTTTTATAGAACCAATTTAAAACACTTAATGCTAAAGGATTAAGACCAAAATGCATTTTTTGTCGACAAAACAAACATCAAGAACTGTGAATATCTTTATGCAGACTGTTGATAAACTAAAAAGGTCTAAGTCTAAAGGGTTTGAGTGTACAAATGTTAATAACATCAATAAATTGTGGATTTCTTCATTTGGTAAATGAAAGATTTTTGACAATTTTTGTATGCCTCTAAAGCGGAAATCAAACGCATTACCTGCTTCGGATTTTAATTAGAGGAAACGACGCCTTTTTGAAGTTAAAAAACAAAAAAAAAGACTTTTTTGTATAGGAATTTATTCGCTAAATAGTAAGAAAAATGGAAAAAGAAGAACCAATATTAAAGGAAAATAAGAACAGATTTGTTTTATTTCCAATCGTTCATGATGATATTTGGAAAGCCTATAAGACACAAGAAGCATCCATTTGGACAGCAGAAGAACTGGACCTTTCACAAGATATTTATGACTGGGCAGAAAAGCTGAATGATGACGAACGTTTTTTTATTGAGCACATTTTGGCATTTTTCGCAGCATCTGACGGCATTGTTAACGAAAATCTAGCAGAGAATTTTGTTAAAGAGGTTCAATACACAGAGGCAAAATTTTTCTACGGCTTCCAAATCATGATGGAAAATATTCATTCGGAAACTTATTCTTTATTAATTGACACTTACATTAAAGACGACAAACGAAAAGATTATTTATTCAACGCATTAGAAACGTTTCCGCCGGTTAAGAAGAAAGCGGAATGGGCATTGAATTGGATTGATAACGGATCATTCGCAGAGCGACTAGTAGCTTTTGCAGCAGTAGAAGGAATTTTCTTTTCAGGATCTTTTTGCTCTATCTTTTGGTTGAAGAAAAGAGGACTTATGCCAGGTCTTACTTTTTCTAACGAGTTAATTTCTCGTGATGAAGGAATGCACATGGAGTTTGCGGTGTTACTTTATAACGATCACCTCGTTAATAAATTACCGAAAGAAAAAATACAAGAAATTATAACTGTAGCGGTTGATATTGAAAAAGAATTTATTCTTGAATCATTGCCGGTTAGATTAATTGGAATGAATGCAGATTTAATGTCACAATATATCGAGTTTGTTGCCGATAGATTGTTAATCGAATTAGGCAATGAAAAGGTGTATAACGCAACCAATCCATTTGATTTTATGGATATGATTAACCTCCAAGGGAAAACAAACTTTTTTGAAAAACGAGTTGGAGAATATCAAAAAGCAGGCGTTTTAAACAACGACGGCAACACAACATTTACAATAGACGAAGAATTTTAATAAAACCATTGACAACACCAAAAACAACTAAGCGCCCATGTATGTAGAAAAAAGAGACGGAAGAAAAGAAGCTGTAAAATTTGATAAAATTACAGCTCGTATTGTGAAGATGTGTTATGGACTTGACCCTTTGGTATCTCCCGAAGCAGTTGCAATGAAAGTAATTGAAGGGTTGTTCGACGGGGTTACAACAACACAGTTAGACAATCTTGCGGCGGAAGTGGCAGCAGCGAAAACAATTGATCATCCAGATTATGCATTACTTGCGTCTAGAATCTCAGTTTCCAACCTGCATAAGGAAACTAAAAAGGTGTTTTCTGATGTAATGAGTGATTTATACACATACATCGATCCTAAAACAGGAGAAAATGCAGCGTTATTGTCAGATGAGGTGTATCAAGTTATTCAAGAGAATAAAGAACGATTAGATTCTAGTATTATTTATGACAGAGACTTTAGATACGATTACTTTGGTTTTAAAACATTAACGCGGTCATACCTTCTAAAGTTAAACGACATGATTGCTGAGCGCCCTCAACAAATGTTGATGCGTGTTTCTATAGGTATTCATAAAAACGACATTGATTCTGCGATTAAGACATACAATTTGATGTCAGAAGGTTGGTTTACACATGCAACTCCAACATTGTTTAATTCTGGAACACCAAAGCCACAGATGTCTTCTTGTTTTTTGTTAACAATGAAGGAAGACAGCATTGAAGGAATATATGACACATTAAAGTCATGTGCACAAATTTCTCAATCGGCAGGAGGAATTGGTCTTGCTTTGCATGATATTCGCGCAAAAGGAACATACATTAAAGGAACAAATGGACAATCCAATGGAATTGTGCCAATGCTAAGGGTTTTTAACGACACTGCTCGTTATGTAGATCAAGGAGGAGGCAAAAGAAAAGGTTCTTTTGCCATGTACATTGAGCCATGGCATGCTGATGTTTTTGACTTCTTAGACTTGAAAAAGAATCACGGTAAAGAAGAACAAAGAGCAAGAGATTTATTCTACGCATTGTGGATTCCAGATTTATTCATGAAACGAGTAAAAGAGAATGGAGAGTGGACATTAATGTGCCCGCACGAATGTCCAGGTCTTTCGGAAACACATAGTGAAGAATTTGAAGCACTATATACAAAGTACGAATCAGAAGGAAAAGGTAGAAAAACAATTAAAGCACAAGATTTATGGTTCAAGATTTTGGAATCACAAATAGAAACAGGAACACCTTATATGTTGTACAAAGATGCTGCTAACGCAAAGTCTAACCAACAGAATCTGGGTGTTATTAAATCGTCTAACTTGTGTACAGAAATCATTGAATACACTGCTCCAGATGAGATTGCAGTTTGTAACTTGGCTTCTTTAGCTTTGCCAAAGTACATTACAGAGGAAAAAACATTCGACCACGATAAATTGTTTGAAGTTACTTATCAAGCAACACTGAACTTGAATAAAATTATTGATGGAAATTACTATCCTGTAGAGGAAGCAAGAAACTCTAACATGCGCCACCGTCCAATAGGTTTGGGAGTTCAAGGTTTAGCAGACACATTTATTCTTTTAGGGTTGCCTTTTGAGTGTGAAGAAGCAAAAGCCCTCAATAGAGACATTTTTGAAACGATCTATTATGCTTCAATGACGGCGTCTAAAGATTTAGCAAAAGTGGATGGTCCTTATGAGACAATTGAAGGATCTCCAGTTTCAAAAGGTGTTTTTCAATTCGATTTATGGGGAGTTAAACCAACAAGTAGATGGGAATGGGATGTGTTGAAAGAAGAAGTAAAAGAACATGGTGTTAGAAATTCATTATTACTAGCTCCGATGCCAACAGCATCTACAGCACAAATATTAGGAAACAATGAATGTTTTGAACCATACACATCAAATATTTACACAAGAAGAGTTCTTTCAGGAGAGTTTATTATTGTGAACAAGCACTTATTAAAAGACTTAGTTAAAGAAAACCTTTGGAACAAAGATGTTCGTCAAAAAATTATGATTGCAAATGGATCTATTCAAAACATTGATGAGATTCCAGCAAGAATAAAAGAATTGTATAAAACAGCATGGGAAATTTCTCAAAAAGCGATTATTGACCAAGCAGCTGATAGAGGGGCATATATTTGTCAATCTCAATCATTGAATATTTTTATGGAGAATGCAAACTTTGGTAAATTAACATCCATGCATTTTTATGGATGGGAAAAAGGATTAAAAACAGGAATGTATTACTTGAGAACAAAAGCAGCAACGGATGCAATTAAATTCACAATTGATAAATCTACCATTCAAGAACCAACAGCAAAGTCTATTGAAGAAGCACAAGCAGAAGTTGCTTGCTCTATCGATAGTGGAGATGATTGCGAAATGTGTTCAGGATAAAACACAAAGCACTTGATAATTGGAAGTGCTAATGAGATAAAACAAGAAAAGCTCCCAGATTATGGGAGCTTTTCTTGTTTTATAGAGAACATAAAATCACTTTAATTCACTCGAGTGATTATTTCTTTTTAGCAACAAATGTTCCATTAGGCTGAATCATTTTAACCTCTTTAATGGATTTATCTGCCGCTTCTATAAATTCTAGCTTGTACCCTTCGAGAGTTTTGAAGGAGAATTTATGTTTTTCCGTAGCAATCATTGCATATTCAGGTTGACCAGCTACGAAAAGATATAGAATATCTCCTTTTAGATAAACTTTTATTTCTGTGCCCATCGCATCATAATTACCGACATAACTTTCCAATACCGCTCTATCTACTTCAATCGTTTTTGACGACCTCTTAAACTCTAAAGGACGCTCTATCGAAGGCTCCATGTTCAAGTTAACCGAACTAATATCGCCACCATCATTTGTGTTAAAATTAAAAAGTAAAGGGGATTCATCTGTTGTGTCAATTTTAGAACCTACGACTTCAAATATTTCGAAAACGTCATAATGTTTGTTGCGTAAATAAATTTTCTTCAGAGGAAATAGAGCATAAAGCGAATCATTGGTCAAAACAATTTCGAACATTCCATATCCAGGGTGCTGATATGTTCCAATAAAGTCAATGGAGACGTGAGCTGATTTTGGACCAACAGCGTCATCCTCTGCTTTTATTTTTTTGGCTTTATCCTGCGCCTCTTTCCCTTCTTTTTTCTTCTCTAAATACAACTCTATCCAATCGGTTTTTTCTGTCTCTAACATTCTATCCGCAATAATTTTACGAACAAGACCCGGTATTGGAGACCCGTTTTGATTAGATAAAATAACAACACCAATACTATCACTTGGGTAGAATGCAGTACTGGCTCTAAAACCATCTATTGCTCCACCGTGCTCTACTTCATAGTGGCCTTTATAAGAAGACACCATCCACGCATAACCGTAATTAAGTATATGCATATCAGGAAACTCTTCACTCGGGAGTCCTCCAGCAATTACCGCTTGAGAAGAAATGGCTTCTCTAACATACGTCTCTGGAATTATTTGTTTTCCTTTATATTTTCCTCTGTTTATCCAAGTGATAAGCCAATTAGACATTTCATTTACACTGCTGTTAATACTCCCTGCCGGACTCATTCCAGCTATTTTATAGTAATCTAGTTTTTCTACAGAGTCGTCATCATTTAATTTATAACCAATAGCAATGTTCGATTCCTTTTCTAATTCGTCAATATGAAGGTTAGAGCGATTCATGTTTAAAGGCTCGAATAACCGCTCTTTAATATTTTCTTCCCAAGTTTTCCCAGTAATTCGTTCTGTGATAACACCTTGCGTCATAAACATAAAGTTATTGTAACGCCACTTTTCACGAACGCCAGCGAAAGGCTCGTGATACTGAATTCGTTGAATAAGACTGTCTTTACTGAAAGAAGGGAAAAAATACCAAGAATAATCATGCCGTGGAAGGCCCGTTTGATGACTCATCAAGTCTCTGATGGTGATCCCGCTGTTCATTTCACGATTGAAAAAACTCAATTCTGGAATATACAGCCTTGGACTTTCATCGAAAGACAACTTTCCTTCTTCTCTTAATTGTCCAAGAAGAGAAGCTGTGAAGGCCTTGGTGCAAGACCCAATAGCAAACAAAGTATTGGCATCAGCGGGAATTTTATTCTCATAATCACTGTATCCAAACCCTTTTGCATAAAGAATTTTGTTTTTTTCTACAATTGCCACTGCAAACCCTGTTGTGTTAGTCACTTTAAGAACAGCATTTAGCTCTTTTTCTAAACCTTTAAGGCGCTTATCCGTTTGTCCATTGGTAGAAAGAGTCGCTAAAAGAATGAACGAGGTAATTATGTGTTTGAGCATGTTTTTTTTCACAAAGATAACATCTTTCGTTGTCTGGAAGGAATTCAGGTTTTGATATGACAAAAGAGTCCTGAGATAAAATAGGCTTAATCCATTAAGTTTGCATGAAAATTGAATGTCTTTCCCATTATATTTTATACATTTAAGAGTTCTAAAAACACAACTAAAAAAGAGTAGCATGAAGAGAGTTATTACAAAGAAATTAGTAATGGCAATTTTTGCCATTTGCATAGCCACATTATCAACAGCGCAAATCTCAAAATCAGAAGCGGAAAAATTTATCCTTGACCATCCGGCAAAGGAAGTCCAAAAAGTATCGGTCATTACATTTATGGAGTACAAGAAAAAGGTTTTAGTCAGAAATGGAGATTCATTTGAAGCCAAAAGCACGGTGTTTTCGGCTTTAGAGAACTCCTTATTTATTGTTGACGGAACAGGAAAGGAAATGTACATTCCTTATTCTCAGATAAGAGCATTGACCTATCAACCAGAAAGTAATGCTAAGTATTCAATGATTAGGGTAGATCTATAGAGGCGAAACGATTATTTGCCTCACTAATAGTTTTCTTGTTTTTTGCCTGTTCTCGGTTAGAAAGCACAGACTGTTGTATAGAAAATGATTCGTCATCGAAACCTCATAGTCTTCTAGAGCAGAAAGGTATTGATACTGTTCAAATAATTAATTTAATATCATTCTATGAGTGCCAAATGAGAGAAAACGGTAAAAATGAGCGTTTATTTTTCAAAATAGACAGTTTAAAGCAAATCATTAATTACAATAAACTTTCTTTAGAGGTGCTCCCTTTTTTTGAGACTGAAAAAATAGACTATGCAGATAGCGTTGTCGAAAAAATAGTTGAAAAGCGATACTCTAAAAGCTGGAAGATCAACGATTCTGTTAAAGTGTCATATGTCAGGTGGGATTCATACGAATCTAAAGACTCATTAGTTCATTTTTCTATTGGGCTCAATTTAGTCTATAGATTTCAAACAAACGAAAACATAATTGTTGATTTAGTTAATCAAAAAGTATATGAGCTAGACCCTCTTTCTGATAGCCTAATTCTATTAAA
>Ga0316207_10002464_pt1 | contig 18942 bp, 17 predicted proteins | sample 6weekpyrite_MG_FD_204943 | JGI IMG/M metagenome (GOLD analysis project Ga0316207, IMG submission 204943) | Microbial mat bacterial communities from mineral coupon in-situ incubated in ocean water Damariscotta River, Maine, United States -... | ecosystem: Environmental > Aquatic > Marine >...
TAAAGGCCGGAATAAAGGAACCCTGCAGCGCTGACAACAGGACCCGGGTTGCGGCTGGCAACGAATGCCTAGTGATAAAAACTTACGGCGATTCTGCCGAGCGGACATCACTGATCATTTTCATCCACGGTGATGGATACCGACGAGATCCTGCTGACTACGGACCCTCGGACTATATGTATCGGATTGCTCGGAAATATGGCGCGAAGGGTATTGTCGCCGTGGGCTTAATCCGGCCAGGGTACTTTGACTCGAGTGGAAGTCATTCCACAGGCAACAGCTATCGTGATGGAGATAATTACCGACCTGACGTGGTAGCAACCGTAGCTGCCGCTATCAAAGCTCTTAAGGAACACCATAATGCAGATATTGTTGTGTTGGCCGGGCATTCAGGTGGAGCAGCAATCTCAGGGGTTATAATTGGTAAATATCCGAGCCTTGTTGATGCGGCTGTTCTTGGTGCTTGCGTGTGTAATATACCCGAGTGGCGGACCTCAAGAAGAGGCTATAACAATTGGAAACGAAGTCTTTCACCCCACAATTATGTCGACAAAATAGACAAAAAAACCAAGGTCATAGCCATTACCGGCGATAAAGATGAAAATACTAAATCCGTTTTTGCAAGAGATTATGTTGCGAGTCTAAGGGCGAAAGAAATTGATGCTTCATTTATCGAAGTACCCGGAGTTGGACATAATGGTATAGTAACAACGCTTGAGTTCGAAACCGCGATCAACGAAATTCTAGGCGAGCAGCAATAGAACTCGTTAAGTATTGCAATGTCTACTGTTGGCGTGAAAGCGAACATTCCCAACATCAGTGCAAAGGGTCGCTTGATGACCCAGAGCGGACCAAAAGGACACCGATTCCACGTCACTATACTAGCCGCTGCATTCCCAAGCATGCACACCTATCAAAGCCTTGACAAACAAGGCAATAATGCAAATTGTTAAGTTGTACTTAATTTAGACAGAGGCTGAGGCGATGAGCAAGGACCTCCATATTTTGAGGGTGTTGAGCTATAGTTTGATAGCTGTCATTTCTTTAGCGGTAGCGAGTAGTGCACAAGATTCTACTAAGTACGTCACAATCAGTGAGATACTGGAAAGACCAGACCTATACGATAGTTTGGAGGTTTGCGCGGAAGGCATGATAACAGGCCTCCATGCTAAAAATGAAATGGGTGAATTGGTTGATCCTCCGTACTTGAACCTAAAGGGTTTTTATAAAAAGAGACTGAATCTAAATTTTGGAGCGCTCTCTGACCAAGAAACTGTGGAAGAAAGATCGCTTAAATTAAAATTTGATGACGTGAAGCAATTGCTTGGTCACGAGGTCTACGTCTGCGGCATTTTTAAAAAGAATGACCGCTCAATAATTGTCTTCCACGCAAGTAAAATATCGGATTCTATATTATACTGAGTGGGTTCACCGAGCATAGTTGTCCGTCAAATCCAGTTGGATAGAGCAGCTGTAGATGGGGCGAATGAGAAACCATGTAGAGATGGTGGAGGTGACGTCCGCTTATGGCGAAAAGTGATCTTGGGGACATTTCCTTTGAAATGACTGCTTAGAGTGAGAATGCAGACAAAAACTGTGATAGCTGTCACCCTTCCCCAAAGGCATACATAAACCACACTTTATCATATAGCTCTAGTCCCACCACAAGAACAGGGGTAGAGAAACAGCCACCCAGTCCTTTTTGTTCAGGAAAAATTGTCATCAGATGCGCACTACAACTGACCGCGTCGGTTAAGGCAATAATAAAATGAATAGATTAAGCGTCGCTGCGCCTGATCGGCGTGCCGGGTAAAGGCATAATTTCAATGCCCTCCTCCATCAACTCAACAGTTTCTTCCTTGGTACTTTCACCGTAAATGCCGCGTTCTTCGCTTTCGCCGTAGTGAATTTTTCGCGCTTCATTGGCAAAATTATCGCCAACATAATCACAGTTTTCTTCCACATGCTCTTTAAGCTTGGAAAAGACCTTTTGGGCCTCTGCCGCAAGCTCACCAAGCTTTGAATCACCTGTCCCAGACAACACAGCATCCGCTGCATCTGGTTTGGCCTCAGCCTCAACCAAGCGCTCACCGCGCACTGTTTGGTTACCCTTAGTGGCAACATTAGGTGCCATTGGCGCTTTGGTGATTTTTGCTGAATCACAAAATGGGCAAGTCACATGACCTGCCGCTAACTGCTCATCATACGCACTGGAAGATTTAAACCACGCTTCAAATTGGTGGCCATGCTCACATTTCAGGTCAAAAACAATCATGCTACTCAAACTGTGTTACGCCGAATGGGCGTTTATGCTTCAAAGACGGCATAGTTAGACGTGTCGCATCCACTTTTGCAAGGTTCAAATCAACTATGGTCACGCCCAGAGCCTCTTGAGCATCTACCAGAACTGTTCCCCAAGGGTCCACAGCAAGGCTATGTCCGTACGTGCTGCGCCCTGTTGCATGTCTACCTGTTTGCGCTGCAGACAAGATGTAACATCCTGTTTCAATTGCCCTTGCCCTCAGCAATGTATGCCAATGAGCCTCTCCTGTTTTCACAGTAAACGCAGCAGGCACCATAATGATTTTGGCCCCCTCTTCCGCAAGCGAACGATATAGATGTGGGAACCTCAGGTCATAACAAATAGTCAGCCCGATTTTTCCAAAAGGGGTATCAACCAGCACAGCATTATCACCGGATTGATAAAGCCTTGATTCGCGGTAAGTCTCACCGTTAGGCAAATCGACATCAAACAAATGTAATTTGTCATAGCGTGCTTTAATTTTACCGTCAGGACCAATCATAAAGGCCCGGTTAGCAAGCTTGTCTTCAGCTACCTTTATGATCAACGAACCAATGTGTAACCAGATACCTAATTCTAAAGCCAACCCTTGGAAACGCTGAAGGCCAAGGTCATCTACCTCAAACTTCGCCTTTTTCAAAACCGCTTCGCGGTTCATTTCCATTAAATGAGTTGTCTCAGGAGTGGTAACAAGCACCGCACCCTGTGATGCGGCTGCGCGAATGTGAGCCTCTGCCGTCTCTACAGCAGACGCAACCACATTACCGGTATTTAGCTGAATGATACCGACGCGCAGCATAGATTATGATGCTGCGAGCATTGGTGTCAAAGCACCCCGTGCCTCAAGAACATGAAGCTCATCACACCCGCCTACATGCTTACCATTAATCCATATTTGCGGCACGCTATTCACACCACCAGCTTTTTTGCGCATTTCAGCACGAGCCTTCGGGTTCATATCAACATTAATTTCTTTAAACCCAACACCTTTTTGCTTCAGAAGCGCTTTCGCGCGATAACAATATGGGCACATATTACTACTATACATTACTACTTCGGCCACGTTTGGCTCCTTACTTCTGTTTGCCCTTATTTATGGTGGCTGCTCAAAAAATTAAAGGCCTACCGCACTTTTTCATAAGCTTCTCACGAAACTGTTAACAACCCCCTATCCCGCGACAGGACGTCCCACTCTTGCATAAGTTACAACACCTACTGATGCAGCACCCGCTTTCTTTAATGCAACTGCACATGCTGACGCTGTAGCCCCCGTTGTCAAAACATCATCGACCAAAATCACCGTTTTGCCGTCCAATTGTTGTTTTCGGGCAGGATCAACAACGAAACTTGCGTGCACATTCCTAAACCGGCCCTTCTTGTTAAAACCGCTCTGGCTCGCCGTAGCCCGGCTTTTCCGTAAACTAAAAGTATCACAGGGTACGCTTAGTCGCCGTGACAATTCACCGGCTAAAAGCTGCGATTGATTGAAACGGCGTCTTAAAAGCCGCGTTCTATGCAGAGGCACAGGCATAAGGATATCGACCTCTTTATCCTGTAATCGATTTACCATCATCTGAGCCATAACAGGAACAAGAGCAACTCTAGTTCCGTGCTTTAGCCCCAACACTAGCTTACGTCCTAAATCGTCATATATGACTGCCGACCTAGCCCAATCAAAAATAGGCGGCACTTGCAAACATGCTCCACACACGTCCCCTTCATCAGCATCAAACTCAAATGGTAAAGCGCAGTGATTGCAATATGGGGCTGCTAGTGGTTTTAAGTGCCCCCAACAGGTTGGACACAAATACCCATGAGCGGCCACTTTTTTGCTACAATAGGCACACCTTGCAGGCAGGACAAAGTTAAGCATCCCCTTTGATATATTAAGAAGCGTGCCTCGAATACTATTTTGATTTATATAACTCATCGTAATAGTAACTGCCTTAAGCCCCTTCATCTTTGCTATCTAGTTTTCTGGACGCTGCGATGAGTAGATCTTTTAGGATGAATAAAACGTGAATAATACGCCAGCACATATTTTTGATACTAAAGTCATGCTGGCGAACCGAGCACGAGCCCGCGAACTAGATAAGGATTTTGATTTTCTACGTGTAGAAATTGCTGACAGGTTACAGGACCGTGTGCAAGACGTTAATCGGCCATTCCAGCATATATTAGATGTTGGTGGTGACATGATGCGCCTAACGGGCCGCACAAACGATGCTGATACTGTCAACATCTCTGATCAACCACTTGACCTACCTACAGGCCATTATAGCCTCATTACCTCAAATTTGGTGATGCACTGGGTTAATGATCTGCCTGGCTTACTGATTCAACTAAACCGAGCCCTTAAACCTGACGGCTTGCTGTTAGCTTCAATGTTCGGCGGCGAGACCTTAAAGGAATTACGATATTCACTTTTAGCTGCAGAGGCCGACATCACAGGCGGAGCAAACGCTCGCGTCATTCCTTTTGCCGATGTTAAAGATTTAGGTAGCCTTTTGCAGAGGGCAGGATATGCGTTGCCCGTTACTGATATGGACACACTAAAAGTCACCTATGATCATCCTTTGAAATTAATGCAGGAATTACGTGGAATGGGAGAGAGCAACGCCCTTACCGGGCGTAGTAAAACATTCCTTCGCCGCGATGTTATGCTGCGTGCATGTGAAATTTATCAGGAAAACTTTGCACTACCCAATGGCCGCATCCCCGCCACTTTTCAAATTATGTATCTCACTGGGTGGCATCCTCACGAGAGCCAACAAAAGCCTCTTAAGCCCGGTAGCGCCACCATGCGTCTGTCAGATGCTTTAAAACAAAAACCGCCACAAAAAAGCTAACGAACCACCTTTACGCCTGGCCATCGCTGGAGCCAATTCTTTTTCCGAATACGGAACTCAAAGCCCTTAGCATCAGTAGCTTTCATAACAGGTGTGATACGCAGTATGTGTGCCGAAAGGTCGTTTAGGCCAAAAGGCGCAATAAATTGCATTGATCCGTTTTGATCTAGCCTTACACCAACTGCCGTCGCCGTTTCCGACCAGTGTTCCAATGCATGCGCTAAAGAACAAAAAGGTTCATGCCCACCGTAATCATGCATATGCGCCTGATTTCTTATTTGCCAATTTGTTGATGGGTCTAACGTGCGAAGATTGCTTTCAAAAACAGTGTCACGAGACTTGCTTACATTTTCTTTACAAAAATAAACAACATCCACATCAGCTTCTGGCACATTTTTAAAAGGATTATAGTAGGCGTCCCACACCCTATTGCGCACAAATCCAGCAGCCAGATACGCATCTGGCGGGCCATGGTCTCTAACCAATAAAAGCTGAGTTAATGCGCGCCTGTCTGCCCGCAATAATACCTCTATTTGTTCCCAGCTCAGAGAAAATCCCTTAGCATTGCAACTAATGGATCATCCGCTGGCGGCATAGGGTATTCGTTCAAAGAGTTTATTTTTACCCATTTTGTACGCTGACCTTCCATACCCTGCACCAAGCCTTCCCATTTGCGACACAAATACAGAGGCATTAATAGATGAAACTTTTCATAAGTATGGGATGCAAAAGCAAACGGTGCCAAACAAGCAGCCGTAATATCAATGTTTAACTCTTCCTTGCACTCACGAATCAAAGCGGCCTCAGGTATTTCTCCGTCTTCAACTTTACCGCCGGGAAATTCCCAAAGGCCCGCCATTGATTTTCCGGCCGGACGCTCAGCAATTAGTACTCGGCCATCCACATCAATTAAAGCTATCGCTGCAACCAGCACAGTCGGCAAGCCAGCGTCTATTTTCACATTTGGTTCTGGGCAATCATCCATGGCCTGTGAGTAGCGATAAGTTTAGGCAAATTCAAGCTTTAACAGCTTATTTAGAATTAAGCCCCACGCTCAACTATGACGCACATGAATAGGATCGATGAATAATGAATTTTGGAAAAATACAGAGGCAATATATACACAGCCGCAAACGCCATTTCTATCATTCTGTTCGCTGTGTCTGGCTATCAACCACAGGCGCAACAGCAGTAGAATATGGCTTGCTTGCCGGCTTGGTGGCGCTCGGCATTGCAGGAGGCCTTGGCGTACTTGCTGATCTGGTCAACATGATCTTTGAGCTTATCGGTACATCAGTTGGAGGTGTTGCCGATAATATAGCTACTGAATAAAAGCCGCAGTTTATGAGAACGCGGCTTCCCGGTAATCTTCAGAGAAACGTTTTGTACGGCGGCCTGATACATTATCAGCTTCCATACGCTCTGAAATAATACGACGCGCACGAATTACTTCGCTCTTCATGTATTTCAGTTCCGCTAGTTTCTCCGCACCATCATCGGCATAACGACCAAGTGCATCACTAAGTGCTTCATCCAGTTCCTTAAGGAACTTCATCTGCAATTCCAAATTCACGGTTGGCATTTTCTTCTCCGGCACATTGTTACTTGTTTCCCCTCAACAACCAGATATTCAAAAGCCATGCCAAGAATAAAATTGTTTTAAAACAATGTATTAAAAGAATATTGAACCAAAACAGGAAAAATACGCCTAGGTTAAATAGGTTGAAAATGACGACATAATGCAAATTTCGCCTAGCTTCGATAATCTGCATTGATACTGATATATCCATGCGTCAGATCACATGTCCACACAGTAGCGGACCCCACACCGACACCTACATCCACCCGAATATCAATTTCGGATGTTTTCATATGGGCGGCAGCGGCCTCTTCGCTATATTTTGTAGACACTAAGCCTTTTTCCGCTACCGTCTTTCCCCCAATCCAAATAGCCAATTTATCACGGTCTGCTTGCTCCCCAGACCTGCCAATAGCCATAACGATACGGCCCCAATTAGGATCTTCGCCTGCAATTGCAGTTTTGACTAAGGGACTATTTGCAATCGTCAGTGCAATCTTTTTTGCAGCATCATCATCTTCTGCCCCATCAACTGTTACTGTGACAAATTTGGTTGCCCCTTCACCATCTCGAACCAGTTGCTGCGCCAAATCAATCGCTACTTCTTGAAAAGCGCTTCTAAAATTCACGAGTCGCGGATCATCAGCATCATCTATTAGATCTTCCGAAAAAGCCCCTCCTGTTGCAAAGGCAAAAACGGTATCGTTTGTTGACGTATCGCCATCCACAGTAACTGCATTAAAGCTTTTCTCGGTTGTACTGCTCAGAAGTTGCTGCAAACATTTTGATGTAATGGGGGCATTTGTAAACATAAAGCCAAGCATTGTTGCCATATCAGGGGCAATCATTCCCGAGCCCTTGGCAATACCAGAGATAATCACCTGCTTACCATTTACCTCAACAACTTTGCATGCCCCTTTCAGGAAAGTATCCGTTGTTGTGATTGCCTTGGCAGCATCTCTCCACATGTTGGCGGATAAGCCCGCACTAATACGAGGTAAATGCTTCTTGAAATCAGTTACATCTAGCGGTTCGCCGATCACACCAGTTGACGCTAACAACACCTGGCTTTCTTGGCATTCTAGAACATTTGCCGCAATCTCTGCCGTTTTTCTTGCAGCTTTAATACCTTTTTCACCTGTGAATGCATTAGCATTTCCTGCATTAACTACCAAGGCCCGCGCATACCCACCCGTAGAATCCAAAGCTTGCCTGGACCAATCCACTGGTGCAGCTGGCATCTTGGACCGAGTAAAAACCCCCGCTGCCGCTGTACCCTCAGCAAAAACCATCATTAACAAGTCAGGTCTATTTTTATAACGAAGACCTGCAGCAACGGCCCCCATCTCAACACCAGGTACCGACGAAAGATTGGGGAACTGAGCTGGAGCAAGAGGAGAAACTGGTAGATTGGGCATAGATATATAACCAACAAAAAGACGCTGCAAAATATGTTAATATGATGCCTCTATATTAAATAAGTCGCAAGTGGGAACTCGCATACCCCAGTTTTAAAACATTAAACACGAAGGCTTTGGTTGACAGAACCTTGCCAGATACTTATCTGTGCCTCAACTTCGGCAGTCATTTAGGCTGCCTTAATTTATGCGCACCGCGCTGTGACAAGGCAGATTTCTACTATAATGTCATGGCTGCAGGCAGCACCAAATCTGTGTGTCGGGAAGTCAATATGCTGGGACTAAATAAACTCGCAAAAAAATTATTTGGGTCATCGAATGACCGCTATCTTGCGAAGCTCCAACCCAAGGTCGATGCAATTAATGCGCTTGAACCTGAAATGGAAAAACTTTCAGACATTGACTTACAAGCTAAAACTCAAGAGTTTCGTGACCGTCTTGCTGCAGGTACCAAGCTCGACGACCTTCTTGTTGAAGCCTTCGCTGTCATTCGTGAAGCTGCAAAACGATCAATCGGCTTAAGACATTATGACGTGCAGCTCATCGGCGGCATGGTTCTAAACGACAGTAGCATCGCAGAAATGAAAACAGGGGAAGGTAAAACCCTTGTTGCAACGCTTGCTGCTTATCTAAATGCCATTCCTGGCAAGGGTGTGCATGTTGTTACAGTTAATGACTATCTTGCCGAACGTGATGCAGGCTGGATGAGCAAGGTCTATGGCTTCATGGGCCTTACAACCGGTGTTGTTATCCCCGGCAAATCAGATGAAGAGCGCCGCGAAGCTTATCAGGCAGATATAACATACGGCACGAACAACGAATTCGGCTTTGATTATCTGCGCGACAATATGAAATTCCATAAAGACGAGATGGTTCAGCGGGAATTTGCATTTGCTATTGTTGATGAAGTTGATTCAATTCTTGTAGATGAAGCACGTACACCACTTATTATTTCTGGCCCAACCGAAGATAAATCAGAGCTCTATGTCGCGATTGATCAGGTGATCTCCACAATCGGTGAAGATGATTTTGAAAAAGACGAAAAATCTAAAAATGTTTCATTGACTGAAGAAGGCACAGAACGCGTCGAGAAAATTCTCAGCGAACAAGGCTTAATGAAATCTGACAACCTCTATGACTATGAAAACACTGCGCTGGTGCACCATGTAGATCAGGCCCTGAAGGCCCGCACCATGTTCGAACGTGACACAGATTACATTGTCAAAGGCGGTAAAGTGATCATCATTGATGAATTCACTGGTCGTATGATGGACGGACGCCGCTATTCAGGTGGATTGCACCAAGCACTTGAAGCAAAAGAGCAAGTTGCTATTCAGCCTGAAAATCAAACACTGGCATCTATCACTTTCCAGAATTATTTCCGCATGTTCCCCAAGCTTTCAGGCATGACAGGCACTGCTGTAACGGAAGCGGAAGAATTCGGGGATATCTACGGTTTGGGTGTTATTGAGATCCCAACGAATGTGCCAATCGCACGTGTAGATGAACACGATGAATTTTATCGTACATCAGAAGAAAAGTTCAATGCGATCCTTAAAGATATCGAGGCAGCCAAGGAAGCTGGACAGCCAGTGTTGGTCGGTACGGTTTCCATTGAAAAATCTGAAGTGCTTTCAGAGTTCCTAAAGAAAAAGAAAATCAAGCACCAAGTTCTTAATGCTCGCCACCATGAGCAAGAAGCCTACATCGTTAGCCAAGCAGGCCGCTCAGGGGCAATAACCATCGCCACGAACATGGCAGGCCGCGGGACAGACATTCAGCTTGGTGGTAACGCAGATATGCGTATTGCTGCAGAAACAGCAGGAATGGAAGACGAAGCCAAAATACAAAAACTCAGCGCTAGTATCCGTGCCGAAATTGAAGCTGAAAAACAAAAAGTGATCGAAGCTGGAGGCCTCTATATCATGGCCACCGAACGCCATGAAAGCCGTCGTATTGATAACCAGCTACGTGGTCGTGCTGGTCGTCAAGGTGACCCTGGGCGCTCAAAATTCTTCCTCTCGCTTCAAGATGATCTGATGCGTATTTTTGGCCCCGAACGCATGGACGGTATGCTTGTTCGCCTAGGGATTGAAGAAGGTGAAGCCATTATTCACCCTTGGATTAATAAAGCGATTGAAAAAGCTCAAGCCAAGGTCGAAGCCCGCAACTATGACATCCGTAAAAACCTTGTAAAATTTGACGATGTAATGAATGATCAGCGCCAAGTCGTTTATGAACAGCGCCGGGAAATCATGGATGCCGAAAGTGTTCAGGAAACAGTCGAAGATATGCGTTCCGATGTGGTTTGCCATATTGTTGAGAACCACATTCCACCAAAATCTTACCCTGAACAATGGAATCTTGATGGCCTACAAGGTGATGTCGAAAATATCCTCGGCCTACATGATGTCTCAATTCCTGATTGGGGCAAAGAGGAAGGCGTTGACGACGATGTTATAATCGAGCGCCTAGAGGAAAAAGCTGGCAAACTTATATCAGATAAATCTGAAAAATACGGCGGCGAAATCTGGAACAACATTGAAAAAAGCCTGTTATTACAAGTTGTTGACCAAGAGTGGAAAGAACACCTTCAAAATCTTGATCATCTTCGCCAAGGTGTGGGTCTGCGCGCATACGGCCAACGCGACCCATTAAATGAATATAAAACTGAAGCCTTTTCGCTGTTTGAAAACATGCTTTATCATACACGAGAAAGCGTCATTCAGCTACTTGGCCGCGTTGAACTAGCACCGCAAATGGACCCAGGCTTCCTTGAACCAGATGCACCGGTGATTGGTGAAGAGCAACATTTAGACCCTATCACAGGGGAAAACGAAATGGGCCATGGCATCAACCCAAATGATACATCAACATGGGACAATGTTCCCAGGAATGCACCTTGCCCCTGCGGAAGCGGTGAAAAATTCAAGCATTGCCACGGGAATGTCGTAGGGACAGCAACAGCGGCAGCTCAAACGAACCCCTTCAACAATGTTGGCCGTAATGACCAGTGCCCTTGCGGATCTGGCAAAAAATTTAAACATTGCCACGGAGCACTTTGATCTAAGATATGATCCTTCATAAAAGGGCGGCATGTACCGCCCTTTTTTATTGAATTTTTCACGGCCAACAAAACTGAACGCTAGCTGAATATTACCCTCAGGTTTAGGTAAGCCCTATATACCTAAAGTCTCTCTATCAAAGCGATGGAGGACCCTGACGATGTTGGCAAATAGCTATAAAAGCATATCTAAAGCTATAAATTGGAAGCAAGCACTGGCAAGTTGCGTGTTATTAAGTACTGCGGCCCTGCCAGCTAACGCTACTTTGTATGACTATGAAAATACCACCCCACACTATGCTGCCAACGACAGCGACTTTCGCGCAGCGCACCCCTTACGGGTTTTCATAAAAGTAGGCAATCCTCGCCGCGCTTCTGATGGCCGTAGACATCAGGAACAAAAGACGGAAAGACGGTTCGCACACTATTTACCAGGTTATGTAGCCCTTGTGGACAGTCCACAGCATGCAGACTTGGTTATTAGGGTGCGAGAAACAGATTACGACCTTAATTTCCGTGTGATTGATATTGATCAAAAAGATAAAAAATATAAGAAAAAGCGCCGTTATGTTGGCGGACGCTGTGGTGTTCACCACAAAGCATTTTACACCAAAGTGAAAGAAAAAGGTGAGGCTTACGCAAGCTACAATGTGAAAGTGAATTTGAAAGGTATCAACCGCAACAGTGACCGTTTCACTTTGAGAGCTGCTGAAAATTTCAGTTATGGTACAAACTTGCGTGCTTCTACAAACTGTGGAATGCAACCAACTAACCATATGCCCTCTAACGGGGTTGCCAAACTATTCAGCAAATCGAACGATGATTACCGGCACCATGTAGCTCGGAAAATTCGGAGAGAGGCCATAGATAACCTTGGCCGGAAAATAGCACAGCGCATTCATGAACAAGCAGATCATTATTATACTGATCTCGCTGCCGACCTAAACAACCGCCATTACTATGAACGCGATTACGATAGAGACTTAAGTGAACGCGAGATTATAGGACTACTTCTAGCCTTATATAAAGATCGCCCCCGACAGCCAAACGGGGGACATGGACGCTAAAGGCTAAACAACTCTTTCCCTGGAGTTTTACCAGTTCTCCTCGCAACCTTCTGGTAGCTAGCCTTAGTGCCCACTTAAAAGCGCCCGCAACTCCGGGCGCTTTTTTGTGCCTTACAAGTACTTTTTACGAACCTCGTTGATCCAGCATCCACGTGAACTTCTTGCCACTTCGTGCGGGGCAAAAGGCGCTGATACTTGATCCAGTTGATACGTAGCTTCCTTCAGTTCATTCAATAAGTCAGGCGTCGGTTCGTTTTCTATGAAAGAGACCAGGTGTTTAATTTTTGCGATCATAATTTCCTTGGTCGCGATATCTTCAAAACTAGCCGAGCGTGTACAAAGGCCATATGTACCCTTCAAATAATGTGTCCATTCTTCGTCAAGAAACCTTTCCGCTGCCAACCCGCCAACCTCACCGCCTTCTTTAAACAAATGGCCCAAATCAAAATCCTGCGCACATGCGTCCTGAAGTAACCGTTGATAAGTTGCGAAGAATGCCTTTTTCAGTGTCTCAGCCTGTTTTGTCAGGGGCAAACCTTCCTTAGCGATCGCTTTAGCTTTCTGAATATGAGATTGAGGATAATAATCATCCTTATGACACTCATCATGAACACCAAATATAGAATTAATCTCCGCTTTCATTCCAACTGTATAGGCTGGCCCTGGCAAGCAGCCCTCATCCATCATTTGCACTAATAAGCCCTTATCCAAATCCGTTTCTTTTACCAATGCCCCCATAGTTAGAAAATTTGTGAATATATAATCTAGGCTACTCATTTATCTCTCGATCACACAATAATGTTCATGTTTTGTTCTTTTTAGTGTTTATATTTCTTTTTGTCACTTCTCAATAAAAAAAGGCATTGCAACCACCGCTGCAATGCCTTTTTTGAATCTATTAGCCTACATTCAACTGAATGCGTCATCCCAGCTACCTTGGGTAGCGGCTTTAGAATATTCCGTTGCTCGGTTTTCAAAGAAGTTGGTGTGCTCCACTGCATTCAGCATACTATCGAGCCAAGGAAGGGGATTTTTCTCAATATTATACTCTGGATCAAGGCCAAGCTGCTGCAATCTGCGGTCCCCAATATAGCGAATATAGTCTTTCACATCCTGCGCTGTCAGGCCTTCAATTTCCCCCATTCCAAATGCAAGATCAATAAAGGCATCTTCATGCTCGATAATCGTTGTGCATGCGCTGCGCAATTCCAACCGCATTTGATCATCCCAAAGGTCAGGATGCTCACCCATCAACGTTTTAAATAGCTTGATTATGCTGTCGCAGTGAAGACTTTCATCACGCACTGACCAAGTGATGATTTGTCCCATGCCTTTCATTTTATTAAAGCGCGGGAAATTCAACAGCATTGCAAAGCTGGCAAACAGTTGCAGTCCCTCGGTGAAAGCCCCAAATACAGCAAGTGTCACTGCGGTTGACCTAAGGTCTTCCGAGTTAAATTGCTGCATATAATCAAATTTATCCTTCATTTCCTTATACTTAAGAAATGCAGAATATTCACTCTCAGGCATACCAATTGTATCTAGCAGGTGGCTGTAAGCCGCAATATGGATCGTTTCCATATTCGAAAATGCTGACAACATCATCTGAACTTCTGTAGGCATGAACACTTTAGTATAGTGCTTCATGTAGCAGTTATTTACTTCGATATCGCTCTGCGTGAAGAAACGGAAAATCTGAGTTAGAAGGTTTTTTTCAGATTCTGTCAGGTTATTCGCCCAATCACGCACATCCTCTGCAAGCGGAACCTCCTCTGGCAACCAGTGTACTTGCTGTTGCTTCAGCCAGGCCTCGTATGCCCAGGGGTAACGAAATGGTTTATAGACGTGTCTTTCTTCAAGAAGCGACATTCTTTAGTCCTCAATACAAGCTAAAATATTGCGGCTGTCGCTTACTGACAGGCCAGACATTCTTCATAATCAGTAGACGAATTAGCCACAGCGGCCAATTCAAGCTGCTGTTCCATATTAGCCTTTTTCTTGGTTGAACCAGTGGCAACAACCTCCGCTCGAGCAATCGATTTTGAGCGACAGTAATAAAGGCTCTTCAAGCCCTTTTTCCACGCCTGATAGTGAATTTGGTGCAAATCACGCTTATGGACGTCTGCAGGCAAGAAGATATTAACAGACTGCGCCTGTGAAATATATTGGGCACGATCAGCAGCAAGATCAACAACCCAGCGCTGGTCCAACTCAAACGCCGTTTTAAAGACTGCCTTTTCATCATCACTCAAGAAGTCCAAGTGCTGAACAGACCCTTCATTCACTGTGATTGATGTCCACACTTCATCTGTATTTTGGCCTTTTTCTTCCAACAGTTTGGTAAGCGCCTGATTATGAACAATGAAGTTACCTGACAAGGTTTTCTGATTATAGCTGTTAGCAGCGATCGGCTCAATGCCCGGGCTAGCTCCACCGCATATCGTTGAAATAGAGGCAGTTGGGGCAATGGCTGTTTTATTGGAAAAACGCTCCATCATGCCGTAATCAGCCGCATCCGGGCATGGACCACGCTCATAAGCTAGAGCTTCAGACGCACGGTCCACTTCTTTTTTGATATGCTTAAAGATGTTAAAGTTCCAAGATTTCGCCATCGAACTTTCAAAAGGAATCATGTTATTCTGCAAGAAACTATGGAAGCCCATTACACCAAGGCCAACTGAACGCTCCCGCATGGCACTATAGCGGGCTTTCGCCATCTCACTTGGTGCACGGTCAATGAAATCCTGCAAAACATTATCAAGGAAACGCATGATATCCGGGATAAAGTCCCTGTTCGATTTCCACTCGTTATAATGCTCCAAATTCAAGCTAGACAAACAGCAAACAGCGGTACGCTCATTACCAAGGTGATCAATCCCAGTTGGTAGCGTAATCTCAGCACAAAGGTTAGAGGTCTTTACCGTCAATCCTGCAAGTTTATGGTGTTCAGGCATCTGGTTATTCACTGTGTCGGAATAGATAATATAAGGCTCACCCGTTTCAACACGAGCAGTCAGAATCCGTATCCAAAGTGCGCGCGCTGAAACAGTGCGCACAACATGATGGTCCCTTGGGCTCGTCAAGGCCCATTCTTCATCAGCTTCAACTGCACGCATGAAAGAATCAGAAAGCAAAATACCATGATGCAGGTTAGGCGTTTTGCGATTTGGATCACCGCCAGTTGGGCGACGTAGCTCGATAAATTCTTCAATCTCAGGGTGGCTCACAGGCAGATAAATTGCCGCAGAACCACGACGCAATGATCCTTGAGAAATAGCAAGCGTTAGACTGTCCATCACCCGCACAAATGGCACGATACCACTGGTTTTACCAACGCCACCAACAGTCTCACCAATTGATCGCAGATTGCCCCAATAAGAGCCAATTCCACCACCGCGAGAGGCCAGCCACACATTCTCTGTCCACAGATCAACGATAGAACCAAGCTTATCCTGTGCTTCATTAAGGAAACAGCTAATCGGCAAGCCACGGTTAGTGCCACCGTTAGACAATACTGGCGTAGCTGGCATGAACCATAGGTTAGAGATATAATTATACAGACGCTGAGAGTGCGCTTTGTCGTCACCGTAAAACGAAGCTACCCTAGCAAATAAATCCTGATAACTTTCTCCTGGCATCAAATAGCGATCAGTTAAGGTCGCCTTTCCGAATTCAGTAAGTCTGTCGTCTCGACTGCGATCAACCTCAACCGCACCACCATGTTCGAAATGAGTAACCTCAAACATTTTGCCTACATCTCCCTTGACCGCTTCTCGTGCAGACACAACATCCGGCACGAGCGCCACGCGGTAACGACTCCTTCTTCGCTCGCAGAAACAATGAAATTGTACCTGACGCGAGAACAAAAGTCGAACATATCAACTTTTTATCAATTTTTTCAGTAGCTTAGTAGAGTGACCGCCCGTAATCCCCCGTTCGAGTCTCTCTGTGTTCGCAACCCCAACAAGATACGTTCGAAGGGGGTGGGTCGTCAAGATAAAGTATAAAAACTTTCTAAGCCCCACTATATCTTGTAATTTTTCTGCAACAGACAAACGGCCAGGTTGCAGTCAATGCACCCAGCCGATTCCCAAGCTCAATAAACTCAATGATTCGCGGTTTATGCGAGGCTTTTTTCTCCAATTGCGAGGAATTTTTCACGGCGAAGTTCTTTCAAACGAGCACCATTAATACCAGCCATATCACGCAGTGCGTGCTCAAGCCCATCGCCAAGCTGATTCATCGCCCGCTCAGGATCACGGTGAGCACCGCCCAGAGGCTCCGCCACAATGTCATCAATTACACCAAGCCCTAATAGGTCCTGTGCCGTAATTTTCAACGCATTTGCTGCTTCTTCAGCTTTCTCATTAGTGCGCCACAAAATAGACGCACAACCCTCAGGGGATATTACTGAATAGACAGCATGCTCCATCATCAAAACTTTATTCGCAGCCGCAATTGCTACAGCACCGCCCGAACCACCTTCACCGACAATGCAAGTTACAATAGGCGTTTCAAGTTGCAGACATTGATCTGTTGACCGTGCGATTGCTTCAGCCTGCCCCCGTTCTTCCGCCCCCACACCTGGGTAAGCACCAGATGTATCCACCAAAGTCAAAACAGGCAAACCGAAACGCTCAGCAATATCCATCAAACGAATTGCTTTTCTGTAACCTTCAGGGCGCGCCATACCAAAGTTATGGCGAAGGCGACTTTCCGTATCACTCCCCTTCTCATGTCCCATCACAACACAAGCCTGACCTCGAAAACGAGCTAAGCCACCTATCAGGGCTTCATCTTCTCCAAAAGCTCGGTCACCAGCTAGCGGTGTAAAATCTGTAAACAGATGACCAACAATATCTGAGAAGTGTGGACGCTCGGGGTGCCGAGCTACTTGAATTTTCTGGCTGGGGGACAGTGTCGCATAAGTGTCTTTCAGAAGCTTACCGAGTTTGGTTTCCAACTGTCCAACCTCAGATGAGATATCCACATCTCCGGCTCCGCCCGTAAAGCTTCTAAGCTCACGAATTTTGCCTTCCAGCTCTGCGATTGGCTTTTCAAACTCTAAAAACGTCATCATATCGCCAGCGTCCTTCGTCGTTGGTGTATTTTGCGGCTTTTGTGTCATACTTGCTAGTAAAGCATGTTTACACGTGGCGCGCAAAATCATTGATTGCGTCTGCCATGTCAAGCAATCAGTTAATCATGCTCACCCAAGTATCTATCGCTCGTTTTTTCAGCTAACAAAGATACCATATCCAAGGGAAGTTTACGCTCTCTTTCCGCAACAAACAACGGAGCCTGATCATTATAGTGCGGTGAGTTAGCATCAAGCGTGGCACTGCCAAAATTGTGAATAGTATTTGCACTAAGCGTACCGTCCGGAGCCCACTCAACAAACATGATATAGCTGTCGCCCGCTGTTGCCTTCTGGTATCCCGCTTTCTCATCAAACACACCGTATACAGCCCGGAGCACATCAGGCGCACCAGAAAGCGGCCATGTATTCTCACCACGAACAAGCCGATTCACATCCCCCCACTGTGGGTCAACACGGCCATAATACTGCATTAAAAGCGCCACCGTATCTGTAAAAACAGCGCGTAGGTCAGGCGTTTCTTCTCCTTGCATATCCGCCATCACAAAAGGCCTTCCGGTCAAAACAGCCAACGCCGCGGCAGAGCTATCAGCATCAGTGGCACCATCCCATTTCATCAATAGTTTTTGACCAATTTCCAGATTGCTGCCTGGCTCAAATTTCATTGCAAGCACACGCTGAACTACCTGTTTAGTAATAGATTCTGGTGCATAGCTATTATCATATTTATAGGCATGCAGTTCATCACGCGTAATGGCCTCATCAGCACCAAACATCGCCTTTATCCGCATCGCCCTATTTGTCATATGGGTTTCAACGCCCATCGTGGCTGAAAACATATCTTTGCTTGGTTGACCGACACCTACCGACGCTTCAAACGGCGTGTTATTGGCATTATAAACAAACCCTGCTTCAGGATTAACTGTACGAGGTATTTTCTCAAAACTGTGGTAATCTTTCCAGATCAGATCAGCCTGGTCACCCGGCAAAACACCCTGCCAATTTACACCCTCCCGGCGCTTGGGCAACATAGCATTATAATAGTGCGCGATATTTCCATCTTTATCTGCATAGATATAATTAATGCTCGGCATTGCTGTCATAGCAAGAGCAGCTTCAAAATCTGCCTGTGTTCGGGCTTTATTTAAAGCGATCATTTCTTCCAGCGTACGCATCTCATCCATACCCGCCCAGCGCATAGCAAAAGCACCTGCTTCGGTAATAAAAACAGGCCCATGCGCAGATAGATAAAGAGGCTCATGGAAAGTCCATCGGATCGGACCAAAAAAGCTGACATCGATCGCCACATCTTTAACTTCAAAGTCACGCCATATGCCATCAAGCATATATTGATTTTCATTATCCGGGTTTACCGTCAGCTTATAAACATCAACTAAATCGGGTTTGTTCACCGTGTTCGCCCAGCCTAGCGTTGGCTTTGTACCATGCAACACAATTGGTGAACCCGGGAAAGTGCTGCCCGCCATATCCCAGCCTTCACCAGATTTAACCCTAGCTTCATACCATGCAACAGGCCCGGTAAGTGGCTGATGGGAATTCACCAA
>Ga0316207_10002465_pt1 | contig 18934 bp, 14 predicted proteins | sample 6weekpyrite_MG_FD_204943 | JGI IMG/M metagenome (GOLD analysis project Ga0316207, IMG submission 204943) | Microbial mat bacterial communities from mineral coupon in-situ incubated in ocean water Damariscotta River, Maine, United States -... | ecosystem: Environmental > Aquatic > Marine >...
CGTTGACACTCTTACCCGGCAAACGCAGACTCGAGGTTGCCTTCAGAGCAATATGCGCCACGATATCCTGACCACTGGATATACCGCCCAGTACCCCACCGGCATTATTACCAATAAAACCTTCCGGAGTGATTTCATCACGATGTTCAGTGCCCTTTTGAGTGACGCTATCGAAACCGGCACCTATCTCTACACCCTTAACCGCATTAATGCTCATTAGGGAATGGGCGATCTCGGCATCAAGACGATCGAAGATGGGCTCACCCAAACCGGGCGGAACACCGGTCGCAACCACACTCACTTTTGCACCAATTGAATTGCCTTCTTTGCGCAAGGCATCCATATAGGCTTCCAGTTCAGCCACCTTGCCCGCATCAGGACAAAAGAACGGGTTATTGTGTACTTCATCCCAATCGAATTGTTCAGGCACAATCGGTCCCAACTGGGACAAGTAACCACGGATTTCAATATTGTATCGTTCACGCAGGTATTTTTTGGCTATACCACCTGCGGCAACACGCATCGCCGTTTCGCGAGCAGAAGAACGCCCACCGCCACGGTAATCTCGTACACCGTACTTTTGTTGATAGGTGTAATCGGCATGACCGGGGCGAAAGCTATCCATGATTTTGGAATAATCTTTTGAACGTTGATCGGTATTTTGAATCAACAGGCCAATCGGTGTACCGGTCGTTTTACCTTCAAACACACCAGAAAGAATCTTGACCTCATCGGCTTCGCGACGCTGCGTGGTATGACGTGAGGTGCCGGGTTTACGTAAATCCAGATCGCCCTGTAAATCAGCCTCTGAAAGCGCCATTCCCGGTGGGCAACCATCGACAATCGCGCCAATAGCAGGCCCGTGGCTTTCACCAAATCCGGTTACTGTGAATAATTTTCCAATCGTATTTCCTGACATGGCCAGTATTGTAGCCGTTTCTTGTCACCACGTCAGTGCCGATCAGATAACTTTTGAGAATTGTTGAGAAGTATTTTGCAGGTAAGCATCAAACATCATGCAAATATTGCGAATTAATAGCCGACCGACAGGTAAAACCTCAATCGAGTTCGCATGGATCTGTAATAACCCATCTTGCTGCATAGCTTGGAGTTGTGACAGCTCTTTGGCGAAATAATCTTTAAAATTAATCTCAAAGCGTCGATTAATAACTTCAAAATCAAGCTTAAAATGACAAATCAGTTCTTGAATGACCCGGCCACGAATCCGATCATCCTCACTTAAGGTCATTCCACGGAATATTGGCAAGCGCCCTGCATCCAGCGCCTCATAGTATGGTTCAATATCCCGATAGTTTTGACTAAAGCTGTTTCGCGTCTGACCTATTGCGGTAACACCCAGCGCCAATAAATCACAATCACCGTGTGTAGAGTAGCCCTGAAAATTACGTTGCAATTTTCCTTCACGCTGTGCAATAGCCAGTTCATCATCCGGACGAGCAAAGTGATCCATGCCAATATAGACATAACCGGATTGCTGGAGTTGTTCGCTACTCTGCTTGAGAATTTCCAACTTTGTTACTGCGCTGGGTAGGTCTTCCTCATTAATCCGTCGCTGTGGCTTAAACAATGTTGGCATATGCGCATAATTAAACAGTGACAATCTATCAGGCTGTACCTCTATAACCCTGTCCAGCGTTCGTTTAAAGCTGTCAATGGTTTGATTAGGTAAGCCATACATCAGATCCACGCTCACCGAACGAAAATCATTCGCACGTGCGGCATTGATCACATCAAACGTTTCACGTTCAGATTGAACTCGGTTAACCGCCAACTGCACAGAATCATCAAGATCCTGCACACCAATACTGAGTCGATTAAAACCTATATCGCGCAATATCTTAACAGACTCCGCATCTACTTCTCGCGGATCAATTTCAATTGAATATTCACCTACATCATCTCCCGCAATAGGGAAATGAACATGCAACTCATTCATTAATGCTGCCAGACTTGAATTATCAATAAAACTTGGCGTACCACCACCAAGATGAATTTGATTAACCGTTCGATCCCCGTCAAACATTTCGGCTTGCATGGCTATCTCTTGATGCAAATGACTCAGGTAGTCAATTGCCTTACGACGATCTTTAGTCACAATTTTGTTGCAACCACAGTAGTAACAAACGGTATTACAGAACGGGATATGAATGTATATCGAAAGAGGACGCGCTAAAAAATCACCATTACTTTCAGCAATAGTATTTCGATACATCTGTTCATCGAAGCTTTCACTAAATTGTGGTGCAGTAGGATAAGATGTATATCGTGGCCCGCTTACGTCATAACGAGCCAGCAGCTCTGCATCAAATACGAGTTGTTGTTCCATAGCATAATCTGTCATTTAAGTTGACTAGATTATGCACACTCGAAAACAGGCCCGAAATGATCTGGATCAATCTTGATTGAAATCTGAACTTTATACTCTGGATTTCATTTCTGACAAACAGTAAAGGCTTGATTGATATAAGCAAATTATTGTTACAGGGTAACAATTAAGGGTTTTTCTTCAAAACACCCTGCTCAGGCAGACCTACATTTATTAGCGATGTTAGGCACTTTATCGCTTATTCTATTATTATGCAGTCTTTGCCAGCGCCGCAGTAAACATATTCTTGCACTCATTTATTTGGCTAGCTGTGAGCAAGAAAACGCCATCACCACCACGTTCAAATTCTAACCATAAAAATGGCACTTCCGGCAGGCGCATCGCCAAAGCATGTGCGCTGTTACCCACTTCAACAATCAACACACCGTCATCAGTTAACCAATTAGCGGCTTCATTCAAAATTTGCATGCAAGCATCCAGGCCATCCTGCCCCGATGCTAAGCCCAACTCAGGTTCGTGATGAAATTCATCTGGCAAACTCGCCATATCTTCAGCATCAACATAAGGAGGATTGCTAACAATCAGATCGTAACGTTGTGTTGGTAAACCTTTAAACAAGTCAGCCTGATGTGCTTGAACACGACCATCTAACTGATGGCGTTGAATATTAATATCTGTCACGGCTAAGGCATCGGTAGAAATATCCGAGGCATCAACCTGGGCGTATGGCAGTGCCATCGCGCAGGCAATAGCGATACAACCACTGCCCGTACATAAATCCAGCACATGCTCGATCTGATCTGCATCCAACCACGGCGCAAAACCTTGTTCAATTAATTCAGCAATGGGGGAACGTGGTACCAGGACACGCTCATCGACAAAAAATGATAAGCCTGCAAATACTGCTTCGTGTGTAAGATAAGGAACCGGAATGCGTCGGCTAATACGTTGCTCAAACAATTCCAGTACCGTTTGTTTTTCAGCGCGCGTTAAACGTGATGAAAATAATTCACTCGACATACCGAATGGCAAGTGTAAAGCATGCAGCACCAACGCCATCGAATCATCAATCGCATTATTCGTGCCGTGACCATAATATAATTCGGCCTCAACAAAGCGACTTGCACCCCAACGAATAAAATCAACAACGCTGTGTAGCTCATCAATAGGATGCTGATCGTTTGACATTAGTGTGACGTACTCACTGGTGACCATTCGTAATGCGTCACCTTACGTTTAAACTTTTGCTGAATAACCACACCACGCACAGTGTACTTTTCAAGCAATTCAATATCTTCTTCATCACCTTTAAGTGCATGCAAAAATTTTTTTCCATCACGTTCGATGTACTGACGGAATGTTGTCTCACCTTGATAATCAATCACGGCATAAGCACCTGGACCACAAGGTGCCGCCTGATCAACGATAATGATCGCACCATCCTGAAACTCAGGCGTCATACTATCGCCCATTACCATCAAGGCAAACGGTTCAACATCATTTGAAGAACAACCACTCATGCTCAACTCCTCAGCGAGACTTTTTACCGGAGAGGCAGTCTAAGCATAGCAGCCAGCAAGTCAAGCCCGAAACAGATAAATAACGGTTTTTACAGGATATTTTTTATGATATGAACGTTATTTTGAATTTTACGAGCTAAAGCACAGGCCTGTGCTCAGATTCACCTTCAGGTGATTAGATAATGGTTCCTATATAACTTATGCGCTTCCATCGCGAATAAAATGACCAGTGCCATCGCAAACAATTGCAGCCAGTGCTCAAGGCTGACCGGCTGAATATTCAAAACATCTCTTAACCAGGGGGTATACATAGCACCTATATGTATTGCTTGTGCTGCTATGGTGCCAAACAATAATAACGGGTTTGTCAGCGGTGAATAATTAAAGACTGAACGCTTTTCAGAGCGACAATTTAGTACATGTATATTTTCAAACAGCACCATTAATAACAACGTACTGTTACGTGCCTCATCAACACTAAAGCCTGCATTAAGCAATGAATTAAACAAAATAAATGCCATCACACCAATCACAACAGCTGCATTAATCACACGCTCAATCATAAGCCGATCAAAAATAGCTTCGGTCGGTGAACGAGGAGGCTTATCGAGCTCACCACCCTCAGCAGGTTCAAATGCTAATGCGATGTCTTGAATGCCATTAGTCACCAGGTTTAGCCAAAGTAAATGTACTGCCAATAACGGTAATGGCAAACCGGTGAGTAGCGCTAATGTAAACAGAACCAGTTCAGCCGCGCCGGTTGAGACAAGCAAAAAAATGACCTTTCTGACATTTGCATAGGCAACCCTTCCCTCCTCTACACCTGCAACAATGGATGCAAAGTTATCATCGGTAAGAATTAATGCTGATGACTCACGCGCAACATCAGTCCCGTTCTTACCCATCGCAACACCCACCTCGGCAGATAATAGTGCAGGCGCATCATTTGCCCCGTCACCACTCACCGCAACGAAATGACCATTTCTTTGTATTGAATGAATAATATCGAGTTTTTGTCGCGGCTCTACCCGCGCATAGACGCGTGCACGATGTGTCAACAAATCCAGTTCAGATTCATCTGAAACTAATTTTAGATCTTTCCCAGTGACAACTTCTTTAACGTCTGAGGCCAAACCTAGCTCCTCTGCAATGGCAAGTGCTGTAGCAGGATGATCACCGGTCACCATAGCCACTTGAATACCCGCATTACGACAACTGGCTATCGCTGATTTTGCTTCAGGTCGCAAAGGATCAATCATGCCAACCAGGCCTACCAATGTGAGTTTAGTCAGGTGCTCTTCAGAAAAAATTTCACCTTCTGCTAAATCAATATCACCACTTACCAATGCAAGCACCCGATAACCGGCTTGCGCCAACTGTTGTGATTTTTTCTCAAGCTGTTGGGAATCAACAGGCACCTTACCCTGTTGACCAAGCATATCGCTGCACATAGGCAACAGCCGTTCAATTGCACCTTTAACAAACACATATTGACCTTCACCTCTCTGGTGAAGACTGGCACAGAATTGTTGTTCTGATTCAAATGGAATGAAACCGACAGATGGCATACTTTGACTTACTTCTGCACGCACATAGCCAACTTTGTGTGCCATCACCAATAAAGCAACATCGACTGCGTCACCATGTGAAACCCACTCATTATCTCTTCGTCCAAGAAAACCCTCATTAGGCAATATAGCTGCATAACAGATTTCTTTTAGTAACGAATTATCCTCGGTTACATTTTCTTCATTTGCCGTTTGTACTTGCCCGATGGGTTTCAGAGCTTGTCCGGTAATGGACCACTCATCATCTGCCGTCACAAGCTTACGTGCGGTTAACTGATTTATTGTTAAGGTGCCGGTTTTATCGGTAGCGATAAATGTACAAGAACCTAATGCCTCTACAGCAATGAGTTTACGCACAATGACATGGCGTTTTGCCATGCGACGCATACTAATGGCTAAAGCAATGGTCAGCGCAACAGGTAAACCTTCTGGAATGGCTGATACAGCAAGAGCGACAACCAATAAGAAAATTTCATTAACGGCAACACCTTGCAACCATGCGACACTGGCCATTAACAAGGCAATAACAAGCACCATAATGGCAACCCGTTGGGTGAATTTTTCCATACGAACGATTAATGGCGCACGAATAGCCGGTTTTTTCAGAATCACACTCGCGATCTTGCCCAGCTCGGTATGCATGCCTGTGGCGGTAACAATACAACGACTGCGACCGCGATTAACCATCGTCCCTGCATGAGCCATATTTAATCTGTCTGCAGGCGAGCTATCAGAATCAACCAATAAAACAGGATTCTTCAATACAGGAGTTGATTCGCCCGTCAGTAGTGATTCATCAACTTCAAGATCATGACTGGTTATTAAGCGGCAGTCGGCAGGAACACGATCGCCAGACTCAAGTAAAACGATATCGCCCGGAACCAATTCTTCTGCATCAATTTCATAACTATCACCCGCACGTAAAACACGACACTGCGTGATAGTCATCTCATGTAATGCGGATGCGGCTTTTTGTGCCGAATATTCCTGAGCCGTCCCGATAATCGCATTAATCAATAAAACAATGACGATAAAAGTGGCATCAGACCATTCCTGAATATATAACGAGACAAGTGCCGCAATGATTAATACGTAAATAAGTGGGCTGGCAAATTGATGTAGAAAGACCTGCGCTAAACTTGAGGCCTTCGAACGAGGCAAAGAGTTTCGCCCCCACTGCTGAAGCCGTAAATGTACTTCTTCGTGACTCAAGCCATGACTGGAAGATGCTTGACTAGCGATAACCTCTTCGGCGGATAATGAGTGAGGTAACTGCACCGTGATATCGAGTAGTTTAAATAAATGAAACGAAAGGATTGAATTTTATACCACAGCACCTACACATCACTTTAAAACACCTCCCGTTTCTTTTTACCTTACTGTTATAATCACATTAAATTTGGCATGAGTAAATCCTTTGATTTGAAAGTTCTGTTATTTCTTCCAAAAAAAAGGGACGGAAGGATTAAAGCCAATTCGACCAGTTACCCCCGCCCCTTATTACTTTTTTTCGTTATTTACTTTCTTTTAATCATCATCTTCGTCATCTTTGCCTTTGCCTTTATTAATGACGATGCTACGACAGCTACTTGTCGCGCGTGAACGCTCTTCACGGGTACGGACAATTCCGTCGGGACTCACTTCCTGACGGCGAGCACGTCGGACTGATGATATTTCTGGAATGAGTACCTTTGAATCAGCAGACCAATCGATTTGAACAGAAATAGGACGTGCATTTCGTGACAGCGTAACATCAATTAAATCGGCCGATAAATAAAGTACCGATTGAAATGGTTCGATACTGTTATCGCCGCCACCCAAAATATTATTAAATGATACGGGTAAACTGGCACCGTTAAAATCAGCAATAACTGTTCCGCTGGCATCATAAATAGCCAGGCGATTGATGCTAACAGGCAATGAAGCGTTGTAGTTTCTTAAAATATAGGCAGTACTCTGCGCTTCCGTTCCCCCGACTCGTGTAAAATGGTTGCCACCACAAGCGATGGTGCCACTAAAAGCACGATCATCTTGATCAGCAGCGCTTGCTGTTGCAAATAAGGGCGTCGCTGCGAGTAATGCTGTAAGACCTAACTTTAAACATTTATTATATTTGTTCATTATAGATTCCTGTATATAAATAGATAAGACTACGGTTATCCTTCCGCAAGATTATTATTGTTATCGTGTTAAGTAGACGCAAAAATGTTGCGCAGGTCAAACGTTGCACTTTGCATAACTATTTTAAAGAATGGAACGGGTAGCAGCACAAAACCTTTTAGATTTCGGTCAAATAGCAAAATCAGCCAGGTGAACCGGCTGCCGATGCGGCCCCCACTGGCCAGGTTTTTCTTCGAAGACTCCAGCACAGGCAGTACCACAGCTCTTGCACTGACCCTGCGCATCAAGGTTCCAGTCACTGAGTTGATACCAGTCACGGCCAATTAATTTTTCACCACAATGGTGACAATAAGTACTATCGCCTTGCTGATTATGAACATTACCCGTGTAGGCATAACGCACGCCGTTTTTCATGGCAATCTCACGCGCCTTAATCAAAGTTTCTTTAGGCGTTGGTGCAATGTCTTTCATTTTATAATCCGGATGAAACGCAGAAAAATGCATAGGCATATCCGGGCCAAGATTTTCCACTACCCACTGAGTCATTGCCTCAAGCTCTTTGTCACTGTCATTTTTACCCGGGATCAATAAAGTCGTTGTTTCCAGCCAGACATTGGTTTCATGATACAAGTACTGCAATGTTTCCAGAACCGGCTGTAAATGTGCACCCGTTAACTTATGATAAAAATTTTCATCAAAGGCTTTTAAATCAATATTCGCCGCATCCATATGTTGGTAAAACTCCGCGCGGGGTTCGGGGCAAACATAACCGGCACTGACCGACACAGATTTTACGCCCACCTCATGACAGGCTTGTGCCACATCAATCGCATATTCATGGAAAATGACCGGATCATTATAAGTGTAAGCAACACTTCGACAATTCAACTCTTTCGCAGCACGAGCAATTAATTCTGGCGATGCCGAATCTGCCAGGGTGTGAATCTCGCGTGATTTACTAATATCCCAGTTCTGACAGAACTTACAGGCCAGATTGCAACCTGCAGTACCGAATGACAACACAGGGGTTCCCGGCAGAAAATGATTCAGGGGCTTCTTTTCTATTGGATCAATACAATAACCACTCGAAAGCCCGTAGCTGGTCATCACAATCCGGTTGTCCTGATTTTCCCGAATGAAACACAGTCCTCTCTGACCTTCGCGCAACTTGCAAAAACGCGGACACAAATCACACTGCACCCGCCCATCTTCAAGCTGATGCCAGTATTTTGTATCAATAGTTGTCGTGTTGGTCTCGTGTGTCATACTCTATAGATAGGCACTCCAGACGACGACTTCAAGTCTACCCATGGCAACAAAGGTATATTTGCGATGACTCAAAATACCGAAACAATCCGACCTGCCGCCGTATCGGGACTCTTTTACCCCGCTGATGCCGGTGAGTTGCACCAACAAATCAGCGACTTTCTTGATACAGCCGCTATAACAGAACATGCCCCTCTGGCTGTTATCGTTCCGCATGCCGGTTATATTTATTCAGGGCCTATTGCGGCCAGTGCCTATATCAATCTGCGTCCGCTGCGTAACAAAATTCATCGTGTAGTCTTGCTAGGTCCATCTCATCGCGTCGGTTTTCGTGGCCTCGCCACCTCCAGTGCAACGCTATTTACTACACCACTGGGCAATATCAAACTCGATGTAGCGACCACACAGCAACTCAACCAATTGCCGCAGGTGCAAACAATAGATGCCGCGCATGCACAGGAACACAGCCTTGAAGTTCAATTACCTTTCTTACAGGAAGTCCTCGGTGAATTTGAATTAATCCCCATTGTGGTCGGTGATGCAACGAGTACTGAAGTCGCCGAGGTCATCGACAAGGTCTGGCAGGATGATGCAACCTTAATCGTTATCAGTTCCGACCTGAGCCACTATCATGATTACCAGTCAGCGCAAAAAATGGATAGACACACCTGCACCGCGATTGAGTCCTTAAGCCCCGACGACATTGGTGTGGATGATGCTTGCGGTCGAAACCCGGTCAAAGGTCTGCTTACCGTTGCCCGGCAACGTGGCCTTCACGTACACACACTTGATCTTCGCAACTCTGGCGACACAGCAGGCGATCGCAAACAGGTTGTCGGTTATGGTGCCTGGAGTGTCAGTCGTTAATCATGCTTTCCAATGCTGACAGACAAACACTGCTTCATCTCGCTCGTGAGTCAATTCAGTCAGGTCTAAGCAATGGCCAACCGCTGTCGATTGAGAAACAATATGGCTCAACTCATTTACAGGAAATCCGTGCCTGTTTTGTGACCTTGCACAAACATGGGCAACTTCGTGGCTGTATTGGTAACCTTGAAGCCAGGCAACCACTGGTTAATGATGTTGTCGAGAATGCTTTTAACGCTGCTTTTCGTGATCCGCGCTTCCCGCCATTAAACGCTAACGAATTTGAACAACTGCATATCCATATTGAAATACTTACACCCCCGGAACCAATGCAGTTTAATTCCGAACAAGATTTGCTCACCCAGCTACAACCCGGCAAGGATGGCCTGATACTGAGCGAAGGCTCTCACCGGGGCACCTTCCTACCGACCGTGTGGGAATCTTTACCGCAGCCCGAACAATTCCTGTTTCACCTGAAAAACAAGGCCGGCCTGCCCGGCGATTACTGGTCGGATAATATTAAGATAGAGCGCTATCACACCGAGTCATTTGAAGAAGAATGTATCTCTTAATTGGGGTCAGACTCGAATTAAAGTCAAAATTAATTCGAGTCTGACCCCAATTAAAGACGTGCTGGTTAGTTCGTGGCATAATTGTTGAACACAATACAAGAACTTACTATGCAGACTCTAACACTGACACAACCCGATGATTGGCACTTACACGTACGCGATGGCGAGGCGATGGCCAGTGTGATTGGCCACACCGCACGCCAGTTTGGTCGTGCGATTATTATGCCGAATCTCACATCACCGATTACTACGGTTGATATGGCGCTCGCTTATCGCGAACGAATTCTCGCTGCATTGCCTGCCGATACCGCTTTTACACCTTTAATGACACTGTATTTAACCGACAATACCTCGGCAGATGAAATTCACAAGGCCGCTGCCAGTGAGCATATTTACGCCGTCAAACTCTATCCCTCTGGCGCTACTACCAATGCTGATTCAGGTGTAACAGATATTCGTAAACCGGCTGAAGCAATCCGCGCAATGCAGGAAACCGGGCTACCACTCCTTATACATGGAGAAGTTACCGATCCGGCTATTGATGTGTTTGACCGCGAGAAGGTCTTTATCCACGACCAGCTAATGCCTCTTTTGGGGCAGTTCCCTACTCTCAGGGTCGTACTGGAACACATTACTACCCGCGATGCGGTCGACTTCATCCTTAATACCTCGGCCAACGTAGCGGCGACGATCACCGCCCATCATCTACTTATGAACCGCAATGCCATGTTCGTTGGAGGTATGCGACCACACCATTACTGCCTGCCAATACTCAAGCGCGAGACGCACCGCGAAGCGCTGACTTTCGCTGCAACAAGTGGTAACCCCAAATTCTTCCTTGGCACCGATAGTGCCCCACATCCTCAGGGGGCCAAAGAATCAGCCTGTGGCTGTGCCGGTATGTACACCGCTCATGCCGCCATCGAGCTTTACGCCGAAGCCTTTGCTGCCGTCAATTCCCTCGATAAACTTGAGGCTTTTGCCAGTTTCTACGGCCCCGATTTCTATCATTTACCTCGTAATACAGCAACAATCACTCTCCAGCAGCAAAAATGGACAGTTCCAGAGTACTACCCGCTCGGTGAACAGCGTGTGATCCCTTTGCGAGCAGGAAAGGACATAAACTGGCAATTGCTGACCTGACAAACACTCTCCCAGCAGCTAAGCTAGGCTAATAAACAAATAACAATGTGCACCTCTCGGGAATTACTGGGGGTGACGACAACAATAATGCCCGATGTCTGCGCAACGCGGTGGGCCGTAACAAGGTAGTTGCATTATGAGTCAGGAAAAAGAACGCTTAGAAGCCATAAAAAATGAACAAGCTAACTGGCAGCGTTGGGGGCCTTATCTAAGTGAGCGTTCGTGGGGAACGGTTCGCGAAGATTACAGTGCTGACGGCGATGCCTGGGGTTACCTAAGCCACGACATGGCTCGCAGCAAAGCATATCGCTGGGGTGAAGATGGCATTGGCGCAATCAGTGACCGCTATCAACTGCTTAATTTCTCCTTAGCCTTATGGAATGGCAAAGATCCTATTTTAAAAGAACGTTTGTTTGGCCTAACCCCGCATGAAGGCAACCACGGCGAAGATGTCAAAGAATACTATTTTTATTTAGATAGCACGCCAACTCACAGCTACATGAAGTTCCTCTACAAGTACCCGCATGCCGAATACCCTTATCAGGAACTCATCGACGTTAATAAGTCTCGTGGTGGACAGGGTGAAGAATACGAATTACTTGATACCGGTGCCTTTGAGGAAGATCGCTACTTTGATGTGTTTATGGAATACGCCAAAGAATCAGAAGAAGATATCGCAATCCGCATAACCGTTCATAACCGTGGTCCGGAAGATACCGAAATACATCTCATCCCCCACTTATGGTTTCGAAATATATGGGCATGGGGTGACGAGCCTCTTGAGCAACCTGTTATTAAAAAAGGTCGCAAAGCAGCCAAAGCCAAACACCTGCACATCGAAGCCGATGACAGCGATGCAACTGGCCTCAAAAACCTGCCCTTTGAATACAAATTAGGCAAGCGCTACCTGTATGCAGATGATGATGGCGCCATCATGTTCACCGATAATGAAACCAACACACGTCAACTCTATGGCGAAGAAGCAGACGACGGCCATGAATTTGTTAAAGATGCTTTTCACCGCCATATTGTTAACGGTGAAAAATGCGTTAATACAAAAAACACCGGCACCAAGGCAGGCATTCATTTCACACGCAAAGTAAAAGCCGGTGGTAGCACTGTCGTAAAATTACGTCTTACTGATACGGCAACTAAAAACCCTCTCGATGATATCGATGCAATTGTTGAAGCACGTTTAAAAGATGCCGATGAGTTTTATGCTGACGTACACCCACCCAAAGCCAACGATGATGAAAAGAATATTCAACGTCAGGCCTTTGCCGGTTTAATGTGGACAAAGCAAAATTATATTTTTGATGTACAGCGGTGGCTGGCCGGTGATAATAAAAACATGCCGCCACCCGATTCACGCTGGGGAATTCGTAACCAGCATTGGCGACACTTGAATTCAATGCGTATTCTTTCCATGCCTGATAAATGGGAATACCCCTGGTTTGCCGCATGGGATCTGGCATTTCATACTGTGCCCATTACCCTGGTCGACCCTGAATTTGCTAAAGACCAACTCTGGTTAATGCTGTTTGAACAATTCCAGCACCCCAATGGCCAGATCCCTGCTTATGAGTGGGAATTCTCCGACCTTAACCCTCCCGTACATGCCTGGGCAGTGTGGCGTGTTTACAATATGGATAAATATCGCAGCGGCAAACCGGACCGTGAATTCCTGCAAAAATGTTTCCATAAACTACTCATTAATTTTGCATGGTGGATCAACAAGGTTGATGCCGAGGGGAATAACGTTTTTGAAGGTGGTTTCCTCGGTCTCGATAACATCACTGTCTTTGACCGCTCTGAAGAACTACCCGGTGGCGCCAAACTGGAACAATCTGATGCAACCGGCTGGATGGGAATGTTCTGTCTCAATCTAATGCGGATTGCATTGGAACTTGCAAAAGATAATCCTGTCTACGAAGGTCTCGCGACCAAGTACTTCCAGCATTACATCTATGTTGGTTCTGCGATGAAGCACATGGGTAACCGTAACTACAACCTTTGGGATGAAGAAGACGGTTTCTTCTATGACGTACTGCGTTACCCGGATGAAAGTTTCCACAAATTACGCGTACGCTCATTAGTAGGCCTGATTCCTTTATTTGCTGTCGAACGACTCGAGCGTAAAAAAATCAATGCTTTTAATGAATTCACTTCAAGCTTCGACTGGTTTGTAAAGAATCGCCAGGATGTTGTGCAGCACGTTTGTAACCGTGTTAAAACCAAAACAACTGATACACATATCCTGACTATCGTAAATGAAGAACAGCTCAAACGTATTCTTGAACGTATGTGGGATGAAAATGAGTTCATGTCAGATTTTGGCTTGCGCAGTTTGTCCAAGCATCATGAACAACACCCCTTCGTGCTTGGTGATAACACGGTTGGTTATGAAGCCGGTGAAGCCGTTTGCAAACTAAAAGGTGGTAACTCTAACTGGCGTGGTCCAATCTGGTTCCCAACCAGTTTCCTAATGATTGAATCATTACGTAAACTTGATACCGCCTATGGTGATTTACTAAAAATAAAAATGGATAACGGCAAAGAAGTTACTGCGGGTGATATGGCCGAACGACTTGCCAATGGCATGATTAATATTTTTGCTAAAGATAAAAAGGGTCGCCGACCTGTCTTTGGTAATGTTGAGAAATTCCAGACCGATCCACTTTGGAAAGATCATATTTTATTTTATGAATACTTCCATGGCGACAAAGGCACTGGATTGGGCGCCTCACATCAAACGGGTTGGACTGCATTGGTTGCCTCGCTCATCGACGAATGGCGACGCTGAGAGTAAAGATGGAACAAGGTACATTAGAAGAACAACTGCGCGAGTGTCAGCGGGATAATAATCACCTCAAAAACAGCGTTAGCGCCATGCGTGAAGAACTGGAAGAAGTGAATCACAATGCCGATGCGCGAGTACAAGATGCGGTTGCTGATGCCAATAGCAGAAATGCCCAACTTGTTGAAACCATCTCGGCAATTCGCGAAGAAATTGAATTTATTAATAATGAAACAACGCGCAAAGTACAGGATGCCGTCGCTGATAGTCAGGCTGAGATTGCACAATTAAAAAAAACAGTCTCCTCACTTCGCGAAGCTATGCAAGCCATGTCAGATGAACATACTCGTCTGCAACAAAACACCATTGCTGATAGCAGTGTAGAAAAAGGTCAACTGGAAAAAACTATTTCTTCGATACGCGAAGAACTAGAGCACCTTCGCATGAGCAGTGATGAAAAACTTGCCCAGGAAACTGCGCACTTTAATAGTGAGCGAACCCAGTTACAAAATACCATTCAGGAATTACGTGACGAACTCGAAACAACACAATAACAAACAAAGACTAACCCGATATGACTAAGAAAAAACAAATAGATTCTGATAAAGATACGCGTCCTTTAAATAGCGATGAGCGAAAGCGTCTACGCCAGGCGGAGTTACTGGTAAATGTTAGTCGCAGCATGGCTCGACATGACACCCTGGATGGTGTGCTGGAAGCGCTTGTAAGATTAACCACCAAAGAACTTAATGCTGATCGCGGCACCATCTTTCTTAATGACAAGGAAAGCGGCGAGCTCTACTCACGTGTCGCGCTAGGGAATCGTCAACACACTATTAGAATCATCAATAACAAAGGTATCGCGGGTCATGTTTTTACTACAGGCGAAAACATTATTATTCACGACGCCTATGCTGACGAACGTTTTAACCAGGAAACAGATCAACAAACCGGTTATGAAACAAAAAGCATTATTTGTGTACCGATAAAAACAGTTAAAGATGAAATTATTGGTGTTTGTCAGGCATTGAACAAGAACGAAGGTCAATTTACCGAGGATGATATCGAGTTAATTGAATCCATGTCACTGCAAGCAGCTGCGGTTTTAAAGAATCGACAAACTTCAGAAAAAATGCAGAAATCCCGTGATCAGGAAATGGAATTTCTCGACATTGTGGCAGATATTACATCTGAAATTGACCTTGGTATCTTATTACAAAAAGTTATGGGTGAAGCAACACGTATGCTTAACGCTGAACGCTCTACCCTGTTTGTTAACGACGAAAAAACCAACGAACTATTTTCTCAAATCGGTGAAGGCATTGGTGCGACTGAAATTCGTTTCCCAAACCATATGGGGATCGCAGGTGCGGTATTCACATCGGGTGAAAGCATTAACATGCCACATGCATACGCCGATTTACGCTTTAACCCCTCTTTCGATAAACAAACCGGTTTCTTTACCCGTTCTATTTTGTGTGTACCGTTAGTTAATAAAAATGGCAAAGTCATTGGTGTAACACAAATGCTTAATAAACGCGGTGGCGCTTTCACTGCCGAAGACGAGGCTCGTCTTAAAGCATTTACTGCGCAAGTCTCTATCGCTCTTGAGAACGCCAAACTCTTCAATGATGTTCAAAATATGAAGAACTACAGCGAGAGCATGTTAGACAGTATGTCTAATGGTGTTATTACATTAGATGAAAAAAGCACCATTGTTACCTGTAATAGTGCCGTACTGAAAATCTTTAATGTAAAAATGAATGACCTCTGTGATAAGCCAATTGATGAATTCCTCACTACCGAAAATGAATGGCTTACCAAACGTGTACTGAAACTCGTCGAATCACAAACCTCTGATCTCATTATGGATGCAGAGCTGGTTTTTGGTGATGTGACCTTATCAGTCAATATTACTTTACTGCCTCTTAATAACAGCAGTGGCGATAAACTCGGTAGTATGATCATGGTTGAAGATGTTAGTGCCGAAAAACGCATGAAAGCGACGATGTCTCGTTACATCGATCCACGACTGGCTGATCAGCTCATAGAAGATCAGGAGGCAATGTCACAAGGGCATGTTGCCAGACCGACCGTATTATTCTCGGATATTCGTGGCTTTACTACACTCACTGAAGAATTAGGTGCTACCGGCACTGTATCGTTTTTAAATGATTACTTTACCCGTATGTATGAGTGCATAAACAAAGAAGAAGGCATGATCGATAAATTTATTGGTGATGCCATCATGGCTGCATTTGGAACCCCTATTCCACACGATGATGATGAAGATCGCGCCTTACGTGCGGGCATAGAAATGATCCGTTCAGTCTGGGACTGGAATGATGAACGCGCCAAAAGTGGACTCAAACCCGTCGATATGGGGCTTGGTTTAAATACAGATGATGTCGTCTGTGGTGAAATTGGTTCACCTAAATTCAAGGATCTCACTATGATCGGTGATGGCGTCAATCTTGCGGCACGCCTTGAATCTGCTTGTAAATCATATTCAGCACGAATATTAATTAGCGGAAATACACAAGAGAAATTACGCGGTTCATATCGAATCAGAGATATCGATGATGTTGTCGTCAAAGGTAAAACTAAACCTGTTCGCGTTTATGAAGTCCTTGATTATTATACACCTGAAAGCTTCCCTAATATGATGGATGTTATTGGCTATTTCAGTGAAGGTCGCAGTCATTACCGCGCAGGTGAATGGGATCCCGCAATCAAATCATTTACTGATGCCTTGCACGCTAACCCAAACGACAAACTTTCTCAAAAGTATATCGACCGCTGTAATCTGTTAAAGAAAGATCCACCTGAAGACTGGAATGGTGTGTTTGTGATGACAACCAAATAGCTCATTTTAGCGTCATGAAACACTACTAAACATGACTAACAAACTCTTTTCCGGTGGGCTTTTCGGAATATGCTCAGATGAAACATCAAATCGTCAAAAACGGTCTAGCTGACTCGTAAATAATGGTACAAAAGATAAATCTCTACTAATATTAATCATTATCACTCTTAGAGCCCAACTAATATGGATATAAACACATATCTTGAAATCATGGTGCAAAAAAAGGCATCTGATATTTTTTTCACCACGGGTGCCCCCGTCAATATAAAGATAGAAGGGATCACCAGCCCCATCGGTGAAACACCCTTTCCTCCCGGTCAGGTACAAAAACTTGCCTACGCGATTTTGTCGGAACAACAAATACAGCAATTTGAAGAAGCCTTTGAGCTCGATATGGCCTATTCGGTCAATGACGTTGGCCGATTCAGAATAAATTTATTCAAGCAACGCGGCGAAGTCTCCATGGTGATTCGCTATATTAAATGGAAAGTTCCCAGCATTAATGAACTGGGCTTACCCAAAGTACTTAGTCAATTAGTGATGGAAAAGCGCGGTTTAATTCTCGTTTGTGGTTCTACCGGTTCAGGTAAATCAACGACTCTGGCTTCAATGTTGGATTATCGCAACCAAAATACAACCGGACATATTCTTACTCTCGAAGATCCCATTGAATTCATTTATCACCATGAGAAATCAATTGTGAACCAACGTGAGGTAGGTCTTGATACAAAATCCTATGGCGAAGCACTGCGTCATGCCGTGCGCGAAGCTCCTGATGCTATTTTAATTGGTGAAATTCGTGATCAGGAAACAATGAAACATGCTATTTCCTATGCCGACACTGGTCATTTGTGTTTATCAACACTACATGCGACAAATACCGAGCAAGCCTTACAGCGTATTGTAAATTTCTTTCCGGAATCTGCACGCGAACAGCTCTATATGGATCTTTCACTATCATTACGCGCCATTATTGCACAACGACTTGTTGTCGGCGTAGATGGTAAGTTGTTACCGACATTGGAAATACTTATTAACAATGCCAATATTCGTAAAATTATACGTGAAGGTGAAATTAACACTATTAAGGAAGTGCTTGGTAAGAAAATTAATAGTGAATTGGTTTCGTTTGAAGATGACCTGATTCGTTTACACAAAGAAGGTAAAATAAGCATGGATGCAGCAATGGCAAATGCTGATCTACCTGGCAATGTTAAGCTATCAATTAAACTGGGTGGTAGTGGTATCTCATCAGGAGATGATATATTTTCTTAAATAATAATGAGTCGTACAGGGAGGGAAACCATGAGTGATGAGAAACGAACGGGTGACAAACCAGTACCTGACAATGTCGTTAATTATCTCAATGCGGCACAATTAGCCGAGCTGCATAAAATTGAAGGTTTTGGCTGGAATATAAAATATATACGCCACCCTCTTTTCCAGGATCCTGTGGTATTCGTTTCCAGTGCAGATGGTAATTCAATCGGGATTTTAGAAGATGATGGTCGCTTAAATCTTGAGTATGATATAGAAACAAGAGAAGAATAGAGTGATTTTGGAGAAGTTGATTGCCTTACGAAAATAAATGGAAAGATAACGGTCTCGATAGAGTCTTTTCATCAACCACAAGTGGTAAAGAAATTTTAGAATCAAATTTGGATCTACACGGTGATAAACGTTTTGAAACGATAAAGTACATCATTAATGATTTTTCAAACGTCGTCGATTTCAATGTCTCCGACCATGATGTTAATATAATCGCCACTATTGATAATGTTTCTGCTACCAGCAAAGATGAACTAAAAATTGCTATTGTCGCAACCAATAAAGAACTCATTAAATGGATTCATTTATATCTCGAGAA
>Ga0316207_10002466_pt1 | contig 18922 bp, 19 predicted proteins | sample 6weekpyrite_MG_FD_204943 | JGI IMG/M metagenome (GOLD analysis project Ga0316207, IMG submission 204943) | Microbial mat bacterial communities from mineral coupon in-situ incubated in ocean water Damariscotta River, Maine, United States -... | ecosystem: Environmental > Aquatic > Marine >...
CAAATCCCTTTAAATGAGGATAATGAATAATGGCAACTCAAAAGAAAAAAACAGTAAAAACAACCGGCCACGAGTGGGACGGCATTAAAGAGTATAACAATCCTTTACCACGTTGGTGGGTATGGGTATTTATCTTGTGTATTATTTACTCTGTAGGTTATGCCTTTGTTTATCCAACATGGCCTGGTTCTGCTGGTGCAGCCAAAGAATCCAAAGAAGGTGAAGCTTGGAGCCAATACAGCCAGCTTGATGATGAACTGAAAGCTGCTAAAGCTGCACAGCAAGTCTATAACGATAAAATAGCTGTTATGTCTGCCGAGCAAATTGTCAACGACCCTGCATTAAAAACATTTGCAGTTGCTGCTGGTAAAGCCCAGTTTGCGCTCAGCTGTTCCCAATGTCATGGTGCTGGCGGTGCCGGTGCTTCTGGTTACCCTAACCTTTTGGATGATGAATGGCTTTGGGGTGGTAAACTTGATGATATCATTTACACAATCACACATGGTATTCGTTCATTCGATGATGATGACACACGTGACAACACGATGATGGCTTACGGTGATGACGAAATGCTCTCCAAAGAAGAAATCGATGATGTTGTCCGTTTTGTGAAAGTGCTGAGCAAACAAGCAAAACCAACTGCCTCTTCTGAGCGTGGTGCTGTGATCTTTGCAGAGAACTGTGCATCTTGTCATGGTGAAAAGGGTGAAGGTATGCATGAAATGGGTGCCCCTGCTCTGAACAACCGCATTTGGCTTTACGGTGGCGATGGTGAAACACTCCTTAAAACTGTCACAAGTGGCCGCGCTGGGCATATGCCTGCATTTAGTGCCAAGCTTGATGAAAATGAAATCAAAAAACTTGCGGTATACGTCCAATCACTCTCTGGTGGTGAGTAAATGTATGACCAAAAAAGTTAAAGTTGAAATAGAGGAAGGCGTGGAAGAGAATCCGGGAGGATTCTTTTCCCTTTTTGCGGAAAAGAAAAAGATATATCCTGCCAAAGTGACGGGTAAATTCCGTAGTCTCAAAACCCTCGCGTTAGTGGTTTTGCTCGCTATTTATTATATTGGTCCATGGCTCAGGTGGGATAGAGGGGATTTTGCCCCTAACCAAGCTATTCTGATTGATATTCCTGAACGTAAATTCTATTTCTTCTTTATCGAAATTTGGCCTCAAGAGATTTACTACCTAACAGGTATATTACTCCTCGCTGCGTTACTCCTCTTTTTTGTGACATCCATTGCAGGGCGTATATGGTGTGGTTACGCTTGCCCACAAACTGTTTGGACAGACCTCTTCATGTGGGTCGAACGTCTTATAGAAGGTGATCGACACCGCCGTATTCGACTCGACCAAATGCCTTGGAATTTCCACAAGATATCGCGTCGTACCTTCAAACATATCCTCTGGATTATCATTAGTTTATGTACTGGTGGAGCTTGGGTCTTTTACTTTGCAGATGCACCAACGTTGATGCAAGATTTCATCAACTTCAATGCGCCATTTACAGCCACCTTCTGGCTGCTCTTCCTTGCTGCAACAACATACACCATGGCAGGTTTTGCACGTGAACAAGTTTGTATTTATATGTGCCCTTATGCGCGTTTCCAAGGTGCGATGTTCGATGTGGATACACTTATTGTCAGTTACGATGAAAAACGTGGCGAACCACGTGATAGTGAAGATGGTGGGGATTGTATCGACTGCGGACGCTGCGTATTTGTTTGCCCAACAGGTATTGATATTCGTGACGGCCAACAGTACCAATGTATTACCTGCGCACAATGTATTGATGCTTGTAATAGTGTGATGGATAAAATCGGTAAACCACGCGGGTTGATTCGTTACAATTCTATGAATAACAACGTCAAATCAGACAAAGGTTTTATTGCGAGTTTGTTTAGCCTTAAAATTATTCGTACCCGTACGGTGATTTATTTCGCATTGCTGGTTGCAATTTCATCTGTGATGACCCACAGCCTTATCTTCTCCCAAAGCTGGATAGATATGAATGTCATACGTGCACGTAACCCTCTTTATATTATGCTCTCTGACGGCTCTATACGTAATGTCTATAATATTCATGTGCTTAATAAAACGCATACATGGGGTCACTATAGTTTAAGTCTCAACAATATAGACGGAGCTCTTCTTTCTTCACCTGAACATAAAGAACTGAAAAAAGAGCTAACGCTTCAAGTCCCGCCTTCTTCGGTGAAAAACTTCAAGTTGTTTATCAATATTGCAGAAGGGGCTTACCAAGCAGGTCAATCGCCTGTAACGATCACCCTAAAAGATAGCCAGCGTAGTACAAGTTATGATACTGTTTTCGTATCTCCTAAACAGTAAAAAAAGGACTTGAGATGACACCAGAACAAACGCCAGAAAACCAGCGTATGCCTAAATGGCTTATCTTTTCTTTTATTGGTTTTTTCGGCACGATGCTGATTGCTGATAGTTTTTTGGTGTACCTCAGCCAAACAACTTGGACAGGTCTTTCAACAACAAGTGCTTATGAAAAAGGGTTGGCTTATAACACCGCTCTTTCTCAGCAAGAGCTGCAAGAAGCTTCAGGCTGGCAGCACCAAACTTCTCTCAAAGCAGCAGGCAGTAAAGCAGCCCCTCAACTAGCAATTAACTTTGCTTTGGCTGATCAAAATCAAAAAAATATTCAACGTGCTACTGTCATGGCTACTGTTGTCCGCCCGACGCATGAAGGTTATGACCAAGAGGTCAAACTTCCACTGGGTGCAGATGGCGTTTACAAACAAACTGTTGATCTTCCTCTGGTTGGTTTATGGGAAGTGCGTATTAAAGCAGCGCATAATGGCATGGTTTACCAAACAAATGAGAGAGTGAGTCTTCACACAGGGTCATAATGTCTTCCAAAGTTTGCCAACATTGTGGAGAACCCATTCCAGCACATTTCAAAAATGATTCTTTTTGCTGTCATGGCTGCGCCCATGCTTACAAACTCCTAAATGAAATGGGTTTAGGAAGTTATTACGAAAAACGTACTTTTGATGACCATATCCGCCCTCTGATTCCGGAAGAAGCACCCAAAATTGATTATAGCGCCTACACAGAAGGTGAAGAAAATATTCGGGCACTCCATTTTATGGTAGATGGCCTGCACTGTGCGGCTTGCGTTTGGGTGATTGAACATATTTTAGAACGTCAGCCAGGTGTGACCTATGCACGCCTCAACATGACAACACGCCGCCTCACTGTGAAATGGGATCAAACAAAAACAACACCTGAAAAATTCACCCAAACTGTCTTTGAACTTGGTTATAGGCTTATTCCCTATAACCCAGAAGAACTCAAACGCAAAGATACTGCAGAAGAAAAAAGTCTCCTGATCTGCATGGCTGTTGCAGGGTTTGCTGCTGCCAATGTCATGCTTTTTTCTGTTTCTATTTGGTCGGGCAGCGATATGGGAGATGCCACTAAAACGTTCATGCATTGGCTGAGCGCTCTCATTGCTCTGCCTGCAATTGCTTTTTCTGGGCGGCCTTTTTTTAAAGCTGCAAAAATAGCCTTAAAACAACGGCGTTTCACAATGGAAGTCCCGATTTCGCTGGCCATTATTCTTGCGGCACTTCTCAGTGTGTATCAAACAATACAAGGCGCAGCACATGCCTATTATGACAGCGCGATCATGCTTCTTTTTTTCCTTCTTATTGGGAGGTATCTCGACAAACGCATGCAAACCCGTGCACTTGATTCAGCTGAAAATTTGCTCACGCTCCAAGCTTCTTTTGCAACGATTAAAGATAAAAACGGCAGTAAACGTATTCCTATTAAATCCCTTAAAGCGGGCGATATTCTCATTGTAGCTAAAGGGGAACACATTGCAGCAGATGGTGTCGTCACCAACGGTTACTCAAGCACCGATAACAGTATGATTACAGGTGAAAGCCTCCCCCAACAGGTGATTCAAGGTACAGCAGTTGTTGGCGGCTGTATTAACTTAGAGGGCGCGCTAGAAGTGCGGGTAACGGCCGTGGGAGATAAAACGGTTCTCGCCGAACTTTCTCGCCTTGTAGAAACCTCTATGCAGGCAAAAAACAAATATGTTCATATTGCTGATAAAGCTTCTCGTATTTATGCCCCTGCTGTGCACCTTCTTGCTTTAAGCACATTCTTATTTTGGTTCTTTTATCCCAACACATCTGGAGAAACAGCCGTTATATACGCTATTGCCGTGCTGATTGTCACCTGCCCTTGCGCTCTTGCTTTGGCTGTGCCTAGCGCTCAAGTTGCAGCGAGCTCATACTTGCTCAAACAAGGTGTTATTTTAAAATCTGGTAGCGCCCTTGAACGTCTTAAAGATATCGACACAGTTGTTTTTGATAAAACAGGAACACTGACCGAGGGGAACTTCAAACTGATCACAGATGACGCCAACAGTGAAGACTTGCGCATTGCAGCGTCTCTTGCTGTTTGTAGTTCTCACCCTCTTGCCTATTCCCTCGTTCAGGCGGTGAACCCACAAACAAAAGCTGCACCCAATGTAAAAGAAATACCGGGCAAAGGTTTGCAAACAACAATCCTGAACCATACTGTCAAACTTGGGAGCCGTGACTTTTGTGGTATCGCCGCATCAGAACAAACAGATCACAGCGAACTTTGGCTTAAAACGGGTGAAAAGGAACCTGTATGTTTCCTTTTCGAAGGTGTGTTACGGGCAGAGGCCACCCAAGCTGTACAACAGTTCCAAGAAATGGGATTTGATACCATCCTTCTTTCTGGTGACCACAGCTCTGCAGTTAAAGCTGTCGCCCAAAAAGTCGGTATTAAAACCTTTTTTGCCCACCAAAAACCTCAGGATAAACAAGGGTTTTTGAAACACCTACAAGAACAAGGGCGTAAAACACTGATGATAGGTGACGGCCTGAACGACACCCCTTCTCTGGCCACTGCACATGTAGGGATGACACTCGCCTCAGCGGCCGACTTAACCCGTGTACATGCTGATATTATTCTACAAAATAATCACCTCCTCGCCGCGCCACTGGCCACAAAATTTGCATCACGTGTGCACCATATCATTAAAATGAATTTTGCTTTTTCTATCGCCTACAATAGCATTGCTGTGCCTGTTGCCATAGCAGGGTATATCACACCGCTGCTTGCAGCTCTATTTATGTCTACCTCTTCTATCACCGTTATGCTAAATTCTTTACGTCTGGCAATAACAAAACAAGGGCGCTAACAATGGATGTTCTGATTTACCTTATTCCTATTGCCCTCCTTATGGGGCTTATTAGCCTTGCTGCTTTTCTTTGGGCACTCAAAAACAAACAGTTTGAAGATTTAGACGGCGCTGCAAGCCGGATCTTGTTTGATGACGAAGAAACCACCATAAGCAAAAAAGAAGACAACTAACCTCCCGCCTCTTTCACGACATTAAACTTGAATATCTCCCTCTAAAAGCTTATAAAGAAGATGTGTACTAGCACACAGTTTGTGGGGGCGTCATTGGTTTCGACAGGATGGATGCGTGTACAGGAGCATGTGGCCGGGAAAACGACCTGCCTTAAAAAACGTTTATTTTTTATAATCGCAGATGATTATGAAGGTTACGCAATGGCAGCTTAGTTTTAAACTAAGTTAATTGCTAACCGCAATTATACAGGGCCCTATAACCGCCCTGGCCTATGAGATTACTTTAGTGCACCGAGGTATTTTGTGGGTTTTATTTTTGGGTGTTCTAGGCGAAGGAGATGCCGCGATCCTTTTCTGAAGCTTTGAGCGGACGGCTCATATCTGGCCTGTTGGTGGGCAGGATATGAGAGAAATTAAACGCCAAATAAACATGTAGTAGCCTGGCACAAGATGTCATTTTGGACGGCGGTTCAATTCCGCCCGCCTCCACCATTTACCCTTCCATTAACGTCCAATATCGTCTATAATACCCTTAGTTATCAAGCAATACAAACAAACTTACGTCCATTACAGCTTTTTACTGTCCAACAGGATCCAACATGAATGGGGGTAACTTTTAGGGGTAACACGTATATACAGAACAGTGGTTACCCCCAAACAGGGAAAAGAAGATGAAACTCAACGACTTTGCAATTAAAGCAGCTATCAAAGAAGCCAAAATATCAAAGAAAACACTCAAGAAGTTTGATGGCGACGGCCTTTATTTAGAAATCACCCCCAAAGGCAGAGGACGTTGGCGCTTCAAGTACCGCTTTGATGGCAAAGAAAAGCTTATCTCTCTTGGGCTATATCCTGAAATATCTCTTGCTGATGCCAGAGACCGCCGCTTTGAGAACAGGAAGCTTGTAGCTCACGGTATCAACCCAAGTGAACGACGCAAGGCAGAAACAGCCTCACAAAGCGGCTCAGACACTTTTAACGCCCTTGCAGAAGAGTGGTTTATGAGAACAAAGCACATTTGGTCAGAGAATCACGCCTATCAAACCCATAGGCGCCTGGAAAGAGACATCCTTCCTTGGCTAGGTAAACGACCTATATCAGAAATTACCGTGGCAGAGATGCTTAAAGTATTACGCCGTGTAGAAGATAGAGGGGCATTAGAAACTGCGCACCGCATTAAAAGCGTATGTAGCCAAGTATTTAAATACGCCATCAGTTCAGAAAGAGCTGATAGAGACCCAACACAAGACCTAAAACTTACCCCTATGAAGAAAAAACACCACGCCAGCATCACAGATCCCAAGAAAATTGGTGTGCTTTTAAATGAAATAGATGATTATGAAGGGCAGTTTATTACACGGTGCGCTCTCAAGCTTGCACCCCTCACCTTTGTGCGCCCTGGTGAACTACGCCATGCAGAATGGAGTGAGTTTAACTTTGAAACAGGCGAGTGGCGCATTCCAGCAGAAAAAATGAAAGCACGTAAAATTCATATTGTGCCTTTATCTAAACAGGCAATCAAAGTCTTGGAAGAACTGCGCCCATACACAGGAGATGGTAAATACCTTTTCCCAAGCATTAGAACACCCAAAAGACCAATGTCTAATAACGCCGTTACAGGAGCCTTACGCCGCATGGGGTATAGCAGCGAAGAAATGACAGGGCATGGCTTCCGCTCTATGGCCTCCACCCTCTTAAATGAGCAAGGATACAACTGGGATGCCATTGAACGACAACTAGCACACTCAGAAAACAATAAAGTGCGCGCTGCCTACAACTACGCAGACTACCTACCAGAACGCAAAACCATGATGCAAGAATGGGCTGACTATTTAGAAAAATTAAAGACCAACTCTTCAAAATAAAGAAGGCTTTTTGTAGTTTTCACACAACTACGCGCGGGCGCGCGCGGGCGTAGTTGTAGCTCAACCCTAAAAAAAAACAGACTTCCCTGTTATATTTCAAAAGATTACAGAAAAAGTAAAGTGGCAGTCGCCCCCATGAAATTATGCTTAGACAATAGCCCGCTTTCCGCTTATCCCCGGTCAGAAAGATTCAGAGCACATTTAAAATAAAATCACATCAAATCAAAGAAACAAAATTATTAAAAACATCAATCTCTCAAATCTCAAAAACCTCACGTTATTGAGGGAGCTATACTTTTTCATCCATGTTTAGCTTGAGTGCATTTTTTATGGTGGTGCCAGCCACCCCGGTTCACCAAAAGTGATATTGGCTACCGTACGATATTTAGCTCAAGTTATCTCTCAGCCATATAGCGGCATTCAAGGGCTCGGAAACCTGCCTGATAATTCCAACAGCAGCAGTAAAGTTCGCCCACGGAAATAGAAGGTTATTTATGACGAATACCAACAAAACGTTGCCAGCACATAAAAACATTTTTAAAATGCCCAAACCAGGACGCTGCACAACCAGACTGGTTTGTTTTTTAGATTTATGAATTAAGTTCAGAAATAAGGGCGCGAATGCTTTCCACCGGCCACGCAGTCGTGCGCTCACCAAGCTTTACAGAAGCAGGGAAACGGCCAGATTTAACACCAGCCCACCAAGTAGATTTACTCACAGGAATAACCTTTAATACATCCTGCAATCTAACAAAACCTTCTTCAGGTAAACGTGTTGTATAATCTTCCATTTCCCCATCCCTCTTTCAACTAATTTTCATAATTCAATTGGTCTATATAGGACATAGTAAAATGGGGGATCTGAATGAGCGTGGGAATAGTAAGAAGGAGAGCTTTTCCCACAAAAAGATTACTAAGAAGTTACTGTAACGTTACCAATCTGTTACGAAATAGTTACCAATCTGTTACGAAATAGTTACCAATCTGTTACGAAATAGTTACCAACCTGTTACCAAATGATTATCGTAACGATATCGTGTGGTTGCTGTGATGTTATCGTAGATGGCTATAGCTGTTCCAAATCTTTTTCACTGCGTCATAACCAAGGTTGTAACCAAGTTTACCAATAACACTAGAAACAACATCACATGCCGAGTTAGCTTCACTACTGTCATTCCTTGTTGGGAAAAACCCCTTATCTATTAGCTTGTAAACTGCCATAGCGATAGCAAAGTCTCTTGGTAGGTTCTTATATTTATTAGGCCCAGACCGTGCGGGACGTTTAATTGTTCCCTTCAAGTGATTTGCCAGCCACTCACCCAAATTGCCAGGTAACTGCTCATGCCTCTCAAGAATATTTATTGCAACAAGTAAAGCGGCATCATAATGCATAAAACTTGTATTGGATTCCTCAAGCAGAAGCGATATCTTCTCTTTTGAATAAGACAATTCACCATTTGAAGCAGTTAGTTGAAAAGCCAAGTCTTTCACTACAAATGCAACACCATCATGCTCATCAATTCTATTCTCTTCAAAATAGTCACGAACAAAGTCTTTTGCTTCTTCAATATTCACGATTTTTCTCTCACTTTTTTCATAGTACCTAGTATCTTCTTTAATAATTGCCATATTACAGCTTATATAGCCATAGATATCTTGGCTCACAAAAAGCACTAAAAGATTGTATTGGTCATAGAAACCACGAAAATGTGATGGATAAAGTACAAAAAAATCAAAGAGGCCCCTTTAAAAGAGGCTTCTTTATTGGGTAAATATATTAACAGACTTACTTCTAGTTAGTTCTTCCTTCAACAGGACTTTCATCTGCTTCACGTACATGCTGTTTAACGCGCTGGTTCTTCACACCTGCACTTAACCCCGTCGCTGTTCCCATTTGAGTGCCAGAAGAACTGTATGATTGCATAACACCTTCTTGATTGAATATAAGGCTGACAGCATTACTTCTGCTATCTGTCCCACCGACAAGACCTCCAACGTATGGTATGAACGTTTCTGGACGCACGGTGGCTTCTGAATAAATGTACATAATAGTTGTTTCACCCTTATCATTTACTGAGCGAGTAGTTGGCTGACCCAACTCTTGGATAACATCACTTATATGCGTTTCCCCTCTTTGATATTGGCTAATCTGTTCTTCAGAGACATACACCCCTGATGATGAGCACCCTGGTAGTGCAACAAGCACCCCAGCAAATAAAAGATTACGAATGGATTGGTTTTTCATGTTTAAACTCCCTGTGTTTGTTAAGTAAAAGGTCGCCAAACAAATGACGACCGGGAGTTAGTAGACCATACAGAGACAGCCACGACATTTTTTAGCCGAAGCATTGGACATATAATGCCGTCTCCCGGGCGTAAAACCGAGAAACGGACCTAATTAACGTGTGGTACCAACACGCTCTGTACAGGGCTACTACACCCTAGAAACAAGCCATAACGACTTACTTCATGCCACATAGTAAACTGCCGCCACTTCAATGTAAACAAATGAAATACCCCCTAAAGTCATCAGGTTAATTTGACAAACACCTACAAGTTGCTAAAGTATTGTAAGAACAACTTAAAGTGAGGTGTGAAATGAATTCTCAAGAAGAACTACCACAAAACATTGGTCAGGGAGAGCTTGCACGACTTATCCCAATTGGTGCAGAGACAAACAAAGAGCGCAGAGCCACGTCCACCTTACTTGCAACCCTTATGGCTGTGCCAGAATACGCCCAACACATGCTTAGTATTGCTGGATGTAAAGCAAACAGCAGAAGCAAAATCAAATGCTATACAGAAGTTGTATTTAAAGATAAGAACAACAAACCTGTTGAAATGAAAGATAGCGACAGACCTGATGGGCTTATTACTGTAAAAAATGGTAAAACAACATGGTCTGCCCTCATTGAAGCAAAAATAGGTAACGCTGAACTAGATTGTTCTCAAATAGAACGCTACCTTGATTTAGCAAAAGCTCATAAAATTGACGCTGTAATTACAATCTCCAATCAATATGCCAACATCCCAACACACCACCCTGTAAATGTGAACGGCCAAAAGACACGAACTGTTAGTTTGTACCATTGGTCTTGGAAATCTCTCTTAACAGAAGCTGTACTTCATACTGATGACAACGAAGACCATAAAGACGTTTCAGACAGCAGCCAACACTTCATTTTAAGTGAATTTAAACGTTTCTTACAGCATGACAGCACTGGTATCAATACCATTACCCAAATGAACAAAAGCTGGGCCGTTATCTGTAGCGAAGGTGGTTTAGAAAAGAAAACGAATGATACAATCAATGCTATGGCAAGCTGGCACAACCTTTGCCGTGAAATCACTTTAGAGATGTCAGAGCAAATAGGTCTTAACGTCATCCAAACACTTCCACGCAAGTACAACAATGAAAAAAATGGTTACACAAGCAAGCTAAAAGATGACGTAGCAGCGCTATATACTGATGGTTGTGTAACTTGTGCATTTTCCATCAAAGATGCTGCATCCACCTTATGTCTATTGTCTAACATCAAAGAAAAATATATCACCACCTCAATGACCATACGAGCACCTAAAGACTCAAAAACAGCCAGAGGTGCGATAGGCTGGCTTATCAAACAATTGAGTGGCATAGAACTACCTGATGTGCATGTCACAGCCTGTTATGCTGGCCGTAACAGCAACAGGACCTGTTCACTACAAGAACTACAGGAAAATGGGTATGAAGCGATTAATGACAACAACAAAAATATCCCTCACAGCTTTGAAATTTACACCAAGAAAAATATAAGGTTAAGTGAAATTAAGGGTGTTAGAAAATTTGTTGAGATTACAAAGAAATCAGTATTTGATTACTACCAATATGTTGGGCAGAACCTTAAAAACCCCCAAAACAAACCACCCAAAATGAATCGTGACAACCAGGAAGAAGAAATACAGGCTATACCTGCTATTGTTGAAGCTGATTCAGGTGAAGTTCGCGTGGATGCAGGATAAGCCCTGTTTTTTATAAATACAAACCAAAGAAAATCAATTATCATGAGTAAAACAACAACAGAGGCTGATTCCATAGCAGCAGCACATCAGTATCAAACAGATGTTGAAAAATACATAAGAACCTTACAAGATGATGCTCTGGAGATGAGAAATACAACCTTACAAGATGCTCTCAACAAGCTCTTTCTTTTATCATCAGGCTCACTTGTTGCTATGCTTGCATATTTTAGCTCTTCTCCAGAAAATATAACTTCAACATCAAGTGTGGCTGCATTGTGCTTTGGGGTTTCTTTAATATTATTTGGAACTCATAGAGCTTTGGACTACGCGTACACAAATGAATACGCCCAAAAATGCACCAATATATTGAAAGAGCTTTATAATAAAAAATCAGATAATGACCTTAAAGTCTATAACGGCACTCTAAAAGCTATAGATTCAACCACGGAAACAAATCAATTTTATTCCAATTCACTCTCCAATATAAAAGAAGCAATAAAAATCATAGAAGGAAAATACAACAGGGTACTTGAATGCCTTGGTTATGGATCCTTTGGAGTATGGGTTCTTGGCATAATAATAGCTGGAACACACATTTTCACCATAGAGGAACACTATGAATTCATGGGGAAAGCTTCTAACGACTTTATCATATTTAAAAAAGGACATGAATATATAGGATGTGTTGTTACCGGTCAAAAAAACGAAGGGAATTGTATTAAAATACCGTTCAACCTAATCAAAACCTAAAAGTATATATCGCTACCAATTATCTCTTTTTATTAACACAAGGCTATGCTAAAGTGCGCGCACTGTTTGACTACACAGCATAACGGATGGGTGGCTGAGCGGTTTAAAGCGCACGCTTGGAAAGCGTGTTAGGGTTTACGCCCTACGCAGGTTCAAATCCTGTCCCATCCGCCATTTATTTTATTTCACCGTTCAGATTAAGTATTTTTCCATCAGCAACACCTGAGGCACGAGCTGCCTCAACCACTGAAATACGGCTTTTCCTTGCTGCTACAAGCTGAATGCCCAACTCTTCCATATCGTTCTTGATTTTATCTTGCTTCACCACAATCAGTGCAGAGCCAATAGTTTGAGGGTTAGCCTCTTCTTCTTTACGTTTAATTTCTCTCAGACGCCTGCATATTTCAGTTACAAAGCCTACAGTATAGCTATTTTTTACAACATGGTTACTGGCACGCCGCCTCGCCCACTCGTAATCTCTTGTTGTTTGAAACTCAATGTATTTACGCTTAATTGCAGCATCAAGCATTTGGTACATGCCTTTAAAGGCTTCCACATCTTCTGGAATACCGAAAGCTGTTATTTCCCCTACGTTGTTATGCCATGTCTCACAGCCGATAAACTCTGCAATCACAGCAGAAAGACGTGTTTCATATTTTGCTGGCTTACCAGACTTTCTTGTTTTGATGGTGTGCTGCTCGCACGTGATTTCTTTGATTTTTATGTCTGTAAGAGAAAGATTGTATTTATCTAAAAGCTTTTTAACGGCTTTAGACGCAGAGATTGCCTCCTCTTCCGTACAACCATTTTCAGTTGTTTTAGCCAATAAAGACTGAATTCTCTTTTTAATGTTATCCATTAGGACCTTTTCATACACTGTAATATGTAATTTGCATTATACACACTATACCCAAGAGGCCAAATGTGTTAAGGACTTACAGCCTATACATACGAAGACTTAAACCCTACCCCATTGCCAAACAAAAAAATTCTTAACACTCATTTTTATGTAATAAGTTCTTCAAACTTTTTCTCCAATAGGTCAAACCTTTTTGCAGGGGCCTCTTTCTGAAAAGCCTCTATCAATTGTATAACATCCTCGTCATCCAAGAATATTATGAAGCCTCTATCATCATTAGCTGTATCCTTGCAGCGCTTTATCATTCTACTCTTATCCTGAATAGATCTGCAGACTAAAATTCCAACCTTCCCTCTATTTAAAGAAAAACGTCCAGCTAACTGATCTATTTCTGGATTAGCCACATCTTTCCCATAATTTTTACATTCAACAAATATCATAGCAGAAGGGTAATGAAGCGACACCCAGGAGAAAAAGCCTTCTTTAGCTTCGTTTGTATATGTAATATCAATCCTTTTCCGCCCATCATGAATCTCACTCTGTTTTGTAGGGCTACACAAGTATGGATAAAAGATTGCAGAAAAAATCTCTTCTATTACGTCCTCATATGCACCGGCTTCAGCTTTGCCTGAATTGATACTTTTCAACCGATAAATCAACTCATCAAAGTCTGGCTCATCTTCTTTTTCTATTTTAGCTATTTGCTTTGTCGTAAGAGGTCTATTTTTTGCTTTCGCCTTAACACTTTTATATTTAGCTAAAACTTCAGGCCTATCTTCTGTCTGTTTAGCGATAGCCTGCTTATCTTTACCATATTTTTCAATAAGATCTTTTTTATAAACCCTTGGACTACCATCTTTTTTCAGTAAATGTACAAGAGGTGACATCATCCTTATATGCTCACTTTGCATAGCAGGAAGAATGTAATGCCTATAATACTCATCAGCATCATATGAAAGCTTATGCCTTACAATAATCTTTGGTACTAAAATCAACTTCCCGTATGGCGTCATAGGTAATGCCACAAGCTCTTGATCCCACCCCCTTTTTCTAGGGTTCCAAATAGGGCCAGAGTCAACACCCTCAACCAAAGGTATACCATAATATTCGCACATGTCTTGAGTGTACTTTATGAGAGCCCCTCTAATAATATTACAAACAGCGTCTGAAATCATATCAGTCGCAATTCCTGGGATCATTAATGCTGTATCTTCTAAATCCTGCAACACCCCTGTTACAGATGCCTTGCTATTGGTTAATGACTCCCAAAGACTTTCTGCCGAAAGCTCCCCAAACCCATGCCCTTGAGATTTACCTTTTGAAAAACCTAAATGAAACTCATTACCTTCATTTAAAGATGCTAGTAAAGCCTTTGCTTTATCATGGTCCCCATCTTTTATGCTCTCTAAAACAGTTTCAAAAAAAGTTTGTAATAAAGATGCTAATTCATGCCCCCAAGTAGAATTCAATTGCTTTATAGCTGTCGGATCTAAAAAAACAGCAACATCGGTTTCCAATGGAACATCTACAAAATCCAAAAATGCTTGGTTTTTATCAAGCTTGTAATAGTCAGACACCCTCATTACAACACCTCCTGTTTCCCATAAATATTAATATGTTAACATCATCTCATAGTTATACATTTATAAAGAGAAGAAACTGCTGTTATCTTCTACTACCAGAGCAAATTGCCTAAATAATATGCAGTCTCTTTAAAAACTGCAGATTTAGCAAGAAAACAAAAAAATATGTTACCTTGTTACTGAGGTTTAAATATTTTTTTCCTTTAACAAGAAGTTGCACAAGAGTAACTTTGGGGGTAACTTTAAAAGTTGAATTGGTATTTTACATTTAATATCAACAAGTTACTCTCACAATTAGATTGAGCCCGCCTCCACCATTTTGTTTCACAAAATGGTGATTTCATATTTATCTTCACCAAAATACTTGTCTTAGATTGCGTATTTTACCCCTTTTTATTAACGTAGGTTTATGCTACATTGCGCGCACGTTTGACTGCATAACACGATGGATGGGTGGCCGAGCGGTTTAAGGCGCACGCTTGGAAAGCGTGTTGAGGTTTACGCCTCACGCAGGTTCGAATCCTGTCCCATCCGCCATTTACTACCCCTCCAAAAAAAACACCGATGTTTAATTACTAATATCTACTTTCTTGACCAATACGCGCGCGCGAGGCGCGCACTCTGCCATTCATTTCCTCATATAGCCTCAACTATGCTTCATGTCAGGTAAGTCACTTATCACATTCAAGAATACACCCATAAATGAACATGACTAAAAATATACTGAGTGTTGGGTATGCCTGATTTAGATATTTTAGATTTATTGGATGAACAGCAACGTAAAGATGTGCTCTATGCTCGAGAGCATTTTCTTGGTGGCGAAAACCTTTCTGAACATATTACCCCTCAAGAACTAGAAATTGTTGCATCTTATTACAAACAACAAACAGAAGACGGTACATCCCGTAACATTGCAACAGTTGTTATCGGACCTCCTGGTGCAGGAAAAAGTACCCTTATCGGTCTTATCAATGAAAAGTGTAAAGATGCTGGGTATGAACAACTAGGCATATTAAGTGATTGTGATGAGTTGAAGCCAAAAATTACAGCACTTTACCCCGACAAAGACTTAGACTCTGACGATGTGCATCGAAAAAGTCGCGATTTACAAGATGTATTGCGTGATCAAATTTATGAAAATGAGGACTCATTTGTCCAGCCCATTCTAGGTCTACCTAGGCAAAGGGTTGCCGCTTTTGTTGGAGAGGCAAGCAAACAAGGCTATGATGTAAACCTTATTTCAGTAGAAATATCTTCTGAGAAGTCAGTCCAACGTGTTGCGGACAGGCTTGGAGAAACAAGGGATGACCAAGGAAACCCTACAGGGCAGTACACAGACCCTGAATGGGCTTATGATGCAGCAGCAGAACTGGTAGGAGTTTACGATTTTTGTAAGCAGCATTTATCAGAACAATTAAATGGCTACGCCTTATACAATAATGAAAACATTTCTCCGGTACTTGTTGAAGCACACAACTTCCCCTACGCCAAAAACAAAGAATATGAAGAAGAATCCAGATTAGAAATTATTAGGCTGGAAAACAACTGGGACAGAGGTGAAAAATATATAGAACGCTAACCCCCTTGAAAAACTGAATACAACTACTATATAATGCAACACACATTTACTAACCTGGACTTTTTACTATGAACACTAAAAACTATGCAGAACCTTTTCGCAAACGTGAAATGGAAGATGCAAAACATGATGAAGAACGGTACCAGAAGCTTATTGCTGAGTGCAAAGAGCTTGCAAATGAGCTTGGTGTAAATCATGAAGATTACACAGTAAACCAACTTCGAAAAATGGTTGCCGAAAAGCGTAATAAGTAAGGAGGTTAGGCATTTCTAACCTCCTTACTTATTTCAATCAGCCATCTTTATTTACCCCTTAAGGCCATATATTACCCTTCATTTCATCCCCCCCCCTCCTGTCGTACATGCCATTTATTTCCCCATAGCTACTTTAAATATATTTCATGATGTATAATGCAACACAACTTACTAACTTGGACTTTTTACTATGAGCACTAAAGACTATGCAAAACCTTTTCACAAACGTGAAATGGAAGATGCAGAAGAAGACAAGCAACGTCATTTAAAGACAATTGCTGAGAAAAAACGTCTCGCAAAGGAATTAGGAGTTAATCCTGATGATTACAAACTTGTAGACCTGCGCAAGATGATTAACGATAAACACAATCAATAAAAGAGGCTGGGATTTTTCCAGCCTCTTTTTATTTATTTTATTTCACCATTCAGGTTCAGTATTTTTCCATCGGCAACACCAGACATACGGGCTGCTTCAACGACTGAAATACGGCTTTTTCTTGCTGCTGTAAGCTGAATGCCAAGTTCTTCCATATCATTTTTGATTTTATCTTGCTTCACAACAATCAGTGCAGAGCCAACAGTTTGAGGGTTAGCCTCTTCTTCTTTACGTTTGATTTCTCTCAGGCGTCTGCATATTTCGGTGACAAAGCCCACGGTATAGCTGTTTTTGACAACATGGTTACTTGCACGCCGCCTCGCCCACTCGTAATCCCTTGTTGCTTGAAACTCAATGTATTTACGCTTGATAGCAGCATCAAGCATTTGGTACATCCCTTTAAAGGCTTCCACATCTTCTGGAATACCAAACGCTGTTATTTCCCCTGCGTTATTATGCCATGTTTCGCAGCCAATAAACTCTGCAATCACAGCAGACAGGCGTGTCTCGTACTTTGCAGGCTTACCAGACTTTCTGGTTTTAATGGTGTGCTGCTCGCACGTGATTTCTTTGATTTTTATATCTGTAAGAGAAAGATTGTATTTGTCTAACAGCTTTTTAACAGCCTTAGAGGCAGAGATAGCCTCTTCTTCCGTACAACCATTCTCAGTTGTTTTAGCCAATAAAGACTGTATTCTCTTTTTAATGTTATCCATCAGGGCGACCTTTTTATACAACTGTAATATGTAATTTGCATTATACACGCTACACCCAAGAGGCCAAGCGTCTTAAGCTTTACGCAATACTCCATTTACTGCTTCCTAAACAAAAACCACTATCTCTTTTATAAGTTTCAAAGTACTATCTTTAGCTGCTGTACAATTAAATGGTGAAGTAAAAAATGGTTATAGATACTAAAATTGAAAACTACCCTCCTGAACAACTACAAATATTAGACGAACTTAGAACAGAATGGGAAACCATTACAGAAAACTTTGCTACCCTCAACAATATTACCAGCGGCCTTACGGTTATTGCACGTGTGAATACACCCACAACTACAAACCGTGCAATCGTGAGCAACTCTAGAGATTGCTGCGGGGTTTACAATGGTTACCAGCTTGATAAGATAGATGTTTCAGATAACTACCGCATGAAACTTTGGAATGGTGCAGCGAATCCAGCAAACGTAACTGCTGCAAGTTCAATTGTAACATCTCAGTGGCAAACAATTGCTGGGACATGGAACGGTGCTCAGATTGTAACGTATCTTGATGGTACACCTAACACCCCTAGCTTATGCTGGTCTAATAGGAACACCTGCTAGTGCGAATCTAATGATTGGCCGTATTGGTGCTGTTGTAGCTTGGTACTTTGACGGCTCAATTGACGATGTGCGTATCTACAACCGAGGACTTTCTTCCAATGAAGTGAGTGAACTGGATCGCATGAATGCTACGAGCAGTGTTGTTACCACTGGAGCATTGTCAGGCACCCCGTAAACAAATACAGATCCCCCCCCTCATACAATTTATTTACGTCTAACTACATCCATAAAATTCGTGAGCAAAGACATGGTGTAAGAAATACTGTCAGGTTTTATTACTATGACAAAACATAAGCATTTGCAAAAAACAGCTTAGCTGTCGATGCATCTTCGTTTAACTTTTTACAGGAGAAACCTATGGATCCGCCAAATAAGCGTTCCGAAGTTCCGTCCTCCCTTGAGGAGATCCCACTAACAGAAGAAAACATGGCTTGCGAAGGTCACCTTGCCACACCATACCCATGTGAAAACTGTAAAAACCGAGAAAAAGAAGGATTTGATGTACCTTGTTTAAAAGCTGCTAAAACAGCTGAATCCTTTCTATAGCGATAAAAATATTGACACACAAAAGCTTTTTAGGGTAGATTGAGTGCAACATTGTATTCAATCTACCTTTTTTATTTTCAAGGAGCGCATATGAGCGTTATTCAAGACATCATCCGTCATAAACAAACTGAACTGGAAGGTTTCAGAGAATCTCTTCCTCCCGAAAACAGAGTAACTGAAAGCCACGGTGGTTTAAGTTACTCCGCAACCGCACTATTACAACGCTTAAGCTCTACTCAAGAATCTTTTATTCTAGAAATTAAGTCTCATTCACCCGCAGCTGGCGTCTTGCAAAACTCACCCGATATTCCTGCTATTGTAGAATCTTATGAAAAACATGCTTGTGCAATTTCTGTACTGACTGACCAGAAGTATTTTGGTGGAAGT
>Ga0316207_10002467_pt1 | contig 18915 bp, 16 predicted proteins | sample 6weekpyrite_MG_FD_204943 | JGI IMG/M metagenome (GOLD analysis project Ga0316207, IMG submission 204943) | Microbial mat bacterial communities from mineral coupon in-situ incubated in ocean water Damariscotta River, Maine, United States -... | ecosystem: Environmental > Aquatic > Marine >...
TATTGATTCGGTGGGCCGCTTTGCCCAAGAATCGTCTATAATTCACATAATTAGTGATAATATAGAATAAAAATTCAAGGTAAATCCTATGGCTGCACCAAAAATGCCCGGAAGACAAGGGATTCTGTCCCTGACAATTAAGGATAAAAGCGCCTTATATGCGGCATACATGCCATTCGTAAAAAACGGTGGTCTCTTTATTCCGACCAACAAGGCCTACAAGCTGGGGGACGAAGTCTTCATGCTACTGACTTTGATGGATGAAACTGAAAAGATTCCTGTTGCAGGCAAGATCATCTGGATCACGCCGAAAGGAGCGCAAGGTAACCGTGCCGCAGGTGTAGGGGTACAGTTTAGTGATTTAGATAATGGCGCAGCCCGTAACAAGATCGAAACTTACCTGGCCGGTGCCCTGCAATCTGATCGCGCAACACATACTATGTGAATGCGTGTTGTCTCTATTTACGCTTCGCGTTTAATCTTCCAAGTACGACTCAACGACCATGTTAATTGATTCACACTGCCACATCGATCTGATGGATTACGAGAAGCTGGGTGGCGACCCGGCATCAGCTGTCTCTCATGCACATGAGAATGGCGTTGGCCATATGCTATGTGTATCCGTCAATCTTGAACAATATCCAGCCATGCTTGAGACGATTAACGAGATGCCAAGTGTTTTTGCCTCGGTAGGAGTACACCCTAATGAGCATGAAGGGGTTGACCCCACAATCGAACAATTAGTTGAGTTGGCAGATAACGAAAAGGTGGTTGCCATCGGTGAAACCGGCCTGGACTATTTTCGTAGTGAAGGGGATCTGGAATGGCAGCGAGATCGGTTCCGTCGTCATATTGAAGCGGCAAAACGAACCAGCAAACCACTTATTATTCATAGTCGTGAGGCCAAACAAGATACCATCAAACTATTAGAGGAAGAACGAGCTGATGAAATAGGTGGAGTCATGCATTGCTTTGCAGAAGATTGGGAAATGGCACAGCAGGCATTGGATCTGAATTTTTATATTTCCTTCTCAGGTATTGTTACGTTCAAAAGTGCAACCGTATTACAAGATGTTGCGAAAAAAGTGCCCCTCGAACGTATGTTGGTTGAAACTGATTCACCATGGTTGGCGCCAGTCCCTTTTCGCGGTAAGACCAACCAGCCTGCCTATGTAAAATATGTGGCCGAATATATTGCTGAACTGCGAGGAGATTCAGTCGAAAATATAACTAATGCCACGACTGAAAATTTCTTCAGGCTGTTCTCAACTGCAAAAGCTTAACCGCGCAACATGCTGCTCCATTTTCGTTACCTTGTTTTCTTCGTTGTATTACTATTTCCTCTAACCGTATTATCACAGACGGCACTTGATGATCTAAAAGCGGGTGCTAATGCGATAAGCAAACAAAACGGGCCCGAGGCGCTGAAATTATTAAAACGTTCCCTTGCTAAAGTTGAACAAGGTGAGGAAATATCGAAAGCGAAACTTCTTGAGCTTAAATTGACGTTAGCAACAGCCTATTTGCTGACAGGGGATATGAGTAATGCTGAAAATATTAGTTTATCAATTCTTCCTGAAGTAAAACGCAAAGATGGGGAAAGATCACTCAGCTATGCTGCTGTAATAGAAATGGTTGCATTGGCGAATCAATTATCAGGCCAATATATAAAATCACTTGAGTACTATGAAAAACTGGTTGAACTTCACGCATCATTACCTGCAATCGAACCCGCGTATCGTGCCAGGGTATTGTCTACAAAATCTATTGCCCATAAAGAACTGGGCCAATTTATCAAGGCCATTGAGTCGGAAGAGGCTGCACTTACAGTATTGCGTGAACTCAGCCCAGGTGGCAGTGATGCCATTATTAACTCTCTGGTGCAGCTTGCCTATCTCGCTGGTCAGTTGGGCGATTTCGAAGCCCAGCTCAAGTATTTGCAAAACCAATACGAAACAAGCCTTGCTTTGTACGGTGCGGAAAATGAGTCTACCAGGCAGATAAAAGATTGGCTCGAGGCACGACAAGAAGAAAGAAAAAAATCATTATCGGGTGATGACGCTAATGCACTAGGTAATTTCACACTGAATGTTGTTAACGTGGGGAGTATTGGATTTCCTGCAGACGAGGTAAAAAATCTTGCCAAAGCTGTTAAGCAATACGGCAAGCAGCATCCGCTGACACTATCAGCCATAGGGAAATATGCTGATTCCCTGGCTACCTGGGGTGAACCTAACAAGGCAATTGCCTATTACAACAAAGCTATCGAAATACATAAGCAGCTTTTCTCAAAGGAAAATGCGGATCTAGCCAGTTTGCATTTACGTCTAAGTAGCGCACATAGCAATATTTTCACAGGAGACAGCTGGAAAACCCATCATCCTAAAGCTATTGAAAATGCGAAAATGGCTCTGGATATATATTCGTCACTTTATGGCGATGCACACCTAAGAACTATTGTTAGTCTTAATCATTATTGGCAATTAAACCGTTTTCAGCAGGCCAGGCAAAAGGATAGTTTTTTATTGGCTTTGCGTATATGGAAAGCCTACACCGAACTCGAACAAAGAATGCTGCCTTATATGAGCAGGCAACAACGCGTAGGGTTTCGTCAGAACTTTGTGGGTTTGCAGGATAATTTCCTCGAAGCGGCATGGGTTATATACAGGAAGATGCTCCAGGATAACGCAATAGGAAAATCGGAATACTGGGATCAATCGGTTAAAGATACTGTTGAACTCAAAAAGGCCAAAACATGGGAAGAAACGCAGGCATTACTGGATAAGCAAAATAAAGCCTATGAGGCTGCCAGGAAAAAAGATGCTGAAAATGAGAATAAACGTGATAAAGAGACACAAAAAACAATCAGCAGCCTTTACGATGAATGGATTAACTACAAGGGTAGTATAAGCGCGGTTGAAAATTCACTGAACATTGCACGTCTTAATACAGCTAACAAAGAGCATATCCACTTAATTGAAAAATTACTTGATTTAAGAAAAATCATGGCAAATTTGCGTTCAGAGTCGGGCGCAGATTCCGCCACTCGCCTTGATGCTATGCAGCTAGAAGCTTCTGCTATCAAGAAAAAACTCTATGTGGAAATACCATCACTGAGATCAGATAGCCGTTTTAGAACGGCTGATCTTGTAAAGAGTCTTACGAAAAATTCAGTTTTTATTGATTTTGCACGTTACTCGGGCCGTGAATACATGGCATTCATTGTTGAACCAACGGGTAAGGTTCATATTCGCCGTTTAACGGGTGGTCTGGAAGGTGGTGATGAGATCAATATCGCTATACGCAAGATACGATCAAGAATTGATGACATTATTGATGGTGAAATAGCTATAGCGGGTTCTGAAAAGAAATTACTAAGAGATTTGCATAAGCTTTATGAAGGTATCATTCTTCCTATGGATGATATTTTGAAGAGTTACGATACTATCATTTCCTCCCCAGATGGCTTATTGGCCTTATTACCATTAGGGCTGCTTAATGATAAGAAATCAGGGAAGTATCTAGTTGAGCGTTTTAATATACAAAATGTGCCATCAGCACGGGAATGGCTAAGGTTAAATGGCTCGGTTCGGCGCCAAAGCCGTTCAAGCTCGCCCGTGGTTTATGCAAACCCGGATTTTAATTCGGGCAGTAGCCATATTCCGAAACAATGCGCATCGCAACACCCTAATCGATCGGTACGTAATGTTCTTATGAAGACATTCAAGGATGATTGTATTTCTTCATTGCCAGCGACTGCTGATGAAGCGAAAACAATTCAGTCTCTGCTCGGTAATGTCAGGATATTTACGGAAGTAGCAGCAAATGAACAAACACTATTAAAAGAAGCTTCTCCACGTATTCTTCATCTTGCTACACATGGTTTCTTCATTCCCGATCCTGCAATAACAAACCCGCTTGAAAAGGGCGGTGTCATTCTCAGTGGGGCCAATACATCATTGGCAAAAGGTGAAAGTGACGGGATTGTTACCGGTTTAAAGTTAGCCGCTATGGACTTATCCGGTACCGAGTTAGTGGTGTTATCAGCCTGTGAAACAGGAGTAGGGGATATTCAACCAGGTGAAGGTGTCGCAGGGCTTAACCAGGCATTTATTCGGGCAGGTGCCAAAGGTATTGTTATGAGTTTATGGCGAGTGCCTGATAAACCTACTGCAGAATTAATGACTTCCTTATACAGTGCCATGTCAAAAGGCATGTCTCCAGCAGCTTCATTGCGAGCTGCACAGTTGCGATTTATAAAACAAAAAGTGCATCCATTAGCATGGGCTGCTTTTGTTTATAGTGGCTAATAAATAGTCAGTCATAAAATAGCTCAAAAGTATCAACAATTTACTAAAGTCGTGTTTGTTTGTGCCGCTATGATACCCATGAAAGAACTTAACTGGGCTGGGGCAATAATAGGGACATCGGTACTGATTGTGCCGTGGTTAGGTATAAGCAAAGAGTTATTTCACGTTGTATACGGTCTGATATTCCTGATGTATACCTTAATCTATGCTGGCCATGTCATCAGCAGCCGTTCACCAGTGCCAGGATTACGAACTATCGAGTTAAACTATGGCCGTGGGACTGTTGATGGAATAATGATGACCATGGTACTCATTGTCATGACCTATGCAGCATATGGCGTACGTAGTTGGTTAATGGTGGTTTCAGGAGCTGGATAGCACTGTGGAATCACTGGACTTTCGGCTACGAACAAAGTCGATTGCATCAAGAATGGCCTGGTTTATGGCCTTTTCCATTTGGTCATGTTCTTGACTGGTCATATAGAAGGCCATGTCGACATGGTGCCGAATATAACGTGGCGGTAAGCTGTTCAGTGTGACACAGGCAACATCCGCTATGAAGTCAGGATCGTCTGTGAATTCCTTCCCCAGCATAATGCCGATCTGACGGTAAACCTGCTTCTCATAATAGTTTCCGATTGTGTCAAATATCATGGTTATTCCCCGTTACTTAGAGCTTGTATCGGCATGATTTAGCAATTCTGAAGTCTTTTGATACAGCAAAGACATGAATATAAAGCCTACAAAATATCTTCAAGTATGCTCAGGGCCTTGTCTATGACGGTCCTCGGTGTATAAAAATGAGGTGAAAACCGGAGTCCACCGCCGCGAAGTGCGCAAATAACACCGTGTTGCATCAGAGATTCATGTACAGGAACTGGATCAGTTTGCAAAAGTTTAAAGTTCACAATACCTGCATGGTGCTCTTGTTGGTAAGGTGTTTGTACTTTTATGCCAGCAATATTATCTAATTTATCAATAATATAGGAAGTATTATTAATGATATTTCTAGAAATAGATTGCATGCCAATTTCGCTAAATATACTCAGGCTGGCGTCGAGCGCATAAATACCGAGCATGTTTGGGCTGCCACACTCAAAACGACGGGCTGATTTGGCGATTGACCATTCCTGGTTATCAAAATCATATAAATTCTCCAGCATATGCCAGCCAAATTCATTAAGTTTCAGCTGGTTACGAGCAGAAGGGCGTGAATAAAAAATAGCGAGACCTTCAGGGCCGAGAAGCCACTTGTGCCCATCTGCCATGACAAAATCAGCTTTGATTGTCTGAACATCTAGTGGCAGGACACCAAGGCTCTGGATAGCGTCAACACAGAATAAAACCTCTTTTTGATGACAAAAAGCACCTAAATCGACTAAATTTAGTCGTAAACCGATGTCATATTGCACAGAACTGACCGATAACAGCCTGGTTTTGGAGTCAAACTGCTCCATAAGTGCTTTTTCAGGTTCACTAGTACTCCTGGTATCGACCTGGCGAATTTCTACACCATCTTTGACTAGCGATTCCCACACAACACGATTTGAGGGGAATTCATGCTCCGGTATCACAACGTTATCGCCAGCTTGCCAATCAATCCCATGAGCAACCATGGAGAGTGCTTCAGAGGTGTTTTTTACAAGCCCAATATCATCAACTGATTCAGCATTTAACAGGTCACGACATTGCTGACGAAGGTTAGATTCAACTTCAAGCCACTGCGGGTAATGTTGTGCACCACGCGTTAAATTCTCATGTGCAAATGCGACAACGCGATCATGAGTACGTTGTGGCCAGGGGCTCACAGCGGCATGATTGAGGTAACAGATGTCTTTATCTAGCGGGAATTCTTTATCAATATCCATGTTTATATTTGTTCGTTTTGAGGTGCTGTGAGGGGCAGTTTACCCTGATATATGACTATTTTGTGCTTATTGGCTGATATTCAGGCCCTATATGTTGATGCGTATAATATATATTATGTAAAGTAGTGGCTGGGGTGAATTATTCTTTCATTGGCAACACTTGACCGAGTTAGGTAATTATAAGAATGCTTTTTAACTTATGAACTTAAAAAGCCATGTTGCTTAGGTAAAGATCTAAATATTTAGGTAAAGATCTAAATATTCAGCTTACCTAAGCAATGATTGCATGACCTTCTTGTAACCAGTGTTAACAACGATTGTTAAATAGCTTCTTAGCAATTAAATTGGCCACCTTATCCATTATAACTCGTCGATAATGGATGGAAGTAGCATTTTATCGATGGTAAAACCTATCTTAATAATAATAATTAATCCTAATGATTTTTGTTTCCCTCGTTTTTAGATGGGTGGTATGACAAGCGTATAGTGCTACCATCTGCAGGGATATGAGGAACTTCTAACTTAAATATATACTTTTTATAAAGTCGGTTTGTTCTCTCAAACTGATTGAATCGATTTAATCGACTTAGATTAGTCTGCTTTTTATGTAATATCTGTCCCTTATGATCAACAATATCGACATCGATATGCCCTTTAGGTCTTATACCGGCTATCTGGATGTCATGTATGTCTCCTTTTACTGTAATGCCATTTCCATTTCTATTTTTTGAGATAGAAATATGATCTAAGCGCAGATCGTCAGATTTAACAATTTCAATATTATAATTTGAACTAGAAATCTGCTGAGGTGATGCCGCACAGCCTAGCATGAAGAGCAGCGTTAAAAACGAAGCGATTTTGAAAACAAATGATGATGATTTTTTATACATGTTATATCTCCTTAATAGAAAAAAATTATTCCTGTTCTAACAATACTTGCCTGGAAAACATGGGATAAAGCACAGGCAAAACAAATAAAGTTAATAATGTTGATGAAAATAGACCACCAACGACGACAGTTGCGAGTGGTCGCTGTACTTCAGAACCGACACCGGTAGCCAATAGCATTGGAATAAGGCCGAGCGCAGCAATAGAAGCTGTCATTAGTACAGGTCGCAGTCGTGAGAATGCGCCATTAAAAACAGCTTCGTTCAACGATAGTCCGTCTTGTACGCGTCGGTTAATTGCACTCACCAGAACAACACCATTTAATACAGCAACGCCAAATAGTGCGATAAAACCAATTGAACCTGGCACGGAAAGGTACTGCCCTGTGATAAAGAGTGCTGTGATCCCACCAATAGCAGCAAGTGGAACATTAAGCATAATAAGCAACGCTTGGCCGACAGAGCCGAATGCGAAATAAAGCAACAGGAATATCAGGCCAAGCGATAAGGGCACAACAATAAGAAGTCGTGCTTGTGCGCGCTGTTGATTTTCAAATTGCCCGCCAAACACTACGCTATAACCTGGAGGCAGTTCGATCTCTTGATTGATGCGTTGTCTCAGTTCAGCAACCAACCCACCCATATCACGACCTTCCACATTAGACTGAATAACTACGCGACGTTGGACGTCATCTCGTCTAATCTGAGGCGGACCAGATTCGATCGCTACATTAGCCACATCTCCAAGACGTACCCAAGCGCCGTTAGGAGATTGTAGAATAAGATCACGAATGGTCTCTATGCTATTTCGATTCTCAATGGCAAGGCGAACGTTAATATCATATCGTTCATTACCTCGGATGACTTGCCCTGCTTCCTGACCACCGATCGCATCAGCGACCAGTTCCATGACTTGCGCTACCGCGATACCATAGCGTGCTAGCTGATCTCTATTTGGTCTCACTACCAGTTGAGCTTCTCCTGCAACCTGTTCCATCTCAACAGCATGAGTTCCCTCAACTTTTTGTGTTAGCGTTTGGATCTCACGGCCTTTATTAACAAGCACGTCCAGATCTTGACCAAATAATTTAATCGCAAGTTGTGCCTTTACTCCCGATAACAACTCATCAACGCGGGTAGCAATAGGTTGAGAAAAGGTAAACAAAAGACCTGGATGGCTATTCATCTTTTCCTCCATCAGTTTTTGCAAAGCTGGACGATTAGATGCAGACGTCCATTCTGACTGAGGTTTGAGACCAACAAAGATCTCAATATTGGAGACAGGTTCAGGATCACCGCCCACTTCCGCACGTCCTGATCGACTAGAGGCATACAGGACTTCTGGAAACTCCATCAACTGCAATTCTAGCTTACTCGATACGTCTAGTGCGGTATTAAGGCTAGAAGAAGGTGCCAGTGTTACACGAATGTTGAGTGTGCCCTCTTCTAATTCGGGTACAAATTCTGTCCCCAGCCATGGAATTAAAGCAACTGCCATTATGAATAGAGCCAATGCACTGTAAATAATCGTCTTTTTACGCTGCAGTGCTTTTGTAAGCAGTGAGCGATATTTGTTGCCAATAGGCCTAAGGATCGGGCTTTCTTTTTCCTTTATCCCATGAGGAAAAATATACGTTGCCAACGCAGGGATAACGACTAACGCTGTGAGCAGAGAGGCAAGCATGGCTAGCACAATGGCGATAGCCATAGGTTGAAATAACTTTCCTTCAACACCTTCGAGTGTAAACAATGGCGCAAATACGATAGTGATGATAAGCACTGCAAAAAATACAGGTTGCCCTACTTCACGTGCAGCTTCCTGGATACGCAATGGCAGACCTCGATGATCATGTGCACTGTCAAAGGGGTCGGGATCATCGAGTGCCACCTCGGATGCTATGGCAGCACGATGAGTGTCATCAGGACGAGTCAGGTGACTAAAAATATGTTCCATCATCACGACAGAGCCATCAACCATCATACCAATAGCGATAGCCAATCCACCTAGGGACATAAGATTGGCAGAGACATTCCAGTAGGCCATCGCCATCAGGGCAAGGCCAATAGAAATGGGTATCGACAACAGCACCAGTAAAGTGGCACGCAGGTTCATGAGAAACAATGCCAGTATGATAAAAATCAGCACAAAGGCTTCAATTAGTGCTTTAGTGACGGTCGTCACCGCCTTTTCTACTAATTCTGATTGATCGTAAAATGGCTCAATGATCACACCATCGGGTAGCGCTTGTTGAATAGCGGGTAACCGACTTTTGATACCATCAATAGTCGATTTGGTGTTAGCGCCGAGTCGTTTAAGTACAATACCTACAACGACTTCCCCTAGTTGTTCCGCTTCACCTTCCTCATTGCGCGTCGTCATGGTGACTGCACCCTGACGTATTTCACCGCCAAAGTTAACCTTTGCGACATCCGTGATGCGAACAACAATACCATCATCTTCTTTGAGGGGAATGTTTGCAATATCACTTAATCCGTCATCACCACTTCTAACCCAACCTACACCACGGATAACTAACTGCTCTGCTCCCCTATCCATGTACCAGCCACCGGCATTACGGTTATTTTTTTCGATAGCCTCAATCACATCAGCAGATGACAATTTCTGAGCCAACAAGCGCTTAGGATCCAGTTGTACCTGGTATTGACGTACTTCACCTCCAAACGAGAGCACATTAGTAATACCATCAACAGGTATTAATAATAGTTTAACGACCCAATCATTAAGGCTACGCAAGGCCATCGCATCAAATTTTTCGGTGTTTTGCGTTCGCAGCATGTATTGGTAAACCTGACCTAAACCAGATGTATTAGGTCCCATTTCAGGTGATCCAACTCCTTCAGGGATTTGATCACGAGCTACCTGTAATTGTTCAAATACAAGCTGCCTGGCGAAATAGATATCCGTCCCTTCTTTAAACACAACAGTGATGACTGATAGACCTGTTTTTGAAATAGAACGAACTTCTTCCACATCAGGCAAACTATACATAACCGCCTCAACCGGATAGGTAATGAGTTGCTCTACTTCTTCAGAAGCTAGTCCTCGAGCTTCTGTATTGATAGTTACTTGCACATTAGTAACATCTGGGAAAGCATCTAGATTCAGCCGAGGCAAGATAAGTGTTCCCGCGACTAGGCACGCAAATAATGACAACACAACCAACAACCGATTGGCTATAGCGATATCGATAATACGATTTAACATTTCGCTCGCCCCTAGTGGTTATGAATATCAAACCCGCTCTTAGCGAGTTCTGATTGCAAGAAAAAAACACCTTGGGTGACAACACGTGTACCTGGTTCTAGTCCTTCAATACGGGTATACCCATTGTTAGTATTAAAGACTTCAACTTCAGCGGCACGAAATTCGTTATCGTGCTCTGCAATAAATACCTGCCAGTCACCATCTGAACTTCGCACCACTGCTGTTTCGGGTACCGCGAGTGCCGCATCACGCCGTTCATTCTGCAGAAAAACATCTACAAACTCACCTGCGTGTAGTCGATCGTCAGGGTTCGGCACTGTTAAACGGATAGCAAGCGTGCGTGTATTTTCATCGAGCGAGTGAAATAATTGCGAAACACTACCAGTCAACCAGCCAGAGTGGGTTTTTACACGCGCAGCAGTCCCTTGTTTAATGCCTGTTAACTGTTGCGGTGTTAGTCTGGCCTCGATCCATAACGAGGTTTCATCAGTAATGATAAATAATACGTGTCCTGGTTCGATCACAGCGCCTTCGATAAAGTCTTCCTGAGCGATAGTCCCATTACGCGATGCGAATAATTTAAACTCTCCATTGGCTTTGCTGGCATCCCCTGACTTAAGGAAGAGCTCAATGCCTTGTGATGTCATGCCATAAGCACTGACCTTGGCATATGCCAGTTGACGTGCCACACGCGCTTCCGTGTAACGACGCTTTGACGTTACTTTTAATCCTAATTTTTTAACACGGCGCCATTCTTGATCGGCCACCATTAGTGCGCCTTGAGCTTCAGACATATCGACACTAGATAATGTAACCAATGGTTGTCCTGCTTTAACATGATCACCAAGAATGACATGTCGCTTGACTATTTGTGCACTGATCTGTGTAGTGACCTTTGCTGTACGATAACCATTTAGTTTTACTTCACCTGGGGCGCGTGTTTCTGAGAAAAAATCCTTTGTCAGCAATGGCTCTATTACGACCCCTGCTCTTTGTTGTTGTACTGTGCTGAGTGTAATAACCCCTTCATTGTGTTCTTCTGCGGAATCAGCATCACCATGTTCTGCGTGTTTATCCTGACTTGAAGATTGCTCGTGTTTTTCATGACCATGTTCGTCCTCAGAATGACCAGTGCTTGCCACTGAGAGCAATAGAACTAACAAGGTGATATAAAATTGTATTTTCATGTGTATTACTCCAAAAAATGCTGTTAATTCAGTGGCGAGGCTATATCGTCAATATTCATCCATTTGAATACTGTGCCACTGGCAGCAAGCCAATTAGACCAAGCTTGCCAAACGCGACCACGCAACTCTGTTGCGGCGCTTTGTGTATCAAGAGTTTGTTTTACCTGTACCAAGTAATCGGTCGTGCTCAATTCTCCCGATTTCCATAAACGTTCTAATAGGACGATTCGGCTATTAAGGGATGTCTCGCCAGATTGTTGCCACTCTGCCCACGCGGCATGGTTTAGGGCGTATCGTTGAGACGCTGTTTTAAGTTGCTTGTTTAAGTTCAGCAACAAAGTTTGCGTATCCTGCTCAATTTGTATCAAGTTGGCATTTGCTTCATCAACTTCTGCGCTGTAACTGTTGCGAACAAATAGAGGAACAGACAGTGTTAAGCCAGTCAGGGTTTCATTATCTTCACGTCCAGTACGAACACTGATAGTAGGATCAGGACGTGTCTCACGCCGACGTAATTCGATCGTTGTTCGAGCAGCCATAACTTGCGCATGTTGCGTGCGAAAAACCGGATGCCTCCGTAGTAGTTCATCTGTATCAATTTCAGATTGATCAATAGTGGGTAGCGATCGTGGCAATCTTGGCCAGGAAGTCGGTACTGGTAGTTTGCCAAATAGCGCTTGTAATACTTGTTCAGCATCGCTTAACCTAACAGTAAGTTTTGTTGATTCAAGTTTAGTAGTGAGAGCCGTAAGCTTAGCAAGATCCAATTCAACCTGATTTAAATCACCAGCCAAATTTCGTTGTTTTGCGACGGCAGCAAACTGTTGCATGAGTTGTAGCCGCTGATTTCCCTGCTTGTTGAGTGCGTCAGCAGTGTGGTACTCCTGAAGTGCTTCTAGTAGCTCGATAGCCAGATGCTGTCGATTCAATTCAGCTGTTGCAGTAATAGCATTACGTTTATGACTGGCAGTTCTAGTCCGAGCACCACGCTTATCGCCCCAATCAACAGTTTGGCTAATACCCAAGCTGGTAATATTGATATCAGTACGTTCCACATCCAGTTCTAATTCTGGATTATAAAGTGGTTGATCTGCTGCCTGAAGTTGAGCTGATGAAGCTTGTTGACTAGCATCAATAGAGCGCGCACGCGGATGCTCATTAATAACCAATCGCACAAGATCAACAAGCTGCTTATGTTCAGATACCTGAGTTGAGCTGGTAATTGATGTTTCAGCCCACGCTAACTGAAATGGAGAGACTAGTGCGTACCCTGTTAAGGCAGCCGAAAAAATAAATTGCTTATACATGGATCTAATTCCCTGGACGACAAGTAACAACACCACGTCGCATAATTGGCGACATGTGGTTTAGTTATAGCACTGGAAATTAGATATTAGGGGGAGGTGTCGGTGGTGATTGTGAACGAGTTTGGTAATACAGTATGTAAGCTATACGATCAGAATGGGTTGGAGTGGATGAAATACTGTTTTCTGATAAAAAACCCAACAAATGCGCTAGACCATGGCAGCAGTGATCATCATCCCCACTTCCTTCATGCTCATCATGACTGGATGATTCTTGTTGGTTTAATTCAGAATGAAGGCCAAAAAAAGACTCTACATGGGTATCCGCTGCCCACGAAAAGTTTGCGGATAGTGTAGAGAATAGCAGCAATGTCAGTATGATTTTGCGCATTTGAAAATAATGATGGCACCAAACAGTGGAAATATCAATAAAAAATAGATATTAACTATCCTAAAATTGCATTAAGTAAGTAATAAACCTCAGTCTATTCAGAGTAATAGGGTTATCGTATAATTTACGACGTAATGTATACCGATTCAATACACTTCTTTATGGAGAATCTTTTAGCAAAACGTTAAAGAGAAAATGATGTCTGATTGTGATTGCGAAATCGAAGTAACCAACAAACAAGAAACACGAGTCTTGATCATACTTTTGTGTATAAATGCGTTTATGTTTGTAATTGAGATAACCCTCGGCATCTTAAGTGAATCAACAGCATTAATAGCGGATTCACTTGATATGTTAGCTGATGCGACTGTTTATGGAATAGGCTTATACGCTGTAGGAAAACCATTGCTGGCCAAAATCAACGCGGCCCATATCAGTGGCATATTCCAAATAATACTTGGTGTTTTCGTGTTTGCGGATGTGGCTCGTCGTTTTATATGGGGTAGTGAACCAGAATCATTCTTAATGATTTCGGTAGGAGTAGCTGCCCTTATTGCTAATATTATTTGCCTTAGATTAATTTCCAAGCATAGAAATGGTGAAGTTCACATGCGAGCAAGCTGGATTTTCTCTAAAAATGACGTTATCGCAAATTTAGGCATAATTGTTGCTGGTGTACTCGTATACATATTTAATTCTCGATTTCCTGATTTGCTTATTGGCCTTACGATCTCCATTATTGTTATTCGAGGTGGAATGCATATAATTAAAGATGCGAGTAAAGAAAAACACAAATTACATGCACCGTCTTAATAAAGATAGACAGCGGGTGATAAAATGAAATTACTTCAATGGTTTTTTTCTCCTAAAGAAGACAGCACCCTCGCATTCCATATGAAACGCGGCAATAAATTTTTGTATAGTGGGCATGAGCAATACCAGGAAGCTATTGCTGAATTTTCAAAAGTTATTGAACTAGATGAGCAATGTGTCGAAGCATATGTTCTTCGTGGGATGGCATATTACTTTTGCAACGAACTTGAACTGGCGGGAAAGGATTTTCATAAGTCGCATGAACTTGAAGCGCAGAAAAAAGTATAGAACTCCATTGTGATTTTATCAGTTACATTATTTACTTGTTCTAGTAACGTCTTATAAGCTTACCTAAGCGAAATTGGCATGATTATCCTCTGTAAGGATAAATGATAATTCTGATTCAATGTAGCCACTGTTATATATAGCCTGCTCTACAGTTTCTTTAGTAATGACTGGAGGAATCGAATAAAGATCGGAATAATTAATAAACAGAAATTCTAATGTTGTACACAGATATTGCATTGGTATTTCAAAATCTGAAGTTAAACGATATTTTTTTCGCAATACGGCAAAAGTATCCCAGATTAGTTGAGATAATTCAGAAAAGCGCCACCCTGCTTCATATGCATTAGTGAAATAATATCTCGTATAACACCAGCCACTAAATTTTGGATAATCTGTCCCTTTGTGTAGACCATCAAATGACTCAAGAAACACGCTGATATCATCAGAGTTTGTGATCCCATGGAATGCATATTCCCGAGACATAAATCTACCTATTATCTGTTTTTGATGAGATCTAATAAATGAATTCCTCATATGTGAGAGTTCGGGCTGACCAAAGAACAAAAAGAATGGCTTTATCGATAATTTATCGAGTTCATTGTAAATATCAATTAACCACTCATATTGATGTCTAGAAAGCCTATGTGCATCATCTAAGAATAATATTAAGTTTTTGCTTGGAGATAAGGATGCTTCTTCGTATAAATATTCAGTAATACGTTTAGATTTATCTTGTGGAGTACCACTTTTAGTATAGGCGTGGCCTAATGAGACAAGGATTTCTTCATAAAACCGGCCATCGCTAATAGCGCTGTGATGATATTTGCATAATAAGCAGAAAACGGCAGATTTAATTGATGACTCTTGCTGCAAGAGATATGACAAATATCTTATTGCATAAGATTTACCAAATCGTTGTGGGCCAACAAAAATGCCACCAGGTGATCGTGTTTTGACAATCCTGCAAATAGCCTCATATGCTTCATCAATTACGCGTGTTCCAATAAGATAATCACCATTTTCGAGAGGATGCTCACCTTCGTTAAGTTTGGGCCTTGTGTGATTTCTTTTAGTCATAATTATCGATTAATTATTATAGTTGAATGGCGTTTCGCAGGAAGACGGGTTTCCTTATGATATTTTTTTCTATGGGTACTAAGCTGTTTGTTAGTTTGAATCAAGTCATCGAACTCATTTTGAGTGACATTCGAGTAAATAGTTTGCATGCCATGTGCCCAACGGCTTGCGCTAATCTTACTTTTCTGGGATTTACTCGCTAGATCCATTAAATAGATACTAAGCGCCTTCTCTTCTGAGTTAGAATATCGGGTTTCCTTATGATGATCTTTGAAATAATCACTCCTCGTTTCGAGTGTGTGAGGTATAATTCCCCAATCCCCCCGTGCTTGTAATATTCCCAGCTCTTCCCCTGTATCAAGGTAAGCTTTTAGAAAACGCAAATCATCTGGATCGGCAAGAATTGTAAGAAAAGAGCCACATAATTCAGGTGACATTGAAAGTGTATCGCTGTTGTACCTGACATGTTTGAAGTTAATATATGGTCTACGCCTTCCTTTGCCGTTTACAACACGACATTTGTGCCTTTGCCCTACAATATTAATATGGTCCTGTTTGTTAATAGGGATTTTCCTGTATGGTAGACCTTTGTCATATTGCGCTTCAATATCTTGCATAGTGATCTCAATCGGAGAACGATAACCTAATGCGGGTCTATCAGAATTGACATTGTATTCTGCAATACAGGCGTCTAGTAATTCATTAATCCTCTCAGCCGTTATTCCATGTCTGATTGCCTCAGTGGCGGGCATGTTTCTACAAGGATCGTTTACATGGCTGCCAGTGGTATTGGGTAATTGATGAAGTTCGGATTCAAGCAAGCCAAAAAACTTCTCAATGTATGGTCTCGTAATAGGGAGATGGGCTTCCCCCATGATCACCCTGCTTCCAAAGACGTTTTTCAGTACGCTTTTAACACTATTTGATTTATGCGTAGTGTCTCTGTCAAATGAGATTTCATCAAAAGATATCCATTGTAGATCGGGTATTAAGTCTATGGGCAGCCCGCCTTTTACATCATTAAGCTCCGGTATAACAACAGCTTTACGGGGTTGGCTCTCAGTGCAACGCGCTAATGCTCGTAATATATCTAATTTATTGACACGTTCTTTTAGTGCAATATGATAGCCAATAACAGCACGGTTAAAGACATCCTCAATAACAATAATCCAGAATCTGTCTAGAGTTATTTGCTTATATCCACCCCCTACTAGTGGGACTAAAATTGTGGTGATTAGATCAATCTTATGTTCATCGCATTCTACGCGTTTAAAGCATCGACTTGCGGTTTTAGGACTATCTCCTATTCCAGTTTTCACTAGCGTGTTTGCCACATCTTTTCCATATAGATGTTCTGCATTTGCTTGAGGGAAATTTTCAAATAATGTTTTTACATAATTGTGAAATGCAAATCTCCCTTTTTCCTTTCTATTTAATGGATATCCCTTTATGCCCAATTTTTTTACTTCTTTTATAAAGTCATTAAATAGCGATTTAATTTGTACCCGGCCTGCTTTTATTTTTCCATTGATTAGTTTTTTTATGACCCGCTGATAAATGAACTCCCTAAGCGAAGGATAAGTATCTAGGAGGTATGAAAAGGCGCCCGAGTCCCCACCAAAACCAGATTGATCTAGTGAGGGTTCTTTTGTTCTTTTATATGAGGTAATACGTATTTTAGGTATTAATGCTCGGTATCCCCATATACGTCCATCTTTATGAGTTTTTAAACAGCGTTTTGCTCTACGTACAATTTCAGGAGCAGAGATGCCGGAGTCAATTGAAATTTCACGTAATAATTTTTCACCAATAAAATAACTACGTATTGCTTGCTTGTTTTTTTTGAACTCGTTTTTATCATACTCATTTAGGGTAGTGGTATCCACATCGGGCCATGCATCAATATCGTTAAAATCTTCAGGAATAATGATTTGGCGTGTACCTGTTTTAGGCATGATGGACCGCCTTGAATAGAGTATTTTGAGATATTTTCGAGCGTTTTAAATCAGCTTCAAGATCACCTGCATACAAATTCCAAAATATCGAACGAAGAATTTCACTAGGTTCGAAATCAGAGAAATTATCTAAGATACTATTGATCGCTACTTCTTTGTAAGCCTTGGTAAACAGTAAAACTTTCTTATCGAGACCTTGCTCCATCATCCAGGAAACATCATGAAGATACGGCATAATGTTAGACCAATTTTCTAAGAAAACGGGCATCGCTAAAAGCATTTCATTTGTATATATATTGTACTCGGCATGGTTGTTCGTGGCCCACGTTTCGAGTGCTTGTAAATGCGGATTAGATTCCGGGTTATTTTTAAACTCTTCTAAATCATCATGGCTTTCGACTCTGCGGAACTCTTCACTACCATCTTTCCACTTAACCCACATGTCGAAATTTGTTCGTACCCGTCTAGAACCATTGGTAGAAATTATTTCAAGGTCGGGTTGCTCGCAAAATGTTTCGACTTTAGGATCGGATTCGATTAGCAAGTAATGACTAAATTCGATCTTGGTAAAAAGGTGGATGGGGTGATCAGTTACTTTGGGGCTGATTAACTCATACTGATGCCCCTTCGAGTATGATTCTCGATGATGATAGTTGGGTTTGTAAGGGCGTTCACATAACATGTCATTGACCGTGAAATATGAAGACGCTAACTATATCACTATATTGAAATATATCCTTATAAGATTTTTATGAGCAGCTGTATTTATTAATAATATTAATAGTATTTAATTAATATTATTAATCATCTTTGTTTGAATTTACTGGGGAATGTGATTCCATTGCTAAGTGCCAGTTATTATCTTCAGCGTGTATATAAATCCCAGTTGTTTCGAGTTTGGCATGTCGTGCGTTTTTATTTACATGTCGCAAGTCAATACCGCTATTGAGCTGATGTGTTAAACCGGTATGTCGGAACCAATGCGTTGACGCTTGGCGTAGTTTTTCAGCCTTTGCAGGTTCTGTTTTTTCTAAAATTTCGGCTGCATTTGTCAAGAATCTCTTTACTACTCGATAGATCATATTGGCAGTAACGTTCGATTTGCCGTTTATACTCATGATAAGAGGTGTCGTCTCATCTTGACTAGGTTGCGGTGTCAACCCATGAAACTTACGGTATCGCGATAGTGCTGACATCATTACTTGGTTAACAGGAACCCTATGAGTTGTATTTCTTTTTCCCGTAACATGCCACCACCACTTCCCTTCTCGTTCCCGAATGCTGCCCATAGTATGGTTTGCAATCTCACTAACTCGCGGGGTTAATAAGTCAAGCATAGTGATGAGGTAACGATCTCGTTCATGGTGTGCTTTCTCACGTAGAGTATTAGGTGTCTGTTGAGTTACATATTTATAGAGAAACTCCCACAAATCATTATCTAGGTAACGCTCGATAGTGTTTTCATCCTTCTTTGCTTTTGGTAATTGTCTTCGACGTAAGGCTAATGGATTTGCTGATAGGTACCCTGCCACCACGAGATAACTCATTAGTGATTGTATTATTACTAAGGCTTGTCGCTGACTTTGTGGCTTTAATGGCCCTTGAAATG
>Ga0316207_10002469_pt1 | contig 18909 bp, 13 predicted proteins | sample 6weekpyrite_MG_FD_204943 | JGI IMG/M metagenome (GOLD analysis project Ga0316207, IMG submission 204943) | Microbial mat bacterial communities from mineral coupon in-situ incubated in ocean water Damariscotta River, Maine, United States -... | ecosystem: Environmental > Aquatic > Marine >...
CTAATAAACCTTTCTTTTGTACCCAAAGTCATTCATGCAAATAGCGGAAGTAAAACATTATATATGACCTTTCTCCCGGGAAAAAATTTAGGAAGTTTGTTAAGTAAGAAAGGCGTAACTGTAACAATGCAGCACAATGACGCATGTAGAAACACCTCAAGCAATATCTCGCATAAAACCTTAATGTCTATTTTGAGTATAGATCAGATCGATAACCTTAAAGCGAAGCTTTTAAAGGTTCATCAGTTAGGTGTCGCGTTGAGAGACATCAAGTATGGAAATATAATTGTTAATGGAGATGACTTGGCTATATGTGACTTTGACGCAGCATTAGTAGCTAAAGTTAACGACATAGAGTTATTTAAAGCTAGAAACATCGATAATAAGCGATATAACGAGTTGTTCTCTACTAATTTGCCAACCGACAATACTTTAAGTCAATTCAAAGGAGATATTTCACCAGAGAGTTATGCGCCAATCTATATTGGTAAAGGAATTGGGTATGGTGAAGTTGGATCCATTGAGTTTGGTACTGGAAAATGGCATTTAATTAAAGAACACTTACCTGACCTGCAAGGGAAAAAGATTGTAGACCTTGGTAGCAATAACGGAAATCTCCCTTTAGAAATGTTACGGTTGGGTGCTAAACACGTTATGGGTTTTGAATTGAATCCTAGTGTGTTTCAACTTGCTAAGCGTAATCATGATTTTTATGAATTTGTCGACAATAAACGCTACTCTTTTGAGCTCAATAACGAATATATGCATGGCGTATTGGATAAAGACCTAACTGGATATGATGTAGCTACATCGTTTTGTAGTTTGTATTACGAAAACAACCAGAATATGGCTGCTATTACGCTTCATTTGAGTAAGTCCGTAAAAATTTTCGTTGTACAGGCTAATGAAAACACAGATGAACATAATGGAGAGATGCTAGATAAATCATCTGTTAAATTCTTACAAAATATACTAAGTAAAAATGGGTTTAGCCGACAGCAGGTAGTTCGTTTTCCACTATATGATAGACCTATGATTATAGCCAAGTCTGATAATTTCTAACTTCCTTCTAGCCCTACCTCTCCTTTAGCCCTTTTTATCAAGGGCTTTTTTTATGGAATTCTCGCAAACCCGGAAAAGAAAAAGGCAAACATTAATGTTTGCCTTTTAAAATCATAATATTTCTAGTAGTCTTATCTTTTTAATCCAGACAAATAGAATGCATCTGCAATGGTTGCTTTTGCCAGGCGCGTAGAAGGTGACAGTAGGAGCGCTTTTAAGTGGCTAAAAAAGGCTTTGCTATGCTTTCCCTCAGCATTATAGTGCTCTGCCCACCCAACTAGTAAACGTGCGTGAGCGCGAATCACGGCTAATGGCGCACTAAATCGTAGTTGGTTACCATAGCGGCGAATAATCTCTTGCATCTGTTGCAATCTCAATTCAGTTTTCCTAGAAATAGATCCTTCGCGTACTAGATAATCCATCAGCGTTTCGGAAGTGTAACCTATGGGGCCTTGCTTGCTAATTCTTAGCCATAATTCCCAATCTGATGCTGATTTTAGATTTGTGTCAAATCCATTTGCATTTTGCAATGCAGATTTCTTCACCATTACTGTAGAGGTTCCAATCACGTTTTCAGCAAATATTGCTGCGGTTGGTAACCTGTCTATACGAACAAATTCTTTGTTGGTTTTATCGGAGATTCGTGAGAAATGTGGCCAAAAAGCAAAACAATTACCCAAAGAAATTCCTTGCATATCATAGTGTTCGTAATTAGTGAAACTCAATAATATATCAGGGTTGGCTTCATGAAAATTTATTTGCTTGTGCAGTTTTCCTGGTAGCCATAAGTCATCAGCATCTAAAAATGCAATGTAATCCCCCTGGGCCCTATCAATTCCATAATTACGTACTTGCGATACACCATCGCCGTTTATGCAGTAGGGTTTAATCCATGGATCGGTCTTTTTTTGAGTGTTTAACCAATCACTCGTCCCATCGTTTGATTTATCATCAATAACAATGACTTCTAGGTTTGGGTAATCTTGTTTTCTAATACTTGCAATTGCTAATTTCAAATAATCTAAGCAATTGTAAGTGGGAATGATAATGCTGACCAATGGATATTGAAAAGTTTTCGATTGGGCATTCATTATTACCTCCTTTTGCGTGGCATTTAATTTGCTCATAGGTAATACAGAGCAGAGGCTGTGCCAAACACAACGAGGATTAGTTATGAAAAAAATCGCTATTCTAACGTCTAGATTTCCAGTTTTATCTGAAACATTTGTGGGAAATGAAATGCGAGCGCTACAACGGTACGGTCACCCAGTACAGCCAGTTGCAATGCAGCATTCTAAAGCTCCTGGTCAGCTCATCGACTATGTTCTAGTAGATAACACTTTATATCTATCAGATCTAAAACGTATTGTCCCATGGTCATTTATACGAAAAATTCTAATAAATTTACCAAAAGCATTGCCCTTTGTTGTTACACAGTCTGGTTTGTCTAGAAAGAGTTTATTGTGGAATGGAGTTAGGTTAGCGTATCTACTTAAACAAGACCAGATTCAGCATATTCATGCACACTTTGCACATGCGACGGCAGCTCATGCAATCGTAGCAGCAAAGCTTCTTAATATATCAGTCTCTTTTGTCGGACATGGAAGTGATATTTATGTCAACCCAATAGACCTACCGAAGAAACTAAAGTACAGCACGTTTGCAGTTGCTGTGTGTAAGGAAATGCATGATGATTTTGCGAAGCATATTTCGATAGACAAGATAAAACAGATTCACTGTGGTATAGACCCCTATTTATTCACTCCGATTAAAGACAAAAAAAATGGAAATAATGGTAAATTGCTTTATGTGGGCAGGCTTTCAGAGTCTAAGGGAGTTGATCAAATAGTTCAAGCACTTGCCTTAATGGACGAGCAGGATCGGCCTGTTATTGATTTAGTGGGCGACGGTACACTAATGGATGGGTTAAAAGTTCTCGTAACGAAACTTGGCTTAGTTCACAAGGTTAATTTTCTCGGTGCCAAAGATGCTGAATGGTTACGTCAACACGCCCCTCATTACGTAGGCTTAGTAGCGCCTTTTCAACCCGCTAAGAATGGCGCTAAGGATACCGGCCCTCTAGTAGTGAAAGAAGCCATGGCAATGTGTTTGCCTGTTATATCAACTCGGTTTATGGGTATTAAGGACATAGTTACAGATAAAACAGGTATACTCATTGAGGTCGGTGATGTAAACGCCCTCGCTGAGGCTATGTTAAAAATCACAGAAATGGACGAAGTTCAGCTTAAGGAGATGGGTCTAGCAGGACGAAACCGAGTTCTACAATATTTTACACTTGAAAAGCAAGTGCGGCAGTTATCTAGTTGTGTGGAAGCAGCATGAAGATACTACCGCCTGCCTTACAACAAACATTCTATTATGCGTTAAGTTTAGTTGTTGTAAAAAGCTCTTCTTTACTATTTTTACCTGTAGTTACTCGATTTTTATCACCAGAAGAATATGGTATTTTGGATGTAATCTTAGCATTCGCGAATATTTCGACTATTGTTCTGGGATTTGGTTTAGTAACTACGCTATATCGATTTGTGGGTTTAGCTGAAAGGCCAGGTCATCAAAAGGAAGTTGCAGCAAACATATTGGGGTTGACATTATTTATTGCACTACTGGCAGGTGTATTCCTACAAGTCATGGCTCCAATTCTAGTCAATATATTTCCTCCACAGGTAATTGAAACGCATTTAAGACTCATAATGCTGACGCTTGCTATGGAGGGCTTGATTGCAGTCCCTCTAGCATGGATTCGATTTAAAGATGATGCGAAAACCTATTTTTTACTTAATAGTGTTAAGGAACTGTCTCAACTAGCTTTAATGTATGCGGCTTTACACTATGGGAGTGGTGTTACCGGAATGTTAACCGCAGGGGCCATTTGCTCAACATTGTTTGCTACCTACTTATTGCTGCGGCAGGTGAAAGAACATGGTATTTCTTTGAAGTTAAAAGTCGTGAAAAAATACTTTTTTTATGGCTGGCCAGTTGTGATAAGTGGGCTATGCGGGTTCGCGCTGGTTGGTTTGGACCGTTGGATGATTGCATCAATCATGGGCCCAAGTACCCTTGGAGCTTATGCCATTGCCTTAAAATTTTCGCTTGTCGCGACTTTTTTGTTACAGCCATTTACAATGTGGTGGTTTCCTAAACGATTCATGGTTTTTCAACATCAAGGTCGAAGTGAAACAGCTCGGTTTGCAGCGATGGGGGTGTCTATTTCTCTTATCTCAGTCGCCATAGTGGCGCTGCTCGGCCCAATATTTATTAAGCTATTTTTACCAGAAAGTTATCACGGTGCTCTTCAATATTTGCCCTGGTTGTTATTGTTAACAGTTTTAAAAAGTATGGCTGATCTAATGAATTTCGGTTGTTATTATCAGAGCACAACGGTTAAACAAATGTTAATTCAGATTGCTAGCTCTACAATCGCGCTTATTGGGTTTTATTTGTTCATACCGCTATTAGGGGTTTTTGGCGCTATTTATACTTTGCTTGTTGCCCAATTGTTTAGAGTTTTATGTCTATATTGGGTAAGCCAGCGCATAGTCTGGTTACCTTATCCAAAAATGCCTTTAGCAATTATATTTGGCCTGACACTCATTGTCTTATCCCTTTCTTTTGATTTTTATAAGTCCACCTCTGCGATTGCATTGGTCTCATTTATCGTGGTCTTTATTTTGGGATACGCCTTCACTAGTAAATTGCTTCCTCGTTTTAAATTGGCTATTTAATAGAACTTAGATATCTGAGTGTTTTTCTAATTTGAAATCTAGACCATTGTGGCAAATTGCAAATTTATCCGCAATTTGCAAACTCAATTGAGTTACAAGTTATGTAAGTTGTGGAAATATTTGAAAAAATTATTTGGCCTGCTCAATGCACTAAAGTTAATGACATGTTTTTCTTAGAGGACAAACATTATGTGTGGAATATATGGGGCAATCAATGGCAAAGAGGTTTCAAAGTTATTACTTGATGGTTTACGAACATTAGAGTATCGAGGATATGATTCATCTGGTATTGCAACTGTTCATGAACATCAGATTGCATCCCGCCGTGCGAAAGGTAAACTGGTTTCATTAGAGGAACTCATTCACCAAAACCCTATAGCAGGTAATATTGGTATTGCACATACCCGATGGGCAACACATGGTATACCTAGTGAGAACAATGCGCATCCTCACAGAACAAATGAAGTAGCAGTTGTTCACAACGGAATTATCGAGAACTACCAATCACTTCGTTCGGAATTTATGGAATACGGCTACGCCTTTGAAAGTGATACAGATAGCGAAGTTGTTCCAATCATGTTGACCCACTACTTAAGTGAAGTATCTGATCCGATGCTAGCATTTGATAAAATGCTAAGTCGGCTACAGGGTGAATATGCGCTAGGTGTTGTATTTTCAAAGTATGATGATTTAATTCTGGCCGCTCGTAAAGGCAGCCCTCTAGTTGTTGGTGCAGGAAATAATTCTGCTTTTATTGCTTCGGATGCTTTGGCATTGAATGATCAAGTGTCGCATATCCTATATTTAGAAGATGGCGATAAAGCAGTATTACAACGCGATAATATTACCTTTTTTGATCAAACCGGAAACGAGGTTTTACGGAAATCAGTTTCTAATCGCCGCCAAGCATTTCAAGTAGTAAAAGGAGAGTATCGTCACTTTATGCTGAAAGAGATTTATGAACAGCCTAAAGTCCTACGCTCAACATTGGATCAATTCTTTAGTTCTTACGATAACAGTCTGAATATTAAAGATCTTAATATTGACTTCAAAAAAATTGAAAGAATAAATATTGTTGCATGCGGAACATCTTACTATGCAGGTATGGTTGCGAAATATTGGATTGAATCTTTAACTGGAATTTCAGTAGATGTCGACATGGCATCTGAATTTCGTTACCGGCAATCCAAATTGAAGGTGGGCTCATTGGCATTGTTTATCTCTCAATCAGGTGAAACTGCGGATACACTCGCAGCAATGAGGTATGTGAAGTTATCAAACATTCCGACTTTGGCTATAGTCAATGTAGAGTCCAGCACTATGGCAAGAGAAGCTGATCATGTCCTGCATACCTTAGCAGGGCCAGAAATAGGCGTTGCTTCTACTAAAGCATTTTCTACGCAACTAATGGTATTGCTTTCGGTTGCTTTACATGCCGCAAGACATACTGAAGTGGTTACAAAACAAGATATCGAAAAAGTATGTCACTATCTCACGCAATTGCCATCTCAAATTGAATTACTGCTTAATAATGTTACTACTTATCAAGAAGTCGCGGATCAGATCAAAACCGCTACAACAGCACTGTTTGTAGGTCGTGGCAACATCTACCCCATAGCCATGGAAGGCGCCCTTAAACTTAAAGAAATCTCTTATATTCATGCAGAAGGCTATGCGGCTGGTGAATTAAAACATGGCCCCATTGCCTTAATTGAAAGCAATACACCCATTATCGTTCTCGCCCCCTACAATCATATGTTTGACAAGATTGAATCCAACATTCGTGAAATTGCTGCGAGAGGTGGGCGTTTATTTATAATTACGGATCAGCATGGCTCCACCCGACTACATGAGTTTGCAGAATGGATCATTGAATTACCTTATTCTAACCAAGTTTTGACTCCTTTTCTCTGTACCATTCCGGTGCAGCTACTCGCTTATTATGTTGCATTAGCAAAGGGTACGGATGTTGATCAACCTCGCAATCTAGCAAAATCGGTGACAGTAGAATGAGTATGCATAGTTTAAGTTATCATGATGTTCGAATGTGGATTAAGAAACAAGAACATCCCCTAGCAAAAGTAATTTATAATATCGCTGACTATATTCGTTTTTTTGAAGTACCAAATTTTCGCAGTATATTTGGCTTAATGTATTTGGCTTACAAACAAATCCGAAATCTCGTAGCAGGATTATCTAGCCTATTATTTTGGAAACCAATGTTTAAGTCACGTGTTTGTAATAACCCCAAACGGCTCTATCTTTACACAGGAATGCCATTTATTTCCGGACCAATAAATTTGTTTATTGGAAATGGTTGTCGAATATCGGGCCAATCTACATTTTCAGGACGAACTGTAAGTCGAGTCCAGCCAGAACTTAGAATAGGCAATAATGTAGATATTGGTTGGCAATCCACAATCGCTGTAGGCAGTAAAGTGATTATTGGTAATAACGTCAGAATTGCAGGACGCGCATTTCTTGCTGGATATCCAGGTCATCCTTTGAATGCCAAGGATAGAGCCGCAGGGTTACCATGTCTTGATGAACAAGTAGGAGACATTGTCTTAGAAGATGATGTTTGGTTGGCCACCGGCGTGTCAGTTATGGCTGGTGTCACGATTGGTAAAGGCTGTATTGTTGCTGCAGGGAGTGTGGTGACATCAAACTTACCACCATATACTCTTGCTGGTGGTGTTCCAGCTAAGGCCATTCGATCTTTAGATAAATAACAGGTGACAGATGATGCAGTATGAAATGGTCGTGTTTGGAGAAGACTGGGGATCACATCCAAGTAGTACACAACATATAATTAAATGTTTGATTGAAAGGCATAACGTAATTTGGGTTAACTCTATTGGTCTGAGGGCACCCCGTCCCAATGTAAAGGATGTTAAGCGAGTTTGGAGGAAATTAATATCCATGGCGTTAAAGCCTAGAAAAAAATTAAAGGATCACTCTCTAACAGTTGTTTCTCCCCAAGCACTTCCTTTTTATGGGAATACCTTAGCGCGCTATCTTAATGGTTTTTTGTTGAAAAACATTGTCAGCAAAGCGATGAAGCAAAAAGAGATGGTAACGCCAGTGATTTGGACTTCACTTCCTAGTGCCGTTGATGTAATTGGTAAATTGAATGAGGTAAAGGTAGTCTATTATTGCGGTGATGACTTCGGTTCTCTGGCGGGGGTTGATCATCTTGCAATATCAAAAATGGAAGATGAGTTAGTCGATAAAGCCGATATTATTTTGGTTGCTAGTGGTGAGCTAAAAAGGAAATTTCCAGCAGATAAAACTTATCTTTTGCCCCACGGCGTAGATATAAGTGCTTTTGTAAAACCGTCCGCCAGGCCTGAAGATTTACCCATGGGTAAACCAATAGCCGGTTTTTACGGAAATCTTGCGGAATGGATCGATATTAATTTACTTGCTGATTTCGCAGCGTCTCTTACGGACTGGAACTTAGTATTAATTGGTCCGCATAATACAGATTTATCCAGATTAAAAAAATTGGGCAACGTTTTTTTACTGGGGGAAAAAGAACACAGCGAACTAGGTGCCTACGTACAACATTGGGACGTCTCTTTACTTCCATTCAAAAACAACGCCCAAATTAAAGCATGTAATCCATTAAAATTGCGAGAATATTTTGCTGCAGGTAAACCAGTAGTAAGTGTAGATTTTCCAGCCCTAGCCGAGTTTAAAGATTTAGTCTATGTTGCGGATACATCACAAGACTTCAAAAACTTAGTGGTAAAAGCTAAATCAGAGCCAGAAATGTTAAGAGTTTGCCGCCGAAAACGAATTGAAAAGTCCAGTTGGGATAATCGTGCAAAATACGTAGAAAAACTACTCAATAACAATCTATAATGAAAGCTGTTTGTTTTCTTCTTACATCGCTAATTTTCTATGGCGCTTCGTTTGGAAGTGAAATAAATTTTACCAGCGGAACCACACCCTATAAGAGAAATTTTAGCCCAACACTTTCATTAGTAGGCAATTACAAGCTTATCCTCGAAGGAAACAACACTTCAATATCTCCTGTTTTATTTGTTATCCGGATAGATGACAAAAAGTCAGTGAATTATCGATCTAGAATTAATCTTGAGCGATATATAGCACCTGGGAATTTTCACCTGGAGGTTTCACTGAATGGTATTAAAAAGCCTAATAAAGAATTTTTAGATGTTAAGAATCTGACTCGAATGATAATATTTTCGGCGGATAGTACGTCGGAACTGTCACTCACAAAAGTAGCTCTTAAAAAGTCCGAGACGCTAGGAAACAATAGCTATGCTTTTGACCTGGGAACTCATCAAAGTCCACTGATGAATGGATTTGAACGACTCACTGTTGACTCCCCGTTACTTACAGGCAAGTTTCTTAATGCTGTTCATAGACCAATGGGCGATGATTTACTTATTGATGGTATAAAAGGAATCGAAAGACTGAATATACCGGTACCAAATGGAAATTGGTTAGTCGTTTTGTGGACTGAAGATCTGGGTGAGTGGGAATATTTGCCACATGATTTACATAGGCAAGTTAAGGTAAATGGCACTAAGCTAATTGATCTGAATTTGAATCCCCAGGAGTTCATTAATCAATATTATCTTGCTGGATATCCTAAAAATTATAAACCTGGTGACACAGCTTGGGATTTGTTTGGCACACGGCGAGGAGGTCGAGTTAGCACCAGTCTTAAAGTGGATAAACAAGCTATAATAATTGAAATGTCCGGTGACGGTGCTACGGCGCAATATTTAGCTGGGATATTTATTGTTCCACTGTCTAAAGAGCATAAGCTTAATTCAGTTATCAAGCAACAGCAACAGTGGTACGATTCAAATTGGATAATCTCAAGTAAGGAATATTTAAAGCCAAAAGGATTGGAGATTGGATATCGACCACTTGACGATAGATATACAATCGGAAGGCAAAATCTACTACCGCTACCAAAGCAGTTTGTTACTGCACGTGATGGATTCGTTCAGTTTGATGTAGAAATTAGAAGTAGTCAATTTGACGATAACCCGCTTTTAGTTATTACTCCTCCTCAGCATAAATTAAAAGGTATAACATTGGATGTTGATGCGCGCCTTGGCCACTGGCGACTGGAGCGTCCTGATTCGTCAGGAACATTGTTATTAGCGACTGCAGACCATCTAATCGGTGACCTCTCGACATTATCACTGAGTCCAGATCTTCCGGTGCGTCTTAACTTGTGGGTAGATGTGCCAGCGAAGACACCACCTGGGTTGTATGAGGGTGATATTCAGTTATCCTCTCTTGAGGAGACAAAGATAATACCTTATAGAATAAATGTATTGCCAATGACGCTACCGGTTGTCGATAAACCTGTAGGGGTTTATCTTGAACGTCTACCTTATTTCGCTTGGTTCAAGGCGCAATGGAGAATTCAGCACGAGAAAGCGTTGGAATGCGACTTGTTAACCCTAAGAAGGTTTGGGCTTTCAAGCGTTTCAGCCCCAATTGCGCTTTCTAACCCGATAGACTGGTCAGATGCTAAAACAAATCTAAACAAAATTAAGAAAGCTGGATATAAGCAACCTGTATTGAGCTATACGTTGTTAAAAGAATTAATGCAAATAATGACGGTGGATGAGCTAGTCATTGCTCTTAAAGAACTACAGGCGGATTTATTGAGCCAAAATGTTGAGATGCCAATGTTAGCAGTTGTCGATGAGCCTCACGTTGATAGTGTAAGTTACTTGCAGATAAATCAAATTACCTCAAAATTGCATTCTGCAATGCCAAATGCAACCTTATTAGGTCAATTAAATAATTATGATCAAGCTCGTTTGCTACCTTTTTTCGATACTGTGATGGTTAACACAGGTTTTGGTATTGACAAAAAAAATATTCAAAAAATAAAAAACCAAAATAAAAAGGTATGGCTCTATAACATCAGCAATAGCCGTGCGGCAGCGGGCTTTTATTTGTGGAAAAGTCAGGCAGATGCTTATTTACAATGGCACGCAAGAATGCCGACCGCTGATCCATATGACCCCACTGATGGCAGAGAGGCAGATATACAATTACTAATGCCTCAGTCGGAATTGTGCCCAAAAGTACCTGATATCCATGGGAAATTACTTCTGATTGCAGAAGGGATAAAGGATTATCGCTGGCTTATCTGGTTGGAGAACACTTCAAAAAAGAGAATAGAGGCAAACGAATTACTCTTTTTAATACAATCTCAAATCCCAGACACCACTGAGGCTGTGGTAACCCTTTCCGGAGAATCTATGTCAAATTGGCGAAAAAAAATAATTGAGGTGGCACACCGGTTGCTGACTACTAATTAGGCAATTGGCAATATGAAAGAAACAGTTATTTATGGTCTCAACCACAGTATTTCAAAATATCTACCATATTTTATCCGCTGCTTGGCGTCGGCGTTATTTAATTGTGTTTCCACTGTTACTTATGCCAATCGTTGGGCTGGGAATAGGAATGTTAACACCGAAAAATTATGTTACGCACATGTCGTTTTTACTACAGGAAACTGCAAAAATGAATCCCTTCTTAGAAGACTTAGCTGTCTCTACTAATTTGAAGGAGCGCATGGCGGGCCTCAAAACGCTGTTACACAGTCGCCATTTACTTAAACTGGTTGCTCAGGACCTGAATTTAATCAATCTTGATTCCAGTGAGTCTGATATTGAAGCCAAAATCTCCAAACTGTCTTCTGCATTAACAGTACAATTGGTGGGAAGTGATCTTATCAAGTTAACTTATAAAAGCGATCAAGTGCAGGGGATGAAGGATACCCTTGATATTGTTGGTAAACGTTTTATTGAAACATTATTAGCGCCAGAACAATCCTCTATCGCAGCATCAGAGACTTTCTTAACAGAACAACTCGATGTAATAAAAGCCGAGCTCTCAACGTCTGAAAAACGTTTATCAACGTATAAGTCTGACTACGCCCTAGAGTTGCCAGAGCTTCATATGAGCAATATTCAACAGTTACGTGATACACGCCAGCGGCTTGCCCAGAAAAATATTGAACTGGCAGGCGCTAAAGCAGGCTTGTCAGAACTAAAAAGCAAAATCGGACAACTAGATCCTGTTATCGGTCGTTTAGAAGAGCAAATAATTTCTGTACGCAGTGAGTTGACCATGCTGAGGGCACGTTATAAAGATAAGCACAGCGATGTACAGTCAGCAGTGAGAAGACTCGAACACTTAGAGTCTGAAAGAAATCGCATCATGAATGCGGCACCGTCTTTTCAAAATCTCGATATGGATCGTTTATGGAATATGGCGACAACACTCAATAATGGAGATGCGTTAAATCAAGTTCAACCGTTGCTTGTCTCCCAACTGCAGGAATTACAGCTGGCGCAAACGCGTTACAAATCGCTAGATCAGGAAGTGATTAGCCTGAACGAAAGTGTAGATGATATGGATAAACGCATCGCTGCATTTGGCTTTCATGAAAAAAATATGAAAGACATGCAACGCGATCTTTCTGTAAAACAAAAACTTTACGAGGACCTATTAAAACGCTATGAGATGGCAAAAGTGACAGGTGCTTTAGGCAAGTTTGAATCACCTGAACGAGTTAAATTAATCGACAGACCATTTAACCCTAGCAGCCCAATTAATTTACCGATTATCTTATTCGTTGTTGCGGGTCTTGCCGGTGGCGGTTTACTGGGTGTTGGAATGGCTGTTCTAGTAGAAGCATCCGATAATACGGTTAGAAGGTCAGAGACTCTACAGAATTTGAGTGGTGTACCGGTGCTATCCAGAATTCCCAACATTACAGAAGAGCAGTTTTATTCTATGCAACATTTAACAACTGTGGTCAAACAATGAATTTTGATTCTCATAAAGGGTGAATGATGAAAAAGGTAATTGTGCAAATCGTGCAACATCTTGAAATGGGTGGCATTGAATGTCTAGTTTTAGAATTTAAACGTTTATTAGATGATGATTATGACGTGCATATTGTAAGCTTAGAAGGCGAAAATGGTCACAAAAGTCAATTATGGCCACGATTACAGGCACTCGGTACTAATGTACATTTTTTAAATAAAAAACCAGGTTTACAAGTAACTTTAATATGGCAGTTAAAAAATATTTTAGGCAAGCTAAATACGGAAATTGTCCATACTCATCATATTGGACCTTTGCTATACGGCGGAATTGCGGCAAGATTAGCTCGTGTTCCACAGATCATACACACAGAGCATGATGCCTGGCACCTTGCCGTGCGCAAACGACGCTTGGTGCAGCATATGGCTATTAAAATAGTTAAACCTGTTTTAGTAGCAGATGCAGAAATCGTCGCACAGGAAATGCAACATGCTTTTCCCGGCATCATGCCTTTTATTATTCGCAATGGCGTTGATCTAAACAAGTTTGTGCCCGGTCATATGTCGTACGCCAGAAAACTAATAGGTTTGCCTGAAACTGTAAGAATTATTGGGTGTGGCGCACGATTAGTTTCTGAGAAATCTCATAACACATTGATTAAAGCAGTAAGCCTTTTATCAAAGAATACCCATCTCGCATTAGCCGGTGATGGGCCATTGAAGCGAGAGCTACAGCAGTATGCTGAATCACTGGGTCTGGCGAATAGGGTGCACTTCCTTGGTAATATTGAATCAATGAAAACCTTTTACCAATCTTTGGATGTTTTTGCAATGTCGTCTAAGCATGAAGGAATGCCAGTTTCTCCCTTAGAGGCTCAAGCTTGTAACGTGCCCGTTGTGTTAACCAATGTAGGTGGTACTAAAGAAGTAGTATGTCCACGTAGTGGTAAGCTGGTTTCTGTAGATTGTATTGAAGAGCTAGCATTCGCCCTTGCATATGTTTTAGAAACAGGAAACTTTTTTTCGCCTCGACGTTTCGTTGAACAAACAGCTGATATAAATTGTACTGTTTCAAAATATTTGGAATTGACTGTATCTGATAACAGGAGGAAATGTTATGGTTGAGATTATGCTCTGGTTGACACTGATCACAGGTGTTCTAATTGTATATCATCACATAGGATATCCAATTTTACTGAAACTAGTTAGTCGAAATAGTTTGAATAAACCGTTGGACCATTATTCAAGGTCTTACAAACCAAGTAATGATGATAATAAATTACCAGAAATTCACTTGATTATGCCGGCTTATAATGAAGCAGAAAACGTTGCAGATAAATTGCGAAACCTGGCGGCAGTTGACTATCCTTCGGATAAGCTAAAAATTAGCTTGATTTGCGATGGTTGCAGTGACAAAACAGCGCATATAGCAAGACAAGTTTCACTGGAAACTGAGTGTCAGCACTTGAATATATATATTCAGGAGAAAAGAAAAAATCGAGGTAAAGTCGCGATAGTAAATGAAGCTGTGTCTGCAAGTACTTCAGATATTATTGCTTTATCAGACATATCAGCCTTGATTTCAATCGATGCTTTATTGATAGCTGTCGCCCATTTTAATGATCCAAAAATTGGCGTCGTGAGTGGTTCTTATCGATTATTAAGTCCTGGTAGTGCCGGAGAAGAAGCCTATTGGAGCTATCAAACTGCCATAAAAATGCGAGAGAGTGCAACTGGTTCAACATTAGGTGTCCATGGTGCTTTCTATTTATTACGTCGTGACTTATTTGTACCCTTAGCACCCGACACTATTAATGACGACTTTATACTACCAATGCAGGTAGTGGCTCAGGGATATCGAGCAGTATATGAACCAAATATTATTGCGGTCGAACTCGAGCAGTCAACTGCAAGTCTGGATCAGTCGAGGCGTAAAAGAATAGCGGCAGGAAACGTTCAGCAAGTACTTCGACTTTTGCATTTATTAAATCCAAGATTTAAAGGTGTGGCATTCAATTTTGCATCCGGTAAAACGCTACGAGTATTAATGCCTTTCTTCCTACTATTTTTTCTATTCGCTTCTGCAGTACTTGCGTTTGAATTTGTCGCTTTTGCATTTTTACTTGTCTCACAGCTAATCGTCTATTTTATTGCAATCTATCGACAAAACCGACTCGAGCAGCCAATGTCGAAACTTGTTGAAACGATACACTATCTGGTAAGTGGGCATTATTCCAATTTAATTGGCGCCTGTAATTATTTACTAGGGAAAGAACGTGGGTTTTGGAAAAGGTCTAACATTTGAACGAGGAGGCATAAAATGAAAATCAATACACATATCCATCCATTCACACGCGTTTTAAAACGTGTTTTTGATATCATCTCATCTTTAGTAGGTTTATTGGTATTTATTCCAATATTTCCTATTATCGCGTTATTAATAAAACTAGACTCTCCCGGCCCAATAGTTTTTCGTCAATTGCGCATTGGCACAGCCTGGCATTCGCACACTGAATTGTTTTACATGCTTAAATTTAGGTCTATGCGAATGGATGCGGAATCAAAAACTGGTGCAAAATGGGCAACTAAAGATGATCCAAGAATTACACGCATTGGGAAGTTACTCAGAAAGTCGAGATTAGATGAATTGCCACAATTGATTAATGTGCTTGTGGGAGAAATGTCATTAATAGGGCCACGTCCAGAGAGACCTGGTTTTTATCAAACGTTGGAGACGGCTATTCCTTTTTATGCAGAGCGAACATATGGAGTAACTCCTGGGATAACCGGCTTTGCTCAAGTAAACCAAGGATATGATGAAAACCTCAATGACGTTCGTGCTAAGCTAGCTTATGATCATGCATACGCGTTGTGTTTAAGTAATCCGTTTCAATGGTTTTTAAATGACATTCATATTGCAATGAAAACCGTAGTAGTGATGGTAATGGGCAGAGGACAATAAATAAATACTGTAAAAAGTCATTTATAAGTCATCTAATTAGCACAGCAAACCCATTGCTTATCTTTCATTATACGCATTAAATTGTTGGCGTTGATAAAACGCCAGCTTTTCCTATTTAGCAACACCTAGTTTAAAACGCTTACCCATCTACTATTTGCATATTGCAATGCGCTTTAAAAATATCCCCAGATTGATCTCCAATAAGCAACGAATACTCATTGTTATTTTATATAAAACAATGGCTTAAAAACTTGGCGTGGAGGCTGCAATTACTAACTTATCAGTAAATAAAAGGAGTCTCAACATGTCGCTTAAAGAATACCGTATTAATAATAATATTAATTTATTACTGGATGGTGATTTTGATGCTGCCGTTGTTCAAGAGCTTAGGCCAACTTTTGAGAATGTAGTTTCCATCGCTGAAGATGATGTCATAGTAGACTTATCGAATGTAGAGTTTATCGATTCGTCAGGAATAGGTGTACTTGTCTTTCTCTTTAAAAGGTTACGTGAAAAAAATATTGAACTTATCTTTGTCGGTTTGACAGGGCAACCCAAAAGGTTGGTAGAAATGTTGCGTATTGATAAAACGATTAAATCTTTTACTAACTTAACAAGTTACCTTGATTACAACGCTGAATTAAAGACAGTTCGAGCAGGAGCTTAATAATGCGAAAAAATCTTATAGCAGTATTAGTTCTTAGTGGTGTGACGAGTTGCGCCAGTTGGCCTGATAGTGGTTCAGGTGGATATGCTGAACATGAAATTTTACAAGTGAGATTTTCTATATCTGCGAAGGAATACCTTAAACTAAGCCAACTTCATCACGAATGGCAGGTCCAGGATCTGCGTTATCAGTTATTAAAGCTTAATGGTGCAAAGGAATGTCTTCCTGCATTAATGTATCGGACTGAACAACAGAATAACCGTACTATTCGGACTATACATGCATCGTTGTTTTTAGACAGCGAGGTGGAGTTAATTAAATTTAAGAGACAACTTAATTCGATTGATACACGTATGCAGGGTTTAGGTGGCAATGTAGAGTGCACAAGCAATAGCATTGCCACATATCCTGACGATACAAAAAACGTAGAGTCAGTGAAAGATGGAAAAAAATTTAAAGCTGTGCTGGAACTCCTAAATACAACGTTACAATTTTCAACTGCGTCTAATGAGTTATTACCTCAATATCATTCTTATTTGGTACATGCGGCAAGGGTACTTAAAACATATCCAAAAATAGGTTTGCAAATTATCGGTCATGCTGACGATCGTGGAGACTCAATAAAAAACAATTCATTATCATTAAGTCGTGCAGAAAAAGTTAAAAATATATTGGTTAAGAACGGCATTGATGTCTCACGTCTGTTTATACTGGCGAAGGGTGATGCATCACCAATAATTTCAGGAAACTCTGAATTTGAATATCTTGCAAATCGACGTGTTGAGATAAAAATAGTCGATTCAATAAGCGTTAAAAAGCTTTCTAGCTTAAGTGATTAATGAGGTTCCTATGATTGGAAGATTGCTCAAAGTTATCATATTAGGGTTGGTTATAAATACTGATCTGTATGCAGATGGCCTGGTTGATAATAACCAAATAGAAGAACTCATTGCACTTCTCGAATCACCTAAAGAATCCTCTGTTACAAACATTGAGTCCAAAAGTTTGTCATTGATACCTGGTGACATTTTATTTATATCTTTGCCAGGTGAACCAGATTTTAATCGTGACTTTAAAATAGATCGCCAGGGGAATCTATTATTACCTGAGTTGGGGAGTTTTTCGGTGCAAGGCCTTAGTGTTGAGCAAGCAAAGTTATCATTGCGCCAAAAATTTCAAGAGATCTATCGAGACATAGCCAGATTTGATATCTATTTAAAGGAGCGACATCTCTTAGTGTCGGTTTTAGGCTATGTAAAACAACCAGGTACGGTTGAATTAGATGAAAACGGTAATCTACAAACTGCGATTAATGCTGCTGGCGGTCTAAAACAAGGCGCCCAGTTAGATCGAATTCAATTGAGAAGAGAAGATACTGTCATTCTCTTTAATTACAAAAACTATCTGGATACTGGCGATATCTCCAATATGCCGGAATTAAAATCGTTAGATACGATTTTTGTTCCTGCTTCACCTTTGATAGGGAATGTACAGGTGGATTTTGATGCCAAAACACTTGCTAGTAATGGTGATGCAGGCGAAGACACGACGGCGATTAAAATTTTTGGTGAAGTGAACAACCCAGGATCATACGCGTATAAAGACGGAAGTAATCTAATTGATGTATTAATGCGCGCAGGAGGAGTCACTCGATTTGCTACTGTAGAACAAATTCGAGTAATTTCAGATGGAAAACCAATATTAGTAAATCTAAAAGAGTATCTAGACACAGGGAACAATGAAAATATTCCTTCGATTGTACCCGGGATGACAATTTTTGTACCTAAACAGGAAGAAGAAATTAAGAGTGGAATTCGCACTGTCTATATCATGGGTGAAGTATTTAAACCAGGTGCTTATGAAACGAAGCCAAATACCTCATTTCTAGATGTATTAGCAAATGCCGGAGGTCCTAGTCGCTTCGCCGAGACCCGCCAGATCAGAATCATGCACACAGATGGTAGTGTAACGCCATTTGATCTGCAGGCATTTACCGAGGGATCAGGTAAAGGAGAAATTCCTAGAATGAGACCCGGTGATGCTATTTTTGTCCCTGAAAAAACAGATGTCAATCAAGCTTCATGGCTAAAGGTTTCTCCTCAAAGAGCGGTTAAAGTATTAGGAGCTGTCTTAAATCCAGGTCGTTTCCAATGGTCGGACGAAATGTCTTTGTTAGATTTACTCGCTCATGCCGGTGGCCCTAGTAATGAAGCAGATACGACTAAAATTAAAATTGTTGCTGAAGGTGTCAATGGTGAAATAACTACTCATTATTTTAACCTTGAAGAATTCCTTACAAATGATGATAAATCAAGAAAATTACCTGTAATCAAAGGGCGTTATTCGATAATTGTTCCTGAACATGTTAGGGATATATCAAATCCAAAATCTAGTTGGCTAAAACAGTCAAGTGATCGCTCCATATATATCTTTGGTCAAGTGACTTCGCCGGGTCGATATATGTATACAAATGAATTTAGTTTCCTTGATATTTTATCTGCTGCGAACGGCCCGACTGCAAATGCTGATATTTATAATGTCCGAGTACTTTTGCGTCGAAATAGTAAGACAGAAGTTTTTCCTCTTAATCTCGCGTTATTCTTTGAGACAGGTGATTACAGTTTATTGCCA